>TARA_R110002012_G_scaffold274445_1_pt1 | contig 19251 bp, 19 predicted proteins | sample TARA_R110002012 | Tara Oceans TARA_R110002012 (sample SAMEA4396515) | marine metagenome | biome: Westerlies Biome; feature: [DCM] deep chlorophyll maximum layer (ENVO:01000326); material: water (ENVO:00002006), including particulate matter (ENVO:01000060) such as... | depth 40 m
ACGCCAAATGCAGATGGTTTCCACGATACATGGAATATCATAGGACTTGGAGTAGCACCAAACTTAAATGCAAAGATTTTTATCTTTGATAGATACGGAAAACTCTTAAAACAAATCAGCCCAGTGGGCGCTGGATGGGACGGTACTTTTAATGGACAGCCTATGCCGTCAAGTGATTACTGGTTCCGAGTAGAATTTACAGAAGTAGATGAGCTAGGAACACAAAGAACCGTAAACGGTCACTTTACGCTGAAGAGATAATAAATATCATTTAGATTTAAAAAAGCCCTCAGTATGTGGTACTGGGTTTTTTTTTGTGTCTTGATATTTAGAATAGATATAATCAGTTATCTGCTAAGCAATCTTAATGTTTAAACAAGCTTTAGCAATTTGTAATGCATTGATACCGTTTAGTTGTTTGCGTGAGGGATAGCAGTGGTTACCCTGCAGTATTGTGGAGCGATAGCGCAGCATCACGAAGCGTATAAACGTATAGCCCGGTCACTATACTTCAAGAATGAAATGATGAAAGAATAGGGGCACGCCCTAGAAGGAAGAAAGAGACTATCTAAAAAGCTCCCAATCTAACTTTACAGAAAACACGTTAGAATAAATAGCAGCGCTCTGATCACCTATATCTGTAAGTGCATAATCCACATGGATCCCTTTGTACTTGAATCCTACACCTATATTAGGTTGAAAACCTATAGACGTGGAGTCATCAAGAGCAGTTAATTCTTGGAAATTACCAACGCCAGCTCTTACATATACCAGCTCTGCATAGCCAAACTCAAGTCCTAAGGCGGGTGTTGCACTTACGGCAGACGATGATATTATATCATTAGTTTGAGCAAATCTAAAATTCATATCTAGCTCTGCACGTAAGGAGTAATCATAATGAAAAATCCACTGGCGACCGAATCCTACTTGAAGTTTAGGAATGGTGATTTCTGTACTTTCTGGTAAGTCTTGATTTTGACCTTCGACGGCATCGCTTATGGTAGCAAACTCATCTTCGTCAATACTCCACGCGTTTACTGTAGTGGTGATGTCACGAGCCATAACTCCAAAATCCCAATCTCCTTTTTTCCATTGAAAGCCTACATCAAGGCCAAAACCCCAACTGTTTGCAAAGTCACCTATTACTCTTCTTACCACCTTTGCATTCACACCTAAATTCAAGCCATCTAGCGGAAGTGCTCTTGCATAAGACACAGTGAAAGCATAATCTGCAGTAGAAAATAGACTGATACGATTGTAATCTATGTTTCCTTGATCGTCTATAAGTTGGGTAGTATTTAAAATATCATCAACTCCAAAACGTATTACAGAAATCCCTATGGCGCTTCTATCATCAAGAGGTTTTGCAAAAGCGATGTAATCATAATTTGCAATATTTGCAAAATAGGAGGCGTGCATTAATGAGATCTGGTTATCTTCTAGGTTTACTAAACCTGCAGGATTCCAATAGCCTGCATTTACATCACTCGTACCTGCGACTACGGCATTACTCATGCCAAGAGCGGCAGCATCTACACCAATATTCAAAAATTCATTCGAATATTTACGAACCGTTTGTGATACAGCAGTAACTGAAATGAGTAAAAATAGTATAGAAAGTGATTTTTTCAATAGCAGGATTTATGGGACAAATATCCCACTTTTAGTACACATTGTAAACAATAAAACGAGCTAGATATTGCCCAAGCCTATATTAGTCGAAAATTCTTCCATACTTTTACTAAAAATTAAACAATGTCTATAAAGAGTTACGTTCCTAATGCCATCACAATGGGTAATTTGCTAAGCGGTTGTGTTGCGGTAGTTTTTGCTGTAAATGATCGTTTAGAGCTTGCTGCGATTTTTGTAGCTCTTGGAATTTTCTTTGATTTTTTTGACGGCTTTTTTGCAAGAATTCTTAATGCTTCTAGTGATGTAGGGTTACAGCTAGATTCCCTTGCAGATATGGTTACTAGTGGCGTTGTGCCAGGAGTAGTTATGTATCAACTGCTAGAAGATGCCAGCGGTATTCCTTGGGGAGCGGCACTAGAAGAACAGCACTTTCACTTGGGGTATATAGGTTTTGCAATAACGATGGCTTCGGCATATAGACTTGCTAAGTTTAATGTAGATGATCGCCAGACTAACTCATTTATAGGACTTCCAACTCCTGCAAATACCTTATTTATACTAAGCTTACCTCTTATATTAATGTTTGAAGAGTACGCTTTCGCGAAAGCGTTATTAGAAAATCCATACGTCCTTATAGTACTTACCGCATTAAGTTGTTTTATGCTCAATGCAGAACTTCCATTATTTGCACTAAAGTTTAAAAACTGGTCTTTTGGAGAGAACAAAGTGCGTTACCTCTTTTTACTTGCAAGTGTATTATTGCTTGTATTCTTCCAGTTTTTAGGAATACCTATCATCATCATTCTCTACATCCTTCTTTCTATTGTTTTTAAAGAGCAAGCGTAGTCTTTCATCCATGTAGCCATTATCTTTGTGTAAAACTTAGAAAATGGATAATCAAGAAATAAGAAATCTAGCCCCAAAGGCGCTCTGGAATAAATTTGCAGATCTTAATGCTGTGCCTCGCCCTTCAAAAAAGGAGGAGCGCGTCATTGCGTTTATGAAAGACTTTGGTAAAAACTTAGGTTTAGAAACGATAGAAGACGAAGTAGGTAATGTAATCATAAAAAAACCTGCTACTGCTGGTCATGAGAACAAGAAAATGATTGTGATGCAATCTCACCTTGACATGGTACACCAGAAAAATAATGATACCGAGTTTGATTTTGATAATCAGGGTATCGAGATGTATGTAGATGGTGATTGGGTTCGTGCAAAAGGAACTACACTAGGAGCAGATAATGGTCTTGGAGTAGCGACAATAATGGCAGTGCTTGAGAGCACTACTATTGAGCATCCAGCTATAGAAGCATTATTTACTATAGATGAGGAAACAGGTATGACAGGCGCGATGGGTCTTAAGGGAGGAATTCTTAAAGGCGACATCTTACTTAATCTGGATACAGAAGAAGATGACGAGATAGGAGTAGGTTGTGCAGGTGGTGTAGATATCACAGCAACTCGTAATTATCCAGAAGAAGGAATAGATGATGGTCTTGTAGCTTATAAGGTTACTGTAAATGGACTTAACGGAGGTCACTCTGGGATGGACATCATCAAGGGACTTGGTAATGCAAATAAAATGATGAATCGCTTATTGCGCAGTGCATCAGAAAATTTTGATATACGTATTTCAAGTATTGATGGAGGAAGTTTGAGAAATGCAATCCCAAGGGAAAGTGTAGCAATCATCGCGGTAGATGAGAATCAGCTGGCAGCTTTTGAAGCAGATTTTCAGGACGTGGCAAGTGCTATTCAAGCAGAATATAATTCGCTAGAAGAAAACCTTAGCATTACCGCAGAAAAAACAGATCTTCCTGATAATGTTATGAACATGGAAGCTCAACAAGAACTTATTAAAGCGATAAGTGCAGCTCATAATGGGGTGTATAGAATGAGCCCAGAGATAGAAAATCTTGTGGAAACTTCTAATAACATAGCTAGAGTGATTGTAAAGGACGGATCTATAAAAATAGGTTGTCTTACACGCTCATCTGTAGATAGCACAAAGGATGATCTTGCAAATGCTATTATAGCTACTTTTGAACTTGCAAACTTTGACGTAGCACTTTCTGGTGATTATCCAGGATGGGCTCCTAACATGGCGAGTCCTATCTTAAAGGTGCTAGAAGCAAAATATAAAGAGATCAATAATGAAGATCCACATGTAGCAGCGTGTCATGCAGGACTTGAATGTGGCATCTTAGGTCAGAATTATCCTGAGATGGATATGATTTCCTTTGGGCCTACTATTAAGGGAGCGCATTCTCCAGATGAGAGAGCAAGTATTTCAAGTGCTCAAAAGTATTGGGATTTTGTAATAGAAATATTAAAAGATATCCCAGTTGCTTAACAACTGATTGTTTCTTCAAATCATTAGATAAAAAAAAGCTAGCCATCGTAGATGGCTAGCTTTTTTAATGGGCTGTAATGTTTGTATTACTTTACAATTTCTACAAGTTCGATTTCAAATACAAGATCTGCCTTAGGAGGTATTGCACCAGGATATCCTTGTGCTCCGTATCCTAAGTGGTAAGGGATAAATAGTGTTGCTTTATCACCTATAGACATCAATTGTAGTCCTTCTTTAAATCCAGCAATAAGTCTAGCTTCTGGGCTATATACTGTTTCAAGAAGTTTGTACTGTCCAGCAGCTTTCTTACGGTCGTCTAGCTTGTTATTTGCAGCAGCTACTTCTTCGCTACTTGTGTCAAATAACTCTCCTGTTGTAAAGAAACCAGCATATTCTACTTTTACTTTTTGACCAGTATTAGGCTTTATTCCTTTTCCTTTTTGATCAAAATAGATTCCTAGTCCGCTAGGAAGTTCTTCAATTCCTTCTCTCTTTGCGTCAAGCTCAGCTTTCTTCCCAGCAAATTGCTTTGCTTTTTCGGCAGCTTCTTTTGCTTTGTTTTCTTCAAAGGCAGCTAGTTCATTTGTAAACGTCTCACCAGCATTGTAATTCTTTATATCACTTCCTTTTCTGATAATGTTTACTTGTTGTATAATTACTGGAGTCTTTGGTTTTCCAGCACGTGGATCTTCAAGTTCTACTTCTGTAATAGCATCTACAACTTCTAATCCAGTAACTACTTTACCCCATACTGTATGACAGCTTACTCTAGGGTTATCACAGTTTTTAAGATTTCCGTTTGAGTCATAACCATCAAGGTGTGGTGTAGCTTTATGTGTAATAAAGAACTGACTTCCGTTAGTCGCATATCCAGAGTTTGCCATAGAAAGAACTCCTGCAGAATCATGTCTACGCTCAGGAGTAAGTTCGTCAAAGAACTTGTAGCCAGGATCACCAGAACCTGTGCCTGTAGGATCACCACCTTGAATCATAAAGTCCTTTATGATTCTATGGAAGGTTAATCCATTGTAAAATGGCTTACCAGCATATGTGCTATCTGCTAGAGGGTGTGTACCTTCTGCTAGCGCAACAAAATTTGCAACCGTTGCAGGGGCGTCGTTATAAAAAAGCTCTGCAACCATGGTTCCCTTATCTGTGATGATTTCTGCATATAATCCATCTCCTAGATCTGGATATTTATCATTACATGAAAAGAGTGATAAAATTACTGCAACTAATAACATACTTGTTTTCTTCATTGTTTGTGATTTATTTATTCGTTTGATTGGTCTTTTATTTCAAGTAAAGTAACGGTACTACGCACTGGGGTATTGCTAGGTATTCTATCTTCAAAACCGTAATAGCCGTAAGCTTTATAACTAGGAAATAGAAACGTCATTGTTTCTCCTTCCTTCATTAATTTAAGTCCTTCCCTTATTCCGGTAATTATATCTGGATTACTTTGATCTATTTGAGTAACCGTATTTCCTAGTTCTTCTTGCGTAACAAGTTCCTTACCGTTGATTGTTGCGAGGTTGTAATTAAACAAAACAAGATCACCTACTTGAGGAGCTTGCTTACCTAGTGTATCTTTTGCAATATAAGAATACCAAAAACCATTAGGTGAAGGGTTATAGATGTTTAAAGTATCACTAGCTATAAATTTCTTAATAGCTGCTTCATCTTGAGCAATAAGCTCTTTGTTGCGAGAGATAGTTTCTGTCTTCACGTAAGATCCTGTTTTTTGAGAAACTGGTCTGCGAGCAACTGTCTCAGAACATGAAACAAAAATGAATATAGAAAACAGAAATATTAAATTTCTCATGATAATAATTGGTCTTTATATGAAGGCAATAACTCTTTAAAGTTAGCAATAGTTTCTGCAAGTGCTACCTCGCTTCTTCCACCTGCGGCATTAGTATGTCCTCCACCATTATAATGAGCTCTAGCAAATTCATTTACAGAGAACTCACCTTTAGATCTAAGCGACATTTTTATAATACTATCTGCTTTATGTTCTATAAATATCACAGCAAATATAATGCCCTCTAGCGAAAGACAATAATTTACAAAACCTTCTGTATCCCCTTTTTGAAAATTATGGTCATCTAGCTCTTTCTGCGTCATAGTAATAAAAGCAGTTCTATACTCCCTTAAGACTACAAGATTATTAAGAGCAACACCTAGGAGTTGAAGTCTTGACTCGCTATTAGTATCGTAAATATTTTGGTGTATCTGGTCGTTATTTGCTCCTTTTTTAATAAGAGCAGCAATAACCTCGTGAGTAGTAGCGGTGGTAGATGAGAATCTAAAAGATCCAGTGTCTGTCATGATGCCTGTATACAAACAGCTAGCCATGTCTGCAGTAATTAGCTGCTCATCACCTAAAGCTTTTATGAAATGATATACCATCTCACAAGTACTGCTCATGGCAGTATCACTATAAGTAACCGTAGCATAATCTGCTGGTTGCTGGTGGTGGTCTATCATGATAAATGGAGCCTTGACATTATCAAGCACCTCTTCTAAGTCTCCTACTCTAGAAAAATGATTAAAGTCTAATGTAAATACGAGGTCCGCTGTTTTTATTGCATCCCTTGCATTAGTTGTATTAGATGTGTAAAAAAGTACATCGTCATGACCTGGCAGCCACTTTAAAAAATGCGGATATTCATTAGGCGCCACTACTACTGCCTTATGACCTTTTTTATTTAAATATGCTACAAGTGCAAGTGTACTTCCCATAGCATCTCCATCAGGATTTTTATGAGGAATTACAGCTATGCTTTTTGAGTCTTTAAGTAACTCTTTTGTTGTTGAGATTTGAGAGATATTCATAGTTTGCGAATATACAATTTCTGTTGTGCTCTATTTCTGCTTGTGATTAAATATTTAGCTTTTCAAGGAGATGAAAACTTAATATGGTGGTAACATTAAAAAGCAGTATTTTTGCACGCGATTTCAAGAAAGAGTTTTTACGCTTTCGCGAAAATTTTAAAAGCTCAACACGTGGGCATCTAAAAACTAAGTGAAGGTAGGGAGATAATACCGCCATTGCAGAAATTAAAGAATTATGACAAACAGAACTTTTACAATGATTAAGCCTGATGGCGTTGAAAACGGACACATCGGAGCAATCTTAGAAAAAATTACTGCTAGCGGTTTCCGTATTGTAGCAATGAAACTTACTCAAATGACGAAGGCAGACGCTGAGACATTTTATGCAGTACACAACGAGCGTCCATTCTTTGGAGAGCTTGTAGAGTTTATGACACGCGGACCTATCGTTGCAGCAGTTCTTGAAAAAGAAAATGCAGTAGCAGACTTCCGTACGCTTATAGGAGCAACAAACCCAGCAGACGCTGCTGAAGGTACTATACGTGCTTTATATGCAACTTCTATGGGAGAAAATGCAGTACACGGTTCTGATAGTGATGAGAATGCAGCTATTGAAGGTGCTTTCCATTTTTCTGGACGTGAGATGTTTTAATTGCTAGCGCAATAAACATATATACATATCTTACATGTGTTTTTACACATTAAGATTTATTTTAAATGCTTCTTCTATATAACATAGAAGAAGCATTTTTATTTACAGCTATTGTTGCGTTAAGGATAGTAGTGGTTACCCCACACGAATTGAGAACACCGAGCCATCTCACTTTTATGTGAGATGATAGCGAGGTTTTCTTAATGAGGAGGAGTAAAAACGGATAGCCTGACCCTTAGGGTAACGCCCATATAATAAGACGCCGTAATCGCTTTAAATAGTAGACTAATATATTAACTAAGCTGTTTTATTTCAATAATTTGAGCGCTTTTTGATTCATTTTAAAAGGAGAAAGCACATATAATATAGTAATAGTAAATATTTTAATTAAAAATACTTACTTTTGCACCGCCAAAAACACGGCATTAATACAACCCATTATGGACGTAAGGAATATCGCGATTATCGCCCACGTAGACCACGGTAAGACAACCCTGGTAGACAAAATTATGTATCACTGTGAGCTTTTTAGAGAAAACGAATCTAAAGGAGAACTTATTTTAGATAACAACGATCTTGAGCGTGAGCGCGGGATTACAATTACTTCTAAGAATGTTTCTGTAATGTACAAGGGAACGAAAATTAACATTATCGATACTCCTGGTCACGCCGATTTTGGTGGTGAAGTAGAGCGTGTATTGAACATGGCAGATGGTGTTTGTCTTCTTGTAGATGCATTTGAAGGGCCTATGCCACAAACGCGTTTTGTACTACAAAAAGCACTTGATCTTGGATTAAAGCCTCTTGTTGTAGTAAACAAAGTAGATAAAGAAAACTGTACTCCAGATATCGTACATGAAAAGGTTTTTGACCTTATGTTTGAACTTGGTGCAGAAGAGTGGCAGTTAGACTTTCCTACCGTTTATGGTAGTGCAAAGAACAACTGGATGAGTGACGACTGGGAGAAGCCTACTGATTCTATCGAGCCATTATTAGAAATGATAATGGAAAATATTCCAGTACCAGAGGTTAAAGAAGGAAACACGCAGATGTTAATTACATCTTTAGATTTCTCTTCATTTACAGGTCGTATCGCAATAGGACGCCTTAACCGTGGTGAGCTTACAGAAGGTATGCAAGTATCTCTTGTAAAGCGTGATGGAACTATCAAGAAAACACGTATTAAAGAATTACACACTTTTGACGGTTTAGGTCGTTTAAAAGTACCAAGCGTTCAAGCTGGTGATATCTGTGCAATTGTAGGATTAGAAGGATTTGAAATAGGTGATACTGTTGCAGATTTTGAAAATCCAGAAGGTCTTGCAACTATCGATATTGATGAGCCTACAATGAGTATGCTTTTCTCAATTAACGATTCACCGTTCTTTGGAAAAGATGGAAAGTTTGTAACATCTCGTCACATTAAAGATCGTTTAACAAAAGAGCTTGAAAAGAACCTTGCACTTCGTGTTAATGATACAGACAGTGCAGATAAGTTCTTAGTATATGGTCGTGGAGTAATGCACCTCTCTGTACTAATTGAAACAATGCGCCGTGAAGGATATGAATTACAAATCGGGCAGCCGCAAGTAATTATAAAAGAAATAGACGGAGTAAAATGTGAGCCTATAGAAGAGCTTACTATTGACCTTCCAGAAAATGTATCTGGTCGCGCTGTCGAGTTTGTGACAATGCGTAAGGGAGAAATGCTTTCTATGGAGGCAAAAGGAGAGCGTATGATTATTGAATTTTTAATCCCATCACGTGGTATTATAGGATTACGTAACCAATTGCTTACTGCAACTGCAGGAGAAGCAATTATGGCTCACCGTTTTAAAGAATACCAGCCTTTCAAAGGAGATATTCCTGGACGTATATCTGGATCTTTAGTATCTATGGAGAATGGAAATGCGATTCCTTATTCTATCGATAAGTTACAAGATAGAGGTAAGTTCTTCGTATCACCAGGTGAAGATATTTATGAAGGTCAAGTAATTGGTGAGAACTCTCGTCAAGATGACATGAACATTAATATTACAAAAGCTAAGAAGCAATCTAACGTACGTTCATCTGGTGCAGATGATAAAGCAAAGATTGTTCCTGCTATCAAGTTTTCATTAGAAGAGGCGCTAGAATATATTCAGAAAGATGAGTATGTAGAGGTAACTCCTAATCACTTGAGACTACGTAAAGTTCACCTTAAAGAGGTAGATCGTAAGCGTTTTAAAATAGCTTAAGAATCTTAGAAATAAGAAATTATAGAAAAAACCTACTCGTACTGAGTAGGTTTTTTTATGGATAATAGTGATTGATACTATTTGTAGTGGCTTTTAAGTCTAGTATTTGAGGTAGCTCGTTTAAATTTTGCAAATCTATATACGCTGGCTAACATCTATCAAAACAACGATTATATATAATTATGTTTGTATTTTACAGTACTAATAGAGCAACTCCCAGTATTTGAAATCACCTTATAACATCCATAAGTTTCAGCAAAAGGATACCGTCCATTGGAACGATTTTGTCGCGCTATCATGCAACGCAACATTCCTCCATAATAGGGCATTTATGGAGTATCATTCTGATCGTTTTATAGATAACTCGCTGATGATATTTAAGGATAAAAAAGTAGTTGCACTGCTACCTGCAAATATTGAGGGAGAAGCAATCTATAGTCATCAAGGGCTTACTTATGGAGGGTTATTGATCCTGCCATCTTTAAAGATTGCAGATTTAACAGAGCTATTTAAGGAGTTACTCAGTTATTTAGAGTCCCTAGATATTCAGACGCTCTACTTAAAGCAGATTCCTAGTTTTTACAATCGTTTGCCTAGTGAAGGACTAGATTATCTTTTACAACTCGTTCAAGGTGCTTGCTATAGAGTGGATAGCGCTTCAGTCATTGATTATAGAAATGACATACAGATTCAATCTAATCGGCTTGAAGGTGTAAAGAAAGCTCAAAAACGCGATTTAGTTATTAAAGAGGAAGATAACCTTGATGATTTCTGGAACATTATTTTAACTCCTAATCTTCAAGAGCAACATAACGCTGAACCTACACACACTGCAGAAGAGATAACATTACTAAAGAAGTCATTCCCGAATAATATTAGACAGTTTAATGTTTACCATGATGGACGTATTGTTGGGGGAGCTACGATATTTGAGACAAGTACGACAGCACATGTCCAGTATATCTCGGCAAATAGTGAAAAACAAACTCTAGGCACACTAGACTTTCTTTTCAATTATCTTATAAAAGTTACTTTTAAAAACAAGAGATATTTTGACTTTGGAACTTCAAATGAGAATGCAGGAAAACAACTCAATAAAGGACTTGCTTACTGGAAAGAATGTTTTGGCGCACGTACCTCTGTGCATCGAAGCTTTAAAATAGACACTGCAAATCATATCTATTTAAATAACGTACTGGTATGATCCCATTTTTAGATCTTAAAAAAATAAATGCTCCCTTTGAACAGGAGTTTAAAAACAAGTTCGATTCCTTTTTAGAGAAAGGATGGTATGTGCTAGGAGAAGAGGTACAACTTTTTGAAGCAGAATATGCTCAGTATTGTGGAACGAGACATTGTGTAGGTACAGCAAATGGTCTCGATGCTTTACGTCTCATCTTTGAAGGCTGCAAAATCTTAGAACAGCTTCAGGAAGGAGACGAAGTTTTAGTTGCAAGTAATACGTATATCGCTACGATTATAGCTATTAAGCAGGCTGATTTGATCCCAGTATTAGTAGAAGCTTCATTACTTACTTATAATTTTGATTTTGAAGATCTAGAACGCAAAATAACACCAAATACGAAAGTAATTTTACCTACTCACTTGTATGGTAAACTTACGGATATGGAAAGGATTAACGCTTTCGCGAAAGCGTACAACCTACTCGTAATTACAGATTGCGCACAATCACATGGAGCAAAGGATATTAATGGAAATCGTAGCGGATCACTAGCAGATGCGAGTGCGCATAGTTTTTATCCAACTAAAAACCTAGGAGCTTTAGGAGATGCCGGAGCAATTACTACAGATAATGAAGCGCTTGCTCAGGTGGTAAAAAAATATAGAAATTATGGTTTTAAAGAACGCTATGTAGCCGAATATGCAGGAGTTAATTCTAGACTTGATGAGATACAAGCGGCCTTCTTAAGAATAAAATTAAAGCAATTAGATATTCAAAATCGTAGACGGCGTGAGATTGCGATGAAATATCTAAGCAAAATTCATAACGAACATATGATACTTCCTCAATTAAATAAAGAAGAAAATCATGTGTGGCACTTATTTGTGATACGAAGTGTTTATCGAGATCAATTACAGACACACTTACAAAATAAAGGGATAGGGACTAATATTCATTATCCAGTTCCTCCTCATAAACAAGAGGCACTTAGCGAGTACAATATGCAATCATTTTCCGTTTGTGAGCAATTGTATAAAGAGGTACTCAGTATTCCATTATCACCCGCATTGTCAGATGTAGATGTTGAGGACATTATAACAGCGCTAAACAGCTTTAGATGCTAAGTAAAATACGCGCTAGTATAGGTGACAATACGCTTTTAAAGATAGGCTCAATAAATGCTGTGAGTGTAATTCTTCAAATTTTAGGAGGGCTTATAACTTCAAAACTTATTGCTATTTATCTAGGGGAGCGTGGTATGGCATTGCTAGGACATCTGCGCAATTTTATGACTTCTTCTCAAGCTGCTGGAAATCTAGGCCTGTCTAACGGTATTGTAAAGTATGTAGCTACGGGTGATGAGAATAGTCATCCATTGTCAAAATTATTATCTACTGCTGTTATTGTAAGTCTTGTTGCTACTATAATTGTTTCATCGATGTTATACGTAGGCGCTTCTTATTTTAATGCACAGGTTTTTGGAGAAGGGGCACAGTACATCTATGTTTTTAAATTGCTAGCCATTGCCTTACCGTTTATAACACTTAACGGTATTTTACTTGCCGTTATTAATGGGCAGTCGGCTTATAAGAAGGTGGTTAAAATTCAAATATTTTCTAACCTTATTGGACTTGCTATAACAGTGTTAAGTATTATATACTACGGTGTGCAAGGTGCATTATTTTCGCTAGTTGTAAGTCCAGCAGTGATAATAGTGATTACCTTAATTGCATTAGGAAAGCAAGGTGATGTATTTAGAAATATTTCATTGTCAAACTTTGATACGGCAGCGTTACGTAAGCTAGGATCGTACACACTTATGGCTTTGTTCTCTATGATTGTGCTGCCGCTCGTATATATTACCATACGTAAAGAGATAGGTGATGGTGCTGGTTACTGGGACGCAATGACTAGAATATCTAGTTATTATGTGAAGTTCGTCGCCACACTTATGACATTGTATATACTTCCTCAACTCGCAAAGGCAACTACAGATGAATCCTTTAGAAAGGAGATATTTGGGTTTTACAAAACCGTTCTTCCGCTCTTTGGAGTTGGACTTGTGGTAATATATCTACTACGAGATTTTATTGTAAGATTCGTTTTTACAGAAGATTTTGTCCCGATGACACATCTTTTTAAATGGCAATTACTTGGAGATTTTTTTAAGGTTGCCTCCATCGTGATAGGATATCAAATTATCGCAAAAAATAATCTAAAGCTATTTTTAATAACAGAGATAATATCCCTAGGAGTAATCTATTGTTCCGGAATTTACTTGGTGCGTAAATTTGGATATGAGGGAGCGTCTATGGGACATTGCTTTAGTTATTTTATACATTTATTGGTATTACTGTTTATCTTTCGGAAACCATTATTTGGTAAAACAATTGCAGCAAGTGAGTAGACTTAGTAACATATTACAATCCTTTAGAATATGGAAGTATAAAATGCTTTCATCTCATAAAAGTATCAATGGTAAGGCGGTACTTCATCAACCTGCGCAAATTAATGGAAAAGGAAAAGTATGCTTTCGCGAAAGCGTACATATAGGTGTTATCAATTCGCCATTATTTTATAATACCTACGCGTATATAGAAGCAAGGAAGGAAGGTAGTGAGATCATCTTTGGGAGAGATGTTGCGATTAATAATAACTTTTGTGCGATTGCAAATGAGGCTTCTATAACTATAGGAGACAGAACTACAATAGGTTTAAATTGTAGTATTTATAATTGCAATTTTCACAGTCTCAATCCTCAAAACCGAAGATCACATACAGGGTCTAGCGCAGCTGTAACCATAGGTAGAAATGTATTTATCGGGAATAATGTGAGTATCTGGAAAGGTGTGACCATAGGAGATAATGCCGTGATAGCGGCAGGAAGTACGGTTACAGTAAATGTAGCTGCGAGAACAACGTTTTCTAGCTTTTCTTAAAGAATTAATTGCTCCAAGTGTCTATATACTTTTGTGCGACTTTCTTATAATTATGATGAGTCTCAATAAATAATCGAGCGTTCCTTCCTATCTCCTCAATGCTTTCTGGATTTTCAATGAGTTTCCTTAACCTGCTCACTATTTGATCTACATCTGGCGTAGCATCTATGGCCACAGTTTCTGAAAGATTGTAGTGCTCCTTAAAGTGAATGCCAGCGCCAGTAAATACTACTTTCCCCTTTGCCATTGCTTCAAGTGCATTATAGCCTTGATCATGTGAGTAAACTTGATCTAGAATAATATGTGCACTATTGTACTTTTCTATATAAGTTTTATATGGTAAGCTTTCGGTGGTAATTATAGCAACTCTTGAAGTATATTTCTCCTTAATTATTGCAAGCGCATTTTCAAAAATATCATTTCCCTTCTTATAATAGTTTGCGCGATTTATGCCATGAAAGATTATAATAGGATTTGCATTCTCCTGAGGTAAGCTTTTTATGATATCTGTGTTTATGGGATTAGGAATTAAACCTACATATAGATCATGATCTATGAGCGGTATGTGATAATCAAGATCTGTAGCAATCACGCCATCTACTAGCTCATATAATTTTTCATGCAGTTCCTTGTAAGCAAGATCTAGATACTTAAGCGCAGGGGCAAAAGATTTCTTATCTATCTTTTCTTCTTGAAACGGAGTTACTATAGTGTATGGAAGCTCCTCAGTAAACGCATGTGTGATACTTGGATAATCTGCACCGCAAGAGAGGAGAAATACTTTCTTATTGTGTTTTTTTAAATACTGAGCTATTTCTAGTTCTAATGATGGTGTGGTGTTGAAACTAGACTCATTAATGAGCTGTACCACATCATAACCAGAAAGTTGTGGTTTTAAAGTGTTGAATGATTTCCTTAAGGCGATTTCAGAAATATCAATGCCGGTTAGTTTAAGAACACCAAGTTTTAGTTTATTTCTCCATCCGTTAGTGTAGCCTCTTTCAAGTCTAATGTCTACAGGATAGTTTTTAAATCCATCGCCACTTCCCACAATCTTTACTTCGTGACCTAACTTTAGGAGTCCTTCTTTGAGCGAATTGTGAAGTCGGCTGTATTCGCCTACAAGTAAGATGCGCATTGACTATATTTGGTATTCAAAATTTCTTCCGTTGCCTAAAGATACTCATAAAAAAATTGCGCTAGTTACCATCTCTTTGGCAGGTGGTGGCGCAGAGCGATCGTTGGGAATTTTATCGACTATGTTATCGGGATTAGGGCACACAGTGCATATTGTGACGTTAAGAGATGACATTGAAGTTCCATACACTGGAACACTTTTTAATCTAGGGAGTTATAAATCGAGTGATGATTCTTTAACCGCTAGATGGCGTCATTTGAAAAGATTAAGAGCCTACTTACTCCAACATAATTTTGATCTAATTATAGACAATAGATCGAGACCTTCTCTACTTAAAGAGATTTGCTATACGCAATACATCTACCGTAACTTTAAGGTTGCATTTATGGTGCGTAGCGCTCGCTTAGAAACCTATTTTCCTAAGCCCATATCTATAGCAAAAAGACTTTACAACAACTCCAATTTTATCGGAGTTTCAAAACGCATTTGTGATAAGATTACGGAGACATATGGATTCAAAAATACAAAGCATGTCTACAATGCTATTCCTCAATTTTCAGTAGTAGAATCTTCTACAGCATTACCCAGCACCTATATTCTTGGTTATGGGAGACTCATAGATGATGTTAAGAATTTTAGTTTGATGATTTCCGCTTTCGCGAAAGCGAACTTAAAAACACCTCTCGTAATAATGGGAGACGGTCAGGACAAGGAAAAACTAGTTATCTTGGCCAAAAAGCTAAACGTTAGCAATAAAATCTACTTTGTAGGCCATCAAAAACAACCGTCTTCCATCGTGAAAAATGCATTATTTACGCTCTTAACTAGTCATTATGAAGGTTTTCCGATGGTGCTTGTAGAGTCATTATCACTAGGAACTCCGGTGATAAGTGTTGATTGTGAGTCTGGCCCTAATGAAATAGTACAACACAGTCATAATGGATTATTAGTTCCTAATTATGGTATGGAGACATTATCTAAAGCTATACGTATGTTTGTTCTTGATGGCGAACTTTTAGCACATTGTAAATCAAATGCCAAAGAGAGTGTAGCACACTTATCACAGGAACAAATTAGTAATGACTGGAATACCCTTATAAATTCCTTATGAAGAAAATTATAGAAATCCCTAGAATAACAGACCCACGAGGTAACCTTGCTGTTATAGAAAATGGTGTGTTTCCACATGATATTAAGCGAGTTTATTATTTACACGATGTACCTAGTGGAGCATATCGCGGCGGGCATGCACATAAAGAATGTGTAGAATTGCTCATTGCAGTGAGCGGAAGCTTTGAGGTTGTACTCGATAATGGAACGACTAAAGAACGGGTAATGCTTAACAATCCAAGTGAAGGCTTATTGATTGATGTGAATATATGGCGCGAACTAGAAAATTTCTCATCTGGTTCTGTTTGTCTTGTACTAGCTTCTCATGAATATGATGAACAAGATTACATCCGTGATTATAAAGATTTTATTGGCTAAAAAGCAGATAGATTAATCCCTGCTTGTGCTAATAATTTTTGGGATTTAAAAGCTATTTTCAACACGCTCGGAGGTAAATTAAGTAGAAACCGCTGTCTACTATTAAGATTATTTAGGTCAAGGTTATCAAGATACACGGTCGCTTCTTGTGACTCATTCCATAATCTAGCCCTCAGTATTAATGAATATCTATTGAGATCTATAAATTTCTTTAAGCTCTCAAGCTTTTCCTCTTCATTGAGATAATTTAGATAATCAGGTCTATGTGTAACACTGCGTATACTTTTATAAAGACTTTGTGGCGCATAGATATAAGTTACAGCGGGCTTAGTGCTGAAAGCTACTCGATATTTAATCCCAATTCTAATCCATAAATCTGTGTCTTGTCCGCTTTTTATGGATTCATCATAAAATCCAATATCATTAAAAACGGTCTTATGTATCACTGCAGAACTACTCGTTAATAGCGAGTTTTTATAGCTGCTCTCAAAGTAGTTTAGATCTAGAAAAGTATCTTCATTTGGATTATCAAAACTATAATTACTTGCCGTAGTTTTTCCTATATATTCTTTGAATACCGCTGTCGCGAAAACGTGATGTTGCGGAAACACATGTATGAGACTTACAATCTCGGCTAGGTAATAGCTATCCCAAATATCATCACCATCAAGAAGTGCAATAAATGATCCCTTGGCAGATTTAACACCTATATTTCTAGCTGCACTAGCACCTACATTTTGAGGTAATTCAATATAATTTATGGCTGCTTGATCAATATTTTTGATGACGTTAGCACTATTGTCAGTTGAACCATCATTAACTATAATAATCTCAAAATCTTGCACCGACTGATTTAAGACACTTTCTACAGTTGCTTGTACAAAGTCTTCCTTATTATATACCGAGATGACTACAGAGAACTTAGGCATTTTCTTTAAGAGTTATATAATGATGTAATCTGTACAGGTCAAAAAGCAATAGAGATGGCTTCTTGCTCATTAAGTTTTTTTCAATGTACTTTATACCTTTACCTATAGTAACCCTAAAAATAAGTACTCCTCTGTATTTTTTAAGAGTAAGATAGCTTTTTTGTAAACGTGTGAAGTCTTGAGTCATTAGACCTTTCTCTTCATAATAAATAAGAGTTTCTATCGCTTGTATGGACTTTTTTAAAAACACATCGTTCTTTTCTAAACCATGATGTATTACTGGATTATCTATGTGTTGGACATCATAACCTTGTTTAAGGATTTGATAGGAGAATATGTTATCCAGACCATACCTGTTTGAAGCAATAATATTTAGCTTTAAGAACGCTTCCTTTTTTACAAGTATATTTTGAGAAATAATAAAATAAGAAGTTTTACATCTTTCTTTGGCTAGTTGTGTTTCTCTTTGTATACCATAGGTACTCCTAAGAGTGAAATCATCGTTATCATCTAGAGCATATGATATACCACCATGAATAATATCATGTGATGAATTTAAATGCGAAACATAATTTTCAATGAAATTTATTGAAGGTAGTGCAACATCTGCATCTAGAAATAGTAACCAACTATATGTTGCGTTATGGGCAAGATTAGTACGGGTGGCAGTTCTACCTAAATTGGTAGCGTTTATTAGCCGTTTTACGCTAGTGTTTCCTAGAAGTTGTACGTTTTGTTCTGTGTATAGATAAGATGCATCTTCACAGAAAATCACTTCAAAAGTAATTTTCGCACGATGTGCTTGCTCACAGATAGACTGGACAAGATCTGTGATGTCAGTATTATATGTAGGTATAAGTATAGAAAGCATTAAAGTAATGTCAATATACGCTAAATAGAAGTTTTAGGTATTTTACTAGCCAAAATCTATCTGGAGTCTAACTCATTATTTTGTATAAGTTGATTACCAATCAAACAGTAACTTATTAGTGAGTTGGATGATATGTAAGTGTTCGGAAAGGATATTAAACTGTTTTCTGCACAACCTCAAAAACCTTGTTGCCATCGCACTTCAATGTTTTTGATGGATATTTTAATAAGAGCGCATAATCATGAGTTGCCATTAGTATAGTGTTTCCATTCTTATTAATCTCTTGGAGCACTTCCATGACTTCAACGCTTGTCTGCGGGTCAAGATTTCCAGTAGGCTCATCTGCAAGGATAAGTTCGGGGTCATTGAGTAAAGCGCGTGCAATAGCAATACGTTGTTGTTCTCCACCAGAAAGCTGGTAAGGGAACTTAAAACCCTTGCTTTTCATTCCCACTTTATCAAGAACCGAATCTATTTTATTTGTCATAGCAGCCTTATCCTTCCATCCAGTTGCTTTTAAAACAAATTTTAAATTATCGATAACCGTTCGGTCATTTAATAATTTAAAATCTTGAAAAACAACACCAAGCTTACGACGTAAAAATGGGATATTCTTTTCCTTAAGTCCATTGAGATCAAACCCTACAATATTCCCTTTTCCCTCTGTGAGCGGTAAATCACCATAAAGCGTTTTCATGAAACTACTTTTTCCAGAGCCTGTTTTACCTATGAGATATACAAAGTCACCTGGTTCAATGGTAACATTAACTTCAGATAAAATTAAATTTTCTCGCTGATATATAGCAGCATGTGAGAGTTCAAGAACAGGTGTAGACATAGATTTTCTTATTACACTCAAAGTAACGGAATTTCGATGAAAGTGTTTTAAAGCTACTTCAAAAGTTTTATAATAAGTTGTGTAATCTCGCTTTCGCGAAAGCAATAAAAAAGCCCCCAGTATCATATACTGAGGGCTTTTTTAAATCTAGAT
>TARA_R110002012_G_scaffold51785_8_pt1 | contig 19251 bp, 21 predicted proteins | sample TARA_R110002012 | Tara Oceans TARA_R110002012 (sample SAMEA4396515) | marine metagenome | biome: Westerlies Biome; feature: [DCM] deep chlorophyll maximum layer (ENVO:01000326); material: water (ENVO:00002006), including particulate matter (ENVO:01000060) such as... | depth 40 m
ATGGAACCAGACTAATGCGTACATTACCATTTGAACCAACTCCAAATATTTACCCAGCCAAGATGATGAAGATAAAAAGTAGATCCCACAAAAGAAGCCACCAGTAGTAGAAGTATCCCGGCTAGTGTCATGTACAACTCTTGCTTTTCTATAAGCTCACGGCGTCTACGGGCTTCAGCTTCACGTTTTTCAACAAGTATTTCCTTTCTTATTTTTAATAATTCTGTCCATTTTGAAGGGCCTAATTGCTCATCAATAAATTTTTTAAGATCACGCTCAGCCTCGTCATAAGCAAGCTTATCTGCAAAAGTGGAAAGCGCCTCTTGGTTGACGCTAGTAAATGACCTCTGCATTTTACGGGAATGGTTCTTTTTAGCCGTATCTGCGCTATCAAAAAAATTGCCAATTTCCTTTGACAGGCTGGCTAAATTTCTACCAGCTTTTAATGCGCTGGTAATCCCAAGAACTACTGACATGGGTTCCAACGCTACATTCCATCTTTATTAGTAAATTCAATGGTTTTCTCAAGTATGCTAATCCTTGCTGTTAACTTAATAATGTCAGTTAATGATAAGCTGAGACCGTTCAAATCTTCATAAATTAGGTCAATTTCTGAAAAAACGTCTTGGGCTGTTTCCTGGCCTTCCTCTTCTAGATCAACTAAGTAATCAATAATCTCAGTAATACGGTCAGAATTAGCTTGCACATCACGTATAAGATTAGTGCGGTCTACCGCTGAGTTTTCTACAGTTAACTTTTCCAAATCTGATTGTAATGCTTCAATGACTGAGGCTTGCTGGCTCATATACCAGACGCCACCCCCCAAGGTACTACAAATCGCAATAACTGCGCTTCCAGCAAGAGCTATATTGACCTTGGGCAACTCCATAGATTACCCCGCTAGGGTCATGCGTAAAAGTAGGGCAATGATAAAACCTGAAGTGGCAAGATAAACCATTTCCAAACGCTTAACGCGGTTAAATAAATCACGGAATTGTAAATCTACTTTTGTCTGTAGCTCAATGAGCTGTTTTTCAATTACATCTATTCGAGCATGAGCTGAAGCCACGGTGCGCTTGTCCTGGTCTACCATTTGCCTTTCCAATCGCCTCTAAGCTTGGAAAATTCATTACTCATAAGTTTGCGTTTTATAACGTCTTGTACGCCCTCAACATCAGTCCATGCAACGCCAGCTTCTTTAAGCCAAATGGCTAAAACTGGCATTTCAATTTGACCTAAATGAATGTTGTCATTTCCAAACTGATGCGGGGCTACTTCACGAGCATACTCAGCGTCTTTGAGCATACCGCTTACATCATGGGTATTTTTAACAATTAGGTTGTCACCATCCATCCAAGCTTTTTCTGCAACCTTCATTATTCATAAGCCTCATTAATTTCTGGCGTGCTTGGGTCGTCAGCTTTTAATGTGCCGTTTGAATTACGTGCCCGTTTCTTTTTTGCCGGGGCTTTTTTACCAGTTGATTTAAAACCAACTATAATTTCAACAGCCTCAAATGTGCCTGGTTTCATTTTGTGAATTTTAGCAACTTCAGTTTCAGGTATATCAACAACATTACCTTCAGAATAAATACCTACTGAAGTAGATACGCTTTTAGCTCTTATAATGTATTTCATGGGTATCTCCCTCTAGTGTCTAGTAGTTGTATAGGGGCGGTTTCCCGCCCCATAACTTATTAAGATGTTGTGTTGTCAGCTATCAAACCTGAAGCAGCTTCATTAGCACAGATCATAGTTAATTCCTGTGTAATTTGGCGGCGCTCTGAGTCGCCAGTTTTAGCTAATGCAACGTTTTTAGCTGCCCGTAACACGCCTACGTGCCACATATCAGACTGCATTATCCACACATCTGAAGCGCGAACCTCACGACTAGGTTGGAAACTAATTTGGCCCCAAGGCGTCAAATACACTGATAAACTATTAACAACCTTCTCATTATCAGCCACAACGTTAGCCCTTTGGTTGTTGTTTCCAACAAACGCCAATGCCTTGGTCATTTGGAAGGGGTTGAGGTAGCAAGTGTCTGGCTCCCCCCCGTTGGTCCAGACAGATTGCATAACAGCGTCAAACTTAGCTTGTGTAAATGCTGTAGGTGCGCCCGAATCTGTTCTCGAATCCGACCCGTCACCCGTTGGGTTAGCACCAGATGAAGCTGAAACAAAGTTAACGTTAGTTGTAACCCAAGTTGCTGCACCAGCCATTTTACGGGCGGTAGTAGCATTCCCAGAAACCTTGCTTTGATTTGATAGTAAAGTTTTTTCTACATCGAGCTTTTGTTCTTTTAGAACCTTAAGCATTTCGCTTGCCATAATAGAACTACGACCCGCGTGATCGATACTTGTGTCTGTATCACTCACAGCCACGGAATTTTTTAGGATCTGAGTTACGTTATTTAAGCGGGTTGTCTGGGTGCGTGCCTCACTTGTAGTTTCGTCACCCTCTATGTTGGAATTATTTAGGGTTGAAGCACGTAAACTAGATGTGTTCCATTCATGCAAAGTGTTTGAAATTGATTTTTTCTGACACCTAGAAAAAAATGGGGTGGCTTCTGGAGTTATCAAATAAATAACATCCTCAAGGCTCTCTTTTATCGTGTTTACCGCGTCATATGTATCCACGAGATTTGCTGGTTGTGCCATAGTTATTCTCCTACTGGCTAATTATTTAAAAGAAGGGCTACGGCATCTTCTGCCTTACCCGATTGCTTTAAGCGCTGTAGCGCTTGATCTTGTTGCTTGGATTTTATGGAGCCAGGCCGTTTCTTAACCCCAGCCTTTACCGTTGGCGTGGTAGTTTTACCCGCTTTGGTATTTGCAGCTTTGCGCTTGTTAACTAGTGCGCGGTATTTCATGGCGTCATTCAAGGTAAGCACATATCTGTGGTCTCTTACCATTTGTAATTCTTCAGCCTTAAAACCGTAGTGCTCACCGGCTTCTAACAATTTTGCCTTATAAGCAGCTTCCTTTTCAGGATTTGCTAATTCAGGCAATTTTTCGTGTAAGATTTTGGTTTGGTCATTAGTATACTGTTGAAGTTGTACCTCTTGCTCTCTTTGGCGTTCAGTGTGCAACTCTTGTAATTTATTGACCTTGCTATTGTATTCACCAACTTCCTTGTCATAATTTATTTTTGCCCTCATGAAAGCCATAGGGTCATTTTCAAATAATTCATCACTTGGAGGTATTGGCGCAACAACAGGCGCTTCCTGCATTTGTTGAGTAAGTTCAAGTATTCGTTGGGTCTTATCTGAATACTCTGACTGTGCGCTCCTTAATTCTTTTTCCAATTGTGCAACGTCTTGCATTTTTCTTTGGATATAATCTTGACCAGCTTGACCCCGCTTAAGTTCACCCAAGGTAAGCTTTCTCATTTTCCCATCAGATTTATATTCAATCTCTAAATCGTCAGAAAGCTCTAAGGGAACGGCGGTTTCCTCATCATTGACATCCTCAGTATCAGCCTCAAATTCTTCATCAAAAAGGTTATCATCAGCCTCAGCCTCCAGCTCAATTTCGTCAGTTTCTACGGTCTCAATTTGAGGTTCCGTTTCTTCTGTTTCAACTTCAGCCTTTTGGACTTCTTTATTTTCTCCCTCAACAGGAGTGTCTTGTACTTGTAAGATTGAAGCTAACGCATCAGCCTCAGTCATTGATTGTATAGTCGTGTCTGCCACGGTGCTATTTCCTTCTAAGTTGCAAAAGGGTCTCTGCCGCTATTGCGGCGTCAAGATGTACCTCTATTTCTTTTACCGCCCTTATGATTGCATGGGCATCTTCACGCTTCTCAACTTCATGATTAGCGCTATTCACAAAAACGTCTTTTTGACGTTCACGAACCTCAGATAACACCTTCAAAAATGAGGTGTCAGCCTTTAACCTTTTGGCCTCTTCAGCCGTTAAAAGTTCTAATTTGTTCATACTTGTTAACATAACATGGGTTGTTGAAATCTAACAAAAAACCGCGTTACTGAGCTTGGGCTACGTTTGCAATAGTTCGTATTTTTTCTTGCTCAGCTTTGATAGCTGCAACATCAACGCTTTGGCCATATTGACCAGCAATCTTAGCCCCCTGAATAAACAAGTCTTGAGCCATTTTATCACGCTCACGATCATCATCAGCCGCCGCTTTTTGAGCATCTAGGCTAAGCTTGGCCATATCAGTTTGTGCTTTTGTTTGCGTTTTCATTTGCTCAGCTTGTAAAAATGCAGCATTCGGATCTGGTTGACCTTGCGCCATTTGAGCTTGTTGCTGTTGTTGAGCCGCCAATAATTGACTTTCAATCTCCTGGTTTATAGGTGCAAAATATCTATCTGAGTTTCTTATTCCATTTACTGCCAGCATATCACTAAGCGTATTTCTTATGTTAGTAAGTGAGACTAAACCATTTTGAGGCCCATAACCTTGATATATTTGCATTTGTAGCTGAAGGGCACTTTGCAAAGATTGTAACTTTTCATCTTCACGGCCCGTGCCCAAACCAACATTAATACCTATATCACGGCTAACATCCCATACACGCGGATCTATGGGCGTATAAATACCGTTTAACCTTACCATTTGTTCCTCATCCACGTTTTTGTGAATGGTTCTAAGTAAGATACCAAACAGATCCCTCATACCTGACGCAATATTTCGCACCATAACTTCGACCTGACCCGCCGCTGCCTCAACAGAAGCCTTTACAGCCGCCTTAGTCGTGCTTTGCATAGCATCCGGGTTAAGGGCCATGTTTTGAGTTACACCCGTTTTTTGCTCAACCATTTTGTCCATATAGGTAAGAGCTGATAAAGTTTGCCCAGCAACAAAAGGCACACTTAAATCTTGTATAGCTGTACCAGCGTTTTCCCTCATTCTGACAAGTCCACCTATCTCACTTTGCATTAGATCATCAATATTTACAGATCCTTCTTTAAAAGCTAATCTAGGTGAGTTAGTAAGCGCAACGTTATCTAATATGCCACGCAATACTGAGGTAGCTGCGTCTTGATCGTCCATACAAATTGAAACAAGTGAACGTCCAAAGAAACTGTGGGGTTCCGGGTCAACCTCAATTTTTGCAAAAGGTATTTCATCACAAGGCATATAATCTAACAGCTCATAATCTTGACCCGCACATATAAGCTTGTGGAGGGTCGGAACCCCTGTTCCATAAGCATCTAATCTCATGTAAGCTTCACTAATTTCAATTGTCTGCATTGAAGGGTCTAAAACGTGTTCATCTTGATCAGTGCCAGCAAAACCGTGTCTGTAATTTTTCTCAACTTGAGTAAAAGTTGACCCCTCATCTGTACCCGCCAAAGCCATAACTTGGTCCGGGTCAAAGCCCATTGCTATTACGTCACCAACTCTCATTTCACTTTTTTGACACACTATATAAGCATCTTGAAATGTACGTGCTTCCCGATTTACATATACCTCTTCAGGTGGAATAGCCTCAATGCAAAGCTCACCCTTTTCCGTAGTTCGGCTAAGTTTGACTTCATGGGCAGGCACTTCCATTTCCATACCAAATTCATCTAAAGTCATACTTGCTGTTGTTGTTTGTTCTAAAATTTCAACTTCATCATCATCCGTCAAAAGTGACAATTCATCATCAGACAAATCAGAAAAACTAAATATTTCAGACTGAGGGTAACGTTTGTAATATGCTTTGATAAATCCAGCGCTTTTAACAAGGGCATCTTCAATAACTTCATTTAAAATATTGAAGCCGTTATTTCTTTCAAACTCATGCTGTACATACGAAGTGATTTGCTCAGCTAGGGGGGTGTCCTCTTGAGATTTTGGTAAATATTCAACTGGCTTACTAGTGGACATAAACACGCGCATAATAGAGGGCTTTACCCCGCGTACTTGATCCCGGCATTTTGTAGCGACTACCTTGCTACGACCTTCCTCATGGCCAATGTCAGTTTCCCCCGCCATATACCTAGCCGCCTTAAGACGTTCTGTAGATATGTCTTGTTCTAAAAAATCGACCGCATCTTGTATGGCATCACGTACAATTTCTTGAATATCAACTTCTGTTAAAGGTTCCATTATCTACCCCCGCCTAATAATCCCATCATGGATGCTGACTGATTGCCGCCAGCGCTTGCGCCTTGTGTCATTCCTATTCCCCTAGCTATGGGCGCAGCAACACGGTCAACCGGGGCAAGAATACCCCTGTTTATCATTTGACCTATTTTTGCTAGTGCGCCATCATCTACTAATGCTCTTTGCATTATAGCTGGGTCAGTAGTTGTAAGTATTTTTGCAAGCTGTCTGTTTTCAGCTTCAGTTAAACCGCGCCCAAATTTACTAGCTAAGGCGCTGCCAACCTGACCTATGAGCATACCGGGGTTATTTATTGGGTTCATTGCGGTCATAGCCGCCCTAGATAATAATGCACCAGTTCCTAGGTTTTTACCTTCATTTATACCCTCAGTAGTAATTGACCCGGATAATATTCTATCACTAGCTTTTTTAGACTCGTTAGCTACTTCAAGCTTTCTAAATACGCTTTCAACAGTTTCTTCAGGTAGTATTTTATCTAAGACTTGCGCTGTATGACCATCAATATCACCTAAATCTTTTATCATTGAGGCTTTTTGCTTTCCTACAAATTTGTTTTGTAAGGTCATTAGAAAACCTGTTCTATAAGCATTTAACTCAGCATCAGCCCCGGCTAGAGCTGCATCTAGTTCATCACCTTGTAAATTTTTGTTTTTGATTGCTTCAATAGCATCCTCACGGTTCTTTAATAATTTGTTCAATTGTATAATTTTCTCACCGGGTTTCCCGGCTAGTGCTTCCTCACCAAACTTAAAAGCGTCTTTTTCTAAGTTCATGGCTTTAGCTTGCGCTCTTGTTGACGCTAGAGCTGGTAGCTCTTGATCCATAATGTCACGTAGTTCTTTCGCTACTTCATCATATTCTTTACCAACAAAACCGCCACCGGGTTTAGCAAATTCTTTTGAGGTCGTAGCATCAGCGCCACGCCTGACCATTTCAATTTCTTCAACGCTAGGCTTTTTGTTTAATCGGAAGTCACCTCTAGCTATGCCAAGATTTTTAGCTTCATCAGCATCAGTAACTTTTGTAATTACATCTTCATATGGCTTACCCGTCATAGGGTCTATTTTGTTACTTCTTGTTTTCTGTACTTTTTGTATAGGCTTACCAACGCCTGGCAATCTATTAACAGCATCAATCATTGCATCATCAACAACATCTGGAGCCGTTTGCGTTTTAAACGGGTCATACATTACTTTTTGTTGATCTTTCATTTCATCAAATCGGTTATCCCGTCTGAGTGTTGCGCTTGTGCCATCGCCGCCTAACGCCTCATCAACTTGGCCCATTGCAGCATTTCTAGTTTCACCGGGCCTTACTTGCGCCGCCCTAGTTATTTCCTCACCGCCGGGCTGACTTCTTAAAGCTTTCATTGCAGCGTTTAATGTTTCATTTTCAGAAAGTATTTTGCCATCAATTAAATCTTGGATAACCTCACCTTCAGGCTTTCCAGTTTTAGCAACTAGGCGTTGAATTTCATTGTTAACAATGTTTTCACCTCTACGACCAACTAGCAATTTGGCTTGTTTACCCAATGCTTTGAGGGCATCACCACCAAACTTAACGGCTTTATCACCAACTACAGCTCCAGCCGCGCCCATTGCAACGCCGCCCGGTACTCTTTTTGCTCTTTCTACAACACCACCTTCACCAGTACCAAAAGCATAAGCACCACCACTTGCCGCGCCTGTTCTAGCTACATTTGCAAGCCTAGCGCCAGATCCAACGGCTCCTAAACCACCAGTAAATAGCATTGGTATAACTGCGCCAATACCTTCCATAGCCATAGATTGATAAGGGTTTGATTTAGCAAAGTCTGCTAATGAGTTTCTAGCTGTATTTAAAGCTTGTTCATAATCAGCATCAGTAAACTTAGAGCTTAAAAAAGCCTCTATTTCATCTGAGGTTCCCAAACTTAAACCTTGTAATAAGCTCCTTAAACGGGCTTTTGCTTTAGATTTTTTTGGCGCGGCTATAGGTTCATTAGTTTGATCTAATAAGTCTTGGAAACGGTTACTCATCGCCCAGCCCTCCGTTTAACTTCATCAATAATCATTTGCCGTTTTTCTGGTACGAGCATCGAAGTTCCTGATTTGACCTCTAGAAACAATCTTTCTAAATCATCATCAGAAGTTATAAGGTTTCCAGCATCATCTTTTGCACCGTACTCATTATTAACTTCTACTTTGCTAAGCAGATCAATATAGCCATCAATAGTGTTGTCAGAATTTTGTAAATATTTTGCTGCCTTACGTAGCTCAAATTGGTATTTTTTAAGGGCGCTTTCTCTGCGCTCTACGTATTCTAATAGCTCTACCTCACCTAAACCTAATGGCATTTCTTTTGATAAAGCTAAGTCAAGCTCACCTTTTGATAAAGCGCCAAATGTAACAGAACCTATAACATCTAAACCTAAGCTAGTAGCAGCAAACTCTAATTCTTGTGCCTCTAAAGATACATTTGGGAAATATTGAGTAAAAAAACCTGTTACGTTTTGATTATCTGCTATTGCCCGGCGCAAAGCATCTTTTGCAACGTCAAAGCTTTTTAATGAGCTGTTAACGTTTATCATACTATCCATTGTGTCTTTCAGCAAATTAGCCTGTGCAGAGCCAGCCCCTTCCTCTATTTTAGTTCTACGGGCAAAATCTAACTCCAATTCTTGCCCTTCTGTGCGTAACTTATTTATTGTTTCCGGGTCAGTAATTTCCTTATTGTTTAGAAAATACCTAATTGTTCCGTCTTGAAATTGTTGAACCCTAAAACCATTAGGATAGTTTGTTGTGTCAGCTTCAGTTTTGTTTCCAGTATTTGATGTTGTGCTTTTTAAGTATTGGTCCATAGCTCCAGCCGCCCCGGTTGCCCCAACCAATTCAAGAGCTTGCTGAGCTTTAGCATCACCCGCTTGAGCTTTAGCAGTAAGAAACTCTAGGGTAGCGTTTTTTTGTTTATCTAATTTTTTCTGAGCTTTGTTATCTTGAATGTCTTGAGCTGCCATTTCCATTAGGGGGCGCAATGCATCAGGGTTGCCGCTTAAGCTCATCATAGCCAAGGCTAAACGGTCACTTGCTTCACCATCCTCACCCGTTACGGCTTGCTTAACCTTATCAAACCCGCCACCAACAGCATTACCTATTATACCAAATAAACCTTTATTATTTCCCGCGTTTGACTGACCAGCATTTGGACTGAGTAGACTATTATTAACGGCGTTATTAGTTAAATTAGGTTGTAAAAGTGTTGTATCATTAAGGGGCGAGACCATTGCCTTTTTCCTTTTATTTTGAGGTTTTCCAAAAATATGATCACCTATAGTTTGCCAATTGCCACCGCCACTTTTGCCCCATGATGGATTAGAAATATTAGGGTTATAAAAGTGAGTAGCTCCTTTTGTCGGATCATTATAATTTTGATCTAAAAGCTGGTCAGCTACAGAATAAGCCGTGTCACTAGCTTTCAAGTTTGCAACGTCAACGCCTTGTTCCCCGCCAGCATAACCCGTTGTTTTATTCCAAACCGAAAACTGACCAGGCTGTAGTATTACATCATGCAAATTATTTGCATAGCTTGGGTCCATCATTCTATTCATAATAACAGAACCCACAGAAAGCATACCAACAGAGCCTTGATTTCCAGCCTCAGCTTGTAAAGTTTTTGCTAGTATGTCTCTTGCGTTAAGGTTCATTATCCAAAGATACCCATGCCAGGAAAAGCATATTTCATAGCCCCAAGAGTTCCTAATATGCCGGGATTGTTTGTCGTCATTGTGCTTTGTGGTTTTGGCACAACTCCAAGAGCTGTAAGCGGCATCGTTAAACTGTCAGCCGGGGAAGCTGCATAATTGCCAAAATCTGTTCTAGCTGCATCAATAAGTTGCTGTTGTAAGGCTTGTTGAAGTAATCCTTGCTGCATCATATCATTATTTATGGTCCGACCAGTATTAAAAGCTTGATTAGAAAGCCCGGCTAATTGGTTTGCTGCACCCAAACGTTGGCTACGGTCAGCCATAGCGTTGCTCATAGCCGTATTATAACCCTGCATCCTTATGGGCGCTAAAGCGTTTGCCGCCATACGTCCATATTCTGCATTAGTTGTGCCCTCTAAAACACCTTGCCTACTGCCACCATATGCACCCGCCGATTGCGCTTGTGCCCCTATGTCATTCATTGTCAATTGCCGCTGGCGCTCAATATCACTTTGAATAGATCCCACAACTTCATCTTGGTAGGGGTTGTTAAAAGCTCCAACATTTAAAGGGCCACCCATAGTTTGATTTGTAAAATCCATAGCATTGCCTAAACCAGTAGCAGAAGCTTGATTTACGTTAAAACCTGGTTGAGCTGGTTGAGCCATTGCCGGGGCAGGGGCTTGAACTGATCCTGGACCTGTTGGAACAGGCCCGGCACTTGGTAAAGGCATAACACCGGTAACTGGATTTGGCACACGGTCATATGGTCTGGGCATTACGCCAGTAACGGGATTTGGTTGCATTCCCGGCATTACTGAATTGTTTACTACACCGCCACCTTTGCCACCTGGTCCTGCCATCTTATACCTCCTTAATTGTACTAGATAAGTGTATCTTGTACTTGTAAATTTTACCAACAAAACGACTTAACGGTTCGCCTACAAACTTTATTGCTTTTCCAAAATAGTTTGGCTTGTACTTTGTTGGCTTCATGCAATGAGCCATTTCTTCAGCCCATGCTTTAACTATTGGCCACATTAACGACCTAACAATTTTTGCAAAAAATGTATTTTTTTGAATATAATTTGCAATTGGTATACCCCACAAATGGTAGCCTTCAATAAGTGTAGGATCTACTCTAAAAACTCTTACACCGTAGCGCCTATCAAGTTTCCAAATTTCTTTTGGTAGATATCCCATTTTACAATAGGCAGAGCACATTACTGTACCGTCATTGGCCTCTCCTGCGTAGCCACTATCTGTGCTGTTATCTTTTTTACCAGCTCCAATGTTAAGAGTTCTACTAAAAGCGTTGCCCGGAAGATCCTGATCAACTGGCGATGTATTAGATAATACGTTTGCTACTGGTGAAAATTTAGCAATATCACTTGCAGCCGTTGCAGCCATATCCTTAACATCGCTTCCTATCTGCCCAAAGTGCTCACCTAACGACATATCAAACGGATTTTTGTCCACCATAGAATAACCAGGCGTCATAGCTGCTACTTCTGGAGACATTTGACCAGGCTCATAACCAAGAGCGTAAACACCTCCGTCTGGCGTTTTTGCAAAACCTATTGCCCCATCTGAAACACCGGCAGCGTAATTTTTCTTTTGCCGCTCCATGTGGTCCGCCATAAAGTCAGCCCTTTCTTGGCCAACTCCACCGCTGTTACTGCCGCCACCGCTAGTCATACCATCATTAACTAGTGGCATATAACCAATATTAGAGGCGTTACCTGAGTTTATACCCGTTGTGCCAGTAAAAGGGTTAATAAAAAAATCATCAATATATGAGGCTTGACCTGGACGGTCAGCTCTAAATTCATCCATAGTTTGGTTGTACAAGGGCAGGGCAGAATATGCCCTTACACCGTTTGCGTATGTTGTTGGAGCGTCCATGCCGCCAGAAATATCTGTACCCGTGGGAGCGTCTAACCCATATGCACTAGCCAAATTTGCAGTATTAGAAAAACTACTATTTTGCATTGGCGTAAACGCGGCAACGGTAGGGCCATAGCTTAGCGGAACTGGACCCATACGGCTTACGCGGTCTGCCTGGTTTAAATTTCTCATTGCAGCATCTTCTAACCATTTTGGTATGGTAGTTTCTACAGATTTTCCACCTTTACCCATATTTTAAATCTCCTTTGCGTAGCTGGAATGTAAAGGTTTCCAGCCATACTTTTCTAAAGGTTTTTTCCAACCAAAACGCCCGGTCATATTTAAAGCGCTACAACCTTGCTCTTGTGCCCAACCTATCACAGACTCGTGCATTTCCAGAATTTCTGTGAGATCACCCCCACCTAAAAACACGTTTAAAACTTTTTTCTTTGGGTAGGTTATTATTTCTGTAACTAAACAACTGTTTTTATTTGGCCACAATTGCATGGAGCCTTTATATAAACCCTCATAAATATCAATTATATCATGCGTGCCACCGCTATATTCTAACGCGGCTTCAATATACTTTTTGCACCTCATAAATTCTTCAGTGCCTAGTAGCTTGTCAGTGCTGCCCGTTTCCAAATTGATGTACTTCCGTTATGTGTTCCAGTGCAGATATAAATATAATTAGTATCCCAAGCTATCATCCCTGCCGCATCGCCAGCCGCACCAACACTAGAGCTGGGTGTAGTTTGCTTCATTGCAATCTGCTTAAATGCGTTCTGCGCTGAAACAACAGGATAATTCTTATCATCATCCCACAAAAATATACCGTTTTCGCTAGGGTTATCGTCACTGGTTTTAAAGTATAACTTACCTAAATTTCGTGTAAGAAAAAGATTAAGCTGTCTACCCCACTGCCTTAAATCTTCACCAAGAATAGGTGGCGTTACTGGCATTACCGTCTGCCCCCTGCTTTTACGTCAAGTCGCATTACGCCAACACGCCAATCAACGTTTTGATCACCTTCAACTCTCATTTTAACTTGCCTCCCCGTAAATCTTACTGAAGTTGGATTAGTTGGGTTAAAGGGGCCAAAAGTGCGTTCTGTATCGTTGGGGTGAAATCTGCTTTTAAATTTCAAATTAACATCACCTTGGGTTTTTTCGTCTGTTATTACCTCAGTAACTTTAGCTATTTGGTCACCGTTGCCAATGATGCTAACTGGCCCTGTTTCGCAGAATATTGATGCACTATCATAGTTAAAACCTAACTCATGGTTCATAATATCTGATTTTGTATTGTGTTGCGCCATAAACGGATATGCAAAAACACCGCGACTTACACCTGACGTTCTTGAAAGATTACCTATCAACCAGTGATTATCTTTAAAATCATAAGCTACATAACGGTCTATCTCAGTTGACCCTGCAGAACAATAAAACCACCAAATTTCATTATTTGCACCATTAACCATGCCCCAAACTTTTGATTGTTGAGCTTGGTTAAAATCATTAAATACATAATCGTGAACGTCACATTTTAGCGTTTGTACACTGTTACCATCAAAGTAATGGAAATTTTCTTGCCCATACCAAAACGCACCTTGATCAGTTGCTACCACACTAAGCCTAGAAACAGCACCGCAATTTGTTCCTATACGCTGAAATGAATAAACATATGGTGGTGCAATGTATTGAGCCATGTGAGCATCAGTATCAGTAATTATTAACGTAACGCCCCTTGTTCTAACCCCGCACATAATCTGACCGCTTGTGGCTAACTCAATATCGCCTGCTTCATTTGTTGCCGCTGGCGTCCACTGCGTAGAATTTTCTTTATCACACCAACTAACTCTTCGACTATTGCCGCCAGAACCTAATGCAAAAATAAAACGTTCTTCTGTGACAACTATTCCTTTGTTATTAATAGGTGCGTTTGTTATTGGAACAACAACCGTCTTTTTCTTCAATGAAATATTATCAATATCAAAATTTGGAGTGTCATAAGCTTGTGGTATTATTTCAATTTTTACTGCTGTATCATCTGCGCCAAACCTAAATGTATTTGTGCCAACAACTAAGGTTTCATGGACTGAAACAGTGTTAGTTGTCGTGCCAGTAACTTTTACCTTAACATTAGGCACAGTTGCAGCATCGCTATCATCATTTGGATCAACTAAATCTACAGTCACATCATAACTATCCTGAGTGTCTGGGCTTACAACTAAACTTCCTACAGTCTGATCCAATACACCAAAGTTAACTCTTTTTAACTCATGCGTTGCGCCTAAACGTTTGGTAAATGAATGAGCCGTGCCAGTGCCTAATGCCGTTAGTGCAATTGCTGCACCACCTGATGTTGCTGCAAGCTGAAACTCAGATGAACTAGCACTAACAATAAAATATTCTGTGCCGTTTACTAAACCCGTTATATCTGTGCCATTTCCGTTAGAATAAGCAACCTTATCACCGTTTGTAAATGTATTAGAAATTACTATTTTATTACTAGCCAAAACCACAACTGAACCGCTACTACCATCTATTGTTACTGATATTGGCGCAGTCAAATTAATTGCTGTACCGCCTGATGTTGCCGCTAATTTTAAACTGTTGGTTGCGGCAGAAACTACAAAGTAATTTGTGCCAGAAGTTAAGCCACCTATTGCTGCTTGGCTTCCTGCATTAGTAATGTAAGTAACTTCATCACCGTTAGAAAAACCATGCGCTGTAGCTGTTATTGTTTCGGTAGAATAATCTATAGGTGCTGTATTTGCTGCAGTTGTCACACTAGCTCCCATAGAAGCCCCATGAAGGGTGCAATAGTATGAAGCAGGCATTGTTCCAGATGTAGGAACAACTAGTGTTACTGTGGCTCCTGACGTTCCCTCTGTACCGCTTGCAGTCACAGAAAAAGAATTGCCCCCTGCATCTTTTAGCCTAAACGGATGCCCAGAGTTTGTTGCATTACTCACATCAAAAACTATAGTCGTTCCTTGCACAAGAGTAAGGGCAGGCGCAGTAGCACCGTTTAAAATATACTTATTTGCACCGCCAACATTTGCTACGGTCACAGTATAGTTTAACGTAGGAATAACGGTATTATCTGCAGCAAAAGTTGCTGTCTGTTGTTTGTACTCAGCTACGCCGCCAGAAATAGACCAGTTTACGCCTTTATTCCAGTTTGCATCTGATGCAAATGCACCGTTTGTTACTAAATCAGCGCCAACCGTTGTTGTTAAATCCCATTCAAAAATACGCCCATCACTTGAACTTAATGCTATTAAGTTCTGGCCAAAATTTTCAAGCTGCCATGTAGTCGCTTCTTGCGGAACACTATCGCTTGTAACTGATCTTGGTTGCCCAAAATAGCCAGTACCATAAAACCCAAAACCATAACCAGTGTTAACAGCCGCATCCTCGCGACCAGCCGCCAAATCATCAGGAGTTAAATCATAACAAATTCCAGCGCCTGTCATTGCTATTAGCTGATCGTGTGAACCGCCTGCAACCCAAGCAGTGCCATCGTTAGATTGCCATGAGTGCATACCCCTGACAGGGTTATTAGCAAATGCCGCCTTGCGCGTTGTCCAACCGCCAATAGGTTTTAAACTACCATCTAACCACCGAACTAGACTTCCATCACGCCAACGGTTTGACGCTTCAAACTCAGTTCCGTTTCTGTAAAATCCTGCTGGTAATTTTAAAGGTACTAAAGGCATTATGTTGATCCGTATATTGTGCCACTATTATTTAGTGTTCTTGATGTTCCTTGAATTGCTGCGCCGCCAGCAGCGCCCACTCTAGATATGCCATTACCACCAGCAGCTCCCCAACCTCCACCGCCACCAGCAGCTACACTAAGCGCTCCTGTTCCTGCTGCGCCATGTGTTCCACCTACATTACCTCCACTACCACCAGCACCTATTGCTTGGTTAGGAGAAGAAAAAACCGTTCCACCTACACCTGGAAGAATACGCCCACCGCCGCCACCAGCAAGCCTAGAGTAGTAAGCACCCCCTCCTGCACCTCCTGCACCACCACCATTATTACTTTGCAAAGAGTTTGTTTGTCTGTGATAGGTTCCACCTCCACTAGCGTTCAAAGCACCACCTAATCCACTAAGTGTTCCTGCATTTTCTCCAGAGTGAGAGGAAATATGACCTCTACCACCCTGACCGCCGCCAGCGCCTCCACCGCCGCCTGAGTTAGCATCTTGAGGATCACCGCCATCTTGAGCGTGTCCTCCTCCACCGCCGCCACCAGCAATATAAGCACCAGAACTATTAGTTATAGTAACCCCTGATGATGTTACGTTGATTGCTGGCCCACCAGCCGTAGCTCCAGTGGTATACGCATAGTAACTTGACCCATTACCACCTTTACCAATAATTTTTCCATCGTTTATAATAGTACAAGGTATATCAATCGTCAGTGCTGCTGTTGACGTACTGTCTGACCAAACCCACATCGTTGAAGGTATACGCAAAGTACCGCCAGAAGATATATAACTTGACGCTGTAATTTCTTTTAGCTGTACTTGTCCGTTAATTTGGCTACCACCAGTTGGTAAACTTGTTTCAGCGCTTTGGCCTCTATAGTCAGAAAATGCGTTTGAGGCATTTACGCTTTTATTAATAATACCTCTAATGTCTGCATCATTTAATGAACATAAAGTTCCACTAGAGCCACCAGCCTCAATGTGTATTTGATCCAGAGTTAATGGGCCAGAGGTAGGTAAAGCCATTAGACACTTCCGAAAGCTGTTACGTTTCCAGTAACCGTTAAATTGCCACTGGCATCAAGTTTCATTTTACTTGTTCCACCTGTTTGAAAAAATAGATTTCCACCGCTTTCAATAACTCTCCAATTACCCAAAACAACACCGCCAGAACCATCGTAAATAACAGCCTTGCTTGCAACTACTGATCCTGCCGATGCACCATCTAATAAATCGAACTCTGTTGTGGTAACGCCAGTAGCATTTAAATCTTTGGCATAATTTAAATCTGCCGTTGTACCAGTAAATCCATCAAGTTTATTTAGTTCCGCAGGCGTTGAAGTTACGGTTGTGCCGTTAATTTTTAATGCAGTTAAATCAGGTGAAACTGTGCCAGACGTTCCGTTAACTGTATCTTGTACAGCCGTTAATGCAGTATTTATAGTTTGACCCCATGTGTCCTGACTACCACCGACAGTTGGGAGTGTTAAATTTAAAGCCATTATGATCTCCTATTTATCTAAACTTTAACACGCTATGCGGCGTCAACCCAAGTTTCCGCGTTAACGGCAGGGAGGTCTGACCAGGTTTCATTAACAAGATTAATATCTGTGTAATTCTCACTTGGTAAACTTATTTCAGTAAATGGAAATGTTGCCTGTCCAATATCTACTGCGTCACTAATTACATTAGCACCAACTAGAATATGCGTAATTGTGATAGGCGCATTTCCAACGTCAACACTGCCAGTAATTACGTCATTACCAACAATAACAAAATCTTGTGTAAATGTTGGAACTTCAACAGTTGGATTTTGCGTACTAACAGCGTTTCCTGCTAGGTTATAAGTAATTGTAGTTGTAGCGTTGGCTATAGAAACCGCGCCAGTATCTACATTTGTTCCGACTAATTGATAATCGTGGGCAAACTGAGCCGTGCCTATGTCTACTGCGCCTGTGCTAATAGCGGCAGGGCTAAAGTTTATGCCATAAAGTAAAACGGCAGGGGGAATAGATACTGCGCCAGATATTACGTCTGGTGGAGCAAAGTTTTCTATCTCCACCATTACAGCATTTGGTACTGTCGGTGCGTTTGCCGTATAAACAGGCGTTAGGCTATATTTAACTAAACCTACGTCAGCTAATGCTGCGCCTGCAAGTGGGGCAAAGCCTAGCATTAGTCGGCCTCTGCTATCGTGTTACCCTCTGCCACCCATTCTTGTATGGCTATCCAGTGTCGGTTATCGTTAGCACCCATTGGCACTGACCATTCTTCTCCATTAATGGTTGCGGTTACGCCAACATTACCTTTACCCTCAACGGCTACATATTTAACTGATTGAATATTCATCTAAAACTCCGAATCATACCTGACGTACCCATTACTATTATTACTTTCAAACCTCATTCCTGCACTATTAGATATAGAACCGCTTATACCACTAAACCCTATAGTAGCGAAGTCAGTGCTACATCTGTTTTCGGTGCTTGTATAAGTTAAAGTGCCAGTAGGTCTAGCATAAAGATAACAATTTGCTGTAGAAAAACTGGGCTTTGCTCTCATTACTTGAGTTAATGGGCCACTAAGATAAGCAGATGTAGTATCTATAGAACCGTTAAGAAAAATTGTATAATAATCACCTTGATGATGCTGAAAATATCTTTGGCACTTGCTTAAAGTAACTCCTACTGGTTCATGCTCGAACGGTGAAGCCTGTGACCCAACTTCTAATTGACAGCCAGTAATTCTCCATGAACTATTTAAAGTAGCCGCAAGGTTCGCGGTTTGACCACCAAAAAGATAAGCCTGAGTGTATGAAGTCCAATTAGTAGTAACTGTAGTTTTTGCACTTCCTGCAAATAAACCAAAGTTAAGAGTTAGCCCTGCTGTATTGTCTATAGTAGGACCAGCAGTAGTATAGGCTGGAAACGTTAATGTTTTGTATTCCCAAGTGTTTGCAGTATTAATCGTGTACGCTTTATTATAGATTACATTTGCATCAGCAACATAAAATGAAACTGCATAATTACCAGTAACACTTGATTTTACATAAAAAGAAAGAGTAAAAGGTTTAGCATCAGCAGTACCAAACCCAATTCTTTCTAAATTATTACCCTCTATAATTTGTTGTATTCTTCCAAATTCATCAGAAGCAAGAGCCGTTTCTGCTGTTGAAGTTGTAACTCTTAAACACTTACTAAATCCAGAAGGGCCATCACTTACTTGTTCGACACTGTATGTAAATTGATCTTGATTGGCTTTTTCTTGACGCCATCTATCTAAAGCAAAGTAACCAGTACCCTCATTATGTGCAGCGGTACTTCTTTGTGCTATTCTCATATCTCCATTGATTATAAGATTGCGTCCAGAGAGACTGCCCTCAGTAGGAAGATTATCTGCTAGTTTTCTTGCGTTGCTCATATGTTCCTCCTAACCTATTAAGTATCCCATAAAGTGAATTTCAGCTCCTTGAAGCGTCATAGATCCAGAGTGGGTATAACCATACATACTTACATAATCATTTACAGCTAAAGAGATTATGCATGAACCATTTATACCTGTCCAACCAGAACCACTTAATGTTCTAAACCTATAGCCTGTTCCAGATCCATTTTTATGCATATAGACAGCGTTGTATGTTCCTGAATTTATAGAATTTATAGTGCCTTGAAATGAAAAAAGATACTTTCCTGTTACTGGTGCAGTAAATGTATAAGTGCTTGTATTGTAATTATTCCCTACATCAAAATCTTCACTGTCTATAGGTATTATAGCATCTGAGGTACCTATTACATGATTAGAATTTCTTGTTGCTACAAAACAGGGCTGATAGGGTAATGTCATACCACCATCATTCCTAAAAGTAGCCATTGTGTTTCCACT
>TARA_R110002012_G_scaffold22540_2_pt1 | contig 19242 bp, 24 predicted proteins | sample TARA_R110002012 | Tara Oceans TARA_R110002012 (sample SAMEA4396515) | marine metagenome | biome: Westerlies Biome; feature: [DCM] deep chlorophyll maximum layer (ENVO:01000326); material: water (ENVO:00002006), including particulate matter (ENVO:01000060) such as... | depth 40 m
AAAAGATAAGTTTATGGCTGTCTTTGTGATTTCATCACTTGGTTTGATGGTAGGTTCATTAGTTGGATATACTATTGCTGAAAACATGGGTGATGCCTGATGGTTTCGGACAAGTTTAAGCGTTCTCTTACTATCAATGGCGTGTTGTTAGTCACAGATATTGCCGCAGGTTTAATTCTTTATAACTATGGCAAGTCTAAAGGAAGTAAAGTTTCTTTTTCAGTCCCTCCCAGAACTGAATTTTTGAAAATGTGTGGCGTAGCCGCCGTAACTTCGGTTTTAACTGGAGCAGCCATAACTAAGATAGAAAATAGCCTTGATGTTGAGATTTTTGATGATACCGACCAAGCCTTTTTAGACCCTGACGAATGGGAAACCCTATTCACAGCCTTCAAAGGATGGAAGATAGGACAAGGAGGAAATGTCACTCAATCCCCTGAATCCATTCTTAAATTAAGTAAAGATAATTTTTCTAAAATACGCAAACCCTATGTTAAAAAGAAGAAAGGTGATAACTAATGCAATCTCTCACACTTGGTTTTGCTTTAATCGGTGTCGGAGTAGCGGTGTCTGCTTATCATATCAACCGCATATTTTCTAATAAGCCCAAAGTAGAATACTTTATCGGCATTGTTTGTGGAATTCTGTTCCTTAATATCGGAAGCAATCTTGTTGCCACAGGTCTTCACGATAAAATCAACAAAATCAACAAGCAGAACTCCAGCAAACCTTAAATAGATACTCGGATAATCTTTGATTTATGAGCCTTCCTAAACCCATCAATTGGATTACTCAACAGATTGGCTCTGCCGATTGGTTATTTTACCAACACATTTGTCAAACCATCAAGAATTTTGAGAACATTGAAACTCCTGCGGAGTTCACTTCTTTGTTTCACGCATCTGTTGTAGATTTTGAAGAGCAATACCCTGCTTTAAGCACCAATAATACCGTTTCTACCCTAAAAATGAAAATTTATCAACAAATTATCTCACAATTACCTCTTGAAGCAGGGGGTAATACCTATACTTTTGATGATTTTACCGAAATTGATATACTCCCTAAAAAGATTTACCTGAATGAACACATGGGCAACCTCATTATTGATGATGAATTCCCACTATACCTTTGGAATGCCCTATCATTAGGTCTGAAAATCTGTAATTACCAAGATAAAGGAATAGCCGCCATGAGAGAAACCATGACTCGTGATTGGATACAAGCCCAAGCCAAAACACCTATGTTCTTTCATAAAGCCTCTTTGATTAAACTCACCGCCGAAGAACCAGGCAGCCATGGCTTCGCAGGATTAGGAAGTTTATTCGGTTAAATCCATTTGGCCGATTATATCACAACCCAAAATCACAGGAGTAGAAAGATTGCTTCTATCTACTATTGAGGCTTCTACACAATACATTTTATCATCCCAAAGCAAAGAAAGTTTTACCAGTTTGCGCTCTTGAGAGCCTATGGCATTAGAAACTGTGATTTCTCCACACTCCTCTAATCTTAAGAAATTGGCTAATTCTTCATCTATACTGGTTCTCTTGGCTCCTGTATCTAACTTTGCTACACATCTAACAGGCCATTTCTTTGAAGTATTTGATTCTAATACCACATCTACCGTATAAGACATAGTTAATTCTTATCCGTTTTTCTATTTGAAGTTTTCCAGCATCAATTCATATAGGTTATAGCACAACTTCTAACTATGACCCAAAAGCCCGTTCCTGACGATTTACTAATTACATCTCCTATGGGTGATATAGTCATTCCTACCGAACCATTAAAACAAGTTTTAACTTATTTTACTAACAACATAGAAAAGACCGACCACATGGATGCTAACATATCAGATTTCTTTGGTTGCGATGTTAATAGTTTAGAAATCAAACAAAAAGATTATTCAGGCAGAGAATATGTGATGTGGTCTTACTCACTCATGGAAATTGTAAATCAAGAATATGACATTATCAAAGTAGAAAATTTCAAATATGGAGATGCAGGAACACCACCTGTTTGGAATGAAGAAAAAATTCATGGAGAAATCTTCAAAATACCCTATAAACTAACTATGTTTTTAGAATCCAAAACCTCTAAAGAGCCTTTAGTGATTAGTTTTTGGCCTTATGACCAATATGAAATTGACATTAAGTTTTACTTTCAATCCGTAGGAGGAGGACAATCTCGTTATTCTGATTTTTGGGATAAGGTTAAGGCTCACTTTAATAGCAAAGGGCTTCTCAAAGGAGCCAAGTTTTCGGCTGATTTTGAATTTTTAGAAGTTCCCGAAGTAGGTTGGGGCGATATTATCATTGAAGATAAAACCATTGAAAGGTTAAATCGTAATATCATTAACTTTATTCCTCACATGAATATGTATTTAGATAAAAATCTTCGTTCTTCTCGTGGAGTTTTAATCACAGGACCACCAGGCACAGGAAAAACGCTCTGTTGTAATGTAGTTATGAATCAGTTAAAAGATGTAACCACTATTTATGTGGCTCGTAATGCTATTAAATCAGAAGGACAAATTTCCCGACTTTACAAATTGGCTCGCTATTTATCTCCTACCTTGGTTATCATTGAAGATATTGATACATTAGGCGGATTAGACAGGCGAGAAACGCATGACCATCCACTTTTAGGAGAGTTCCTAAACTGTTTGTCTGGGATGGAACGCAATTCAGGAGTTATTACCTTAGCCACTACCAATTACCCACAACATTTGGATTGGGCTTTGGCAGACCGACCAGGCAGATTTGACTCTCGTATGGAATTTGGCTATCCCAAAGATAACGCACGAGAAGCCATTTTGAAGAAATACTTAGAACCATTTAATACAGGAAAAATTGATTTGAAACCCATTATTAAAAAATCAGAAGGTTTTTCAGGAGCCTATCTTCAAGAATTAGTTCAAACTGCATTTATGTTGGCTTTTGAAGCCGAGAACTATCAAGCCGATGCCGTTAAGATAGAAAATAAGCATCTTACCGATGCCTTAGACAATCTGTTAAAGCAGCGTCAAGAAGCCAAAAAGGAGCGTGGTGTAGTGGAAACCACGGCTGATTATTACTCTTGATAAAACTTAAATAACAACACAGACTAATAAAAGGTATGCACCCTCCTAATTTGCGTCAAACCATTATTGCCATTGTGGGAGAAATCCCTAATTCTTGTGGCATTTGTGGAAACTATGCAGATTCCATTTGCGCCCGATTTGAACAAGAGGTTAGCGTTAAACAACTCTGCGATGATTTCAAGGGAGTGGTCTAATGGGTGCTATGAAAAGTTTGGCTTATGATTATGCTATTTATCTACAAAAACAGGCTCAGGACGAAGATAATTTAGATTTTAACATAGATAAAATCTTCCGTCAAATCGTTGATGGCGAGATTGAAATTCCTCAATCTTATGTAGATATGTGGGTTAGTCGCAATTCCGTTTTCGCTTCAGAAAATGTTGTCTTTGATGCCGAAACCAATTCTTGGAAACAACAAAAAAGAGATGCTAAGGGTCGTTTTATCAAAGGTTTTTCAGACAAAACCGAGGCTCAACTTAATCAAGAATATGACGAGAAAGAAGAGGAACTGCAAGCCTATCTTGAATATGCTAATGATGAATATATCTACAATGAGATGATAGCACCTTATTATCAATATGGAGATTTAGACCAAGATAAACAAATGAGTGCCAATGAATTTTCAGATTTTTTGAGTCAAGCCATTATGAATGATAACTTCCCTGAAAAACTAACTGACATCTATTATTTTCAATACTTACAAAAAGTGGCTGAATCAGTTCCTTTTGAAGTTTTAGAAAAATTGCATGATATTATGGAAATGCAATTGAACATTGGACAAGTATCAGGAGATAAAGATATTGAAATTTTAGGAGGTCGTGGAGTTTTTATCACAGATATTTTGTTAAACTTAAAACAAGGGCAAGAAATGTGGTCTGCTGAAACCTTTGAAGCCGAAAAATGTAAATGCAACAACTACACGCCTGATTTCAACCGTGAGAAACCAATGGATGCCTCATGGTCTAAAATAGGGCAAATTGAGTCTTATGAATGGGATGATGAGGATGACGAACAAGCCGTTATCGTTCCGATTACTTGTGATGATTGCGGAAGAAAGGGTGAAACGGTGTATCTCTATGGCTACAACGAATATGACGATTCTAACCTTAAATGGTTTGAGGCTGAAACCTTTGAATCCGACCCCGAAGAATGGAAACAGTCAGGCTTTAATCATCATGGTGATTTACCTTTCAAGGAAATGGATAAAATTTACAAAGACAACCGCAAACAAAGAAAATACAATATGAATCACCCTAAAGATGGAAGCAAAGTTCCTTTATCAAGAAGAGATTATTGGGAATTGTTTGAAGATGATACGGTGGATGATGGAGGCGACCTTCTAATGGTGGAGGCACTTTATGAGGATAAAAGCAGTAGGAATAAATTTTATGGCCTAACTTTTTACTTTGATTTAACCAATCATACATCACCCTACAAAATAAATCCTAATGATGAAAATAGTTATAGATGGGATTATTCTAATTTCAATTTTGACCCTGTTAATCCGAGAGGCTATGCTTCGTTAATTATTAGTGATGGTAACGAAGAGGGGAGGATTATTTCATCCCATAGGTTCAAAGAAATGAATGCTGAAACTTTTGAATCTCCTGCTACTGTAAATAATTTTTGGGCTAATTGTCACGATGGTAAATTTGGAGTTTTAGGAAGAAAGATTTATTATAACTGTCGTCTTTTTGCCAGTATTAGCACAGGGGCAGCCGTGGTATCTAATCCAGTAGGTTTTTATGCTGATGGCCGAAGTAAATTGCGGTATTCCAGCAGACTATCAAAATCAAACAGCCCAGAGGTAGAAATTGTTAAATCTCTAAGCAATAAAGAACAACCTTCCAGCGTAGAAGATTGGTATAATCTATTTGATAAAGCCAATATGGAACTAAATAAACAGTTCCAAGCCGAAACTGAAGAAATTGCTTATTCTGATGCAGAAATTAACCTCATGAGATATGACATCGTAGAACATGAACTGGAAAATTCTGATTATAACTTCCTTTATGATGTCTTGCTTTATGGCACACCAGGATGGGCTAATTATACAGATGAAGAAGTTGTGCGTCATTTCCGAAATATATTTGAGCGTTAAATAACCTTAAATAGTCGGAACAGACAACCAATAATATGTGCAACACCTGTGGATGCAAAGCAGCCGAAGAAACAAAGTATCGTTCACCTTCTAAGAAACAACTCCGACAGGAAGAAGCCGCAATGAAGGATGTAGATTATATGAGAGAAAAGTTTCAAGCCATGGAAGTATTTCCAGCAGGGCAACACGATATTGACGCAGCACGAGAAGCATTAGAGAATATGTATTCAGGCATTGAGATTGACGATATAATCTATATGACCAAGAAAACAGGAAAAAGTAATGCTTTCCACATCTTTATGGAAACCAACCGTGGTGGATTTAATGTTTATGGTAGAATAGGTTACCCAGAACCTAAAATTTATGGTCCAATGTCAGACCGAGAGTATAATGCTAAAATCTCCAAGAAAGCAAAAGGTGGATATAGTCAGGAAACAGCGTTTTCTGCGGAAGGCGAATCTCACGATTATACTCCTGAAGCATACGACCCAATTAGTGAAAGTCCCGAAACTTATGACCCAATGAGCGAATCATATTCAGCAGAAAATGTTCTCTTTATTGACAAAACAGGAGAGGAAACAATTATGGATGAATTTATTGATGAAGGCGAAGATTATGATGATGCCAAAGAGTATGCTCGTAAGGCTATGAAAAACATGAGTGCAGAAGGTCGCAAACGCCGATACGGTAAGCGACAACGCTTTGACCACATCAAAGGAAATTCTCGTTACTTGGCTCGTGATGCTAAAGGCCGATGGATTAGTAATGTAGGAGTTAGCGGTTCAATCAAGCAAGACCTACGAAGTAATGCTCACTCTAAGCAACCAGTCGGATTCCGTGGATTGGGCGATTCTGATGCTAAACACGCAGAAGGCATGGTTTTAACTGATGCTATTGTTCAATGGGAAGATGGATTTGGCACAAGTTCACCATCTGCACCTCCTATTGGCATCCATTTTGGCGCAGAAGCATATACTGATATGTATCCTCAAAACTCTGCGGAAGTAGATGGAATGACAGGTAATGGAGTTCCTGTGGCTTACGGCTCAGGTTCTTCACAATATGTAGAGCCTCCTGTTCGCATGGGTGCTGAAGAAGATGGATTTACCTATGCAGAAGAAGATTTTATCCCTAATTCTTATGGAGAAGATTCTGCTTTAACATCTGGTCGTGGAGTTCCACAATGGTATGGTAGTGCAGAGCACGAACAAGGCTATAATGACCGTGATGATGAATCACTTGGTATGCGTCATCGTGGTTCTCACTCACAATCAATGAAAGACCGTAGAGATGAGTCTAAAGGTATGACAGATTCACTACACCCTCACCACCCATATGCCGATGTCAGCACTATGATGGCAGAAGGTTGGGAACACTTTGAGGCTATGGAAGTATTTCCTCCAAGTTATGATGGAGATTTGGCAAACAGCATGAGCCGTATCAGAGGAAAATCCACCTCTAATCGTGGTGCTCAAGTCAAGAGTGGAACAACCCCAATTTACCTTACCAAGCGTCAAGGTAGTATGAACCGTTTCCACTTCTTTATTGAAACCACTGTTGGTAACTTTAATGTTTATGGTCGTATTGGTTACCCTAACCCTCAAGTCTATGGACCAATGACATCAGGAGTTTATTCTGATAAAATGCGAACCAAAATCCGTAAAGGTTACAAAAAGAGTGCAGAGACATTTGAGAACCCTATGATTGACCAAGGTTATTATCCAAATTCTTATGGAGAATCTTCCGCAGTTATTTCAGGTAATGGAGTCCCACAATGGTTTGGCTCTGCCGAAAACATCGTCATTGACAAGCCAATTCAAACAGGTGCTAAACTTGGACTTGGTTTCATCTTGATGAGTGCTGGCGTAACTATTGCTTCAGTCTTTACAGGAATGCTATTGGGTGAATAAATATGACAGATTGGAAAGATTTCGCACTTAATTTAGGAGCCTTATCCTTAGTTGGATTTGTAGTTGCTTTTGGAGTTCGTGGAGGATGGAAAATTGCACAAGAAGTCATGGGTGCTGAAAATGTTAAAGAAGCACACACACCTGCTCAAGAATCCTTAGATGCTTGGGGTGTAGTTAATAATTCAGGAGATATTCAAAGAGTTTCTACTCAGCGAGGTATCATTAACGGCCAAGCAGTTGGACAAACCCTTAACTTAGGAAACATTGGACCTTATGAGAAAATGGTTAATGGCCCTGATTTGTCATCATACAGCATGACTTTATCTACTACCTATCCAGAATTCGGTCAGAATTATGGAGGAAGTGCAGTTGGCTCAAATTGATTTAATTACAATCAATCTACCGTCCGCTAATCTTAAATATCAAGAGGTATAAACTAAATACAGGTGAGCCTATGGATTTCGCAGCATTAAGGTCCTCAATTTTTGAAGGTGAAGAAGATGATGCCGTGGCTGAAACACCTATTAAAGACCAACTATCCCGCCCATTAGTCGGATTTCCGATTCTTTTAGGGCTGGGTTCATTAGGTCTTTGGGCATTTGATAAGTATTCACAAGATGGAAAATTATTGGCTTCGGAAGGAGAATATAATTACCGACCCTTTGTAGTAAGTGCATTAGGTTTGTTCCCATTAGGATTTGGTCTGGGTGGTTTAACACGAGGTTTAGATGCTCACGATGAAGTCAATAAATATGAGCAAGTTTTGGAAACTGCTGAAGCCGAAATGCAACGCTTAGAAACCGAAGCGGCAGAAAAAGAAGCCGAAGAACAATCACAAGCGCAGCAAGAACAATACGCTGCTGAATCTCATGCAGGTTCTATGTCTTTCTTTCTAAATGCTGCATCAGCCCCTAATTCTAACACTATGGGCATCTATGGAGATGCAGTAGGGCAACAAGGGGTATCTACCAGAGGCAATTTCCAAAAAGATGTATTTGGATTCTAAGAGATAGATTGATATAGTCGTGAAACGGAGGATATAGTATGGCTGGAGTTGATGATAGCGGGACTACCCCACAACGAGAGATATATTCAGTTGGTCTAAAGCGTAAGGTTTTAGCCGATGTTCAAGAAATTATCGCTACACCCTCTCGTGGAGGTGGATTCCGTTATCAAGTGGTTGGATTCTTTACTGATGAAGACGGTAAGCAACACAAGTGTCAATCTATGATTGGTAAGGCAGATGCTCAAGAAGTTGCTGCATCATTAGGACAATCTCTTCCAACTACGGAAGCAGAATTGAAAGAAGCAGAAACAGTAGAATCTTTTGCTGCGGAAGAAGACGCATCCGTTGAAGCACCTGAACTTTTAGTTCCTGAACCCTCTTCATCTCCTGATGGAAATGGTCGTGTTTTAGGACAACACACAGGAGGACAGATAATTTCTGCCACTAACGACTCACAATCCCTTCCTGCACACGATTATATTTTCGTAGGTCGTGCCGAAGACCAAGCACCTGATGTAGATGCTATGGCTATGGGTATTGCAGAAGGAGAACAAGACATAGAAGATTTAGATGCAGAATTTGTTGAAGTTATTGAATCAGTTTCTAATGTTTGGTCAGACGAAGCAGATGGAAGCGAAACTTTTGTAGTAGAGCAGGACCTAAAAGATTATCTTATTGAAGAATTCTATGAAGAAACTTTTGATGGACTATTTTCAGTCGCACGACACGATTCAGGCATGGAACTATGGGAAATTACCTTCCCTTATTTTATGAGTGAAGATGTCATAGATTCTATTGCTCAATATCAAAGCATGGAAATGACTGATGGCGAAATGGACGAAGAGTTAGCCGATTGGGTCAGAGCAGAAGAATTTAATGCTCGTGGTCTGGTTGATTCTGACGATTTGTTTGATGAATCATCACGAGGAATTAGTAAATCCACCGCCGCTATTGCCACAGCAGTTCTCGCTTTGGGAGCAGCCTACTGGTGGAGTCAGCGAAAGTAAGTTTAAGTAGCAGTAATACTTAACTATAATCATGTCGTTTAACCTACAATGTGACCCAGGCGCACTTGGTATGCAAACTTGCTATGTCGTCTTAGCAGATGGCTCTCGTCAAAAAGTCATAGATTATGACAATTCAGGAAACCCCATTACTCAAGCACCAACTACCTCACCAGGTATGGCTTGGGTGCCACAACTTTGGAGTTTGAATCAATCAGGCGACCAATATGCACCTTTTGGACCTGCTGGAATCCCATATACAATGAGTGGCATGGTAAATTGGCAAGGAAAAGGTGGACAACTACCTTCTTATGGCAATCCATACAATACTGCCGACCCACAATCTTGGCTTTATCTTCAATCTATTCCAGGCGCAGGTGCTCGCAGAGCATACAATGAGCGTGTTTGTGACCCGCTATGGCCTACCTTTGGATGTCGCACAGGTGACCCATATTCTTCCAGCACAGTCACTACTGCCCCTGACGAAGATGAATCTTTATGGAGCAAGATATTTGGGGCCGAGCACAAATCATCAAATATGGTAGCCCCTGCTGCTATCGCTGCTGGTGTTTTAGGATTAGGCTTAGTTATGATGAAGAAATCCTCTAACTAAGGAGGTTTCAATTATGGCTGATGCAGACAAACAAGATATTGATAAAGAGTTTGATGCACAGGCTGAAGCCAAAGACGAAATTGCTCGTAAAGCATGGCGTGGAACTATGTTAGCCGCCGTAGGTTCTTTAGCGTTTTTCCTTTCTACTGTTGGTAATGTTCACAAAACCTATCAATCACATGGTAATCCCCTCAAAGTAGTAGAAAAGCATGACATAGCCTTGTTTTCAGTTCCAATTTTAGTTATCGGCTACTTTTTAGTTGAAACCTCTGCCAATGCCAAAGGAGATGAGCCAAGTGCAGTATGAAGTTATTATGACTGATATTGGACACACCATGCAACGAGATGGAGAATTCATTGTTTTTGGAGATGTAATGTTTGGACTACCTAACAATGGACGCTCTCGTATCAGTAGTTATGGAGAAGGGCCAGATAAGCAATCGGCCCGTCAATCACTTATTGAAAGAGCCATTGAACACCTTTACCGAGATGAAAGAATGTCTGCGAAAAGGCAACAGCAAGATTTTGTTTATTATGCCGAATCTAACAAGTCCAAGAAAAAGTCATCTAAGCAAACAGCCGCACCCGTAGAAGTAGTTAATAATCGGGCAGGATTCTTTGATGATGAACAAGATAAAGAATACTTTGGATTTGGATTTATTGTTGGAGGTATTATTGTTGGTGTTTTAGGAACTATTTTTGGTAATATCTTTTCTGAATTAGTTTTAGATGAAATGAGAGTTAAAAAATTCGGTTACCGAGATAGTAGCCAAACAGAAAGTAGTTTTTGGGAATTGGATAGTGATTAAGTTGGGAATAATTCGCAGATTTTTCAGAAGTATTGCGGTTTGGGCCATGGTTCCCTCTCACACTTTAGAGTTTTTTGGATTGTTAGAAGAAAAGGTTAAATAGAAGATAGGAGAATGATTTACTATGCCTTTTGATATGCTTTACAAAAAAGACAGCAACGGTTCAGTTCGCACTTGGGAAATCCGTGTAGAACGCATTGATGATGATATGTATCACATTAAAACCCGCTCTGGTGTAGAAGGTAGTGAAAACATGGTAGAGCCTGAACCACAATATGTGACAGAAGGGCGACAGAATCGCACTATTGCACAGCAAGCCCAATCAGAAGCACAGTCCAAATGGCTTAGAAAAATAGATGAGGGCTACAAATTGACTCGTGCTGCGGCAATTACTGAAATAAACATTTTACCAATGTTAGCCAAGAAGTTTTCCAAAGCAGCCCGTCATGTAGAATATCCTGCGGCGGGACAAAGAAAGTTTGATGGAGTCCGTTGTTTAGCCATGCAAGCCGAAGGTTTTCCTTCTAACATTGTTCTATTAACTCGTAAAAATAAAGAATTCGCAGGAATGAATTCACTTCGTAGCGAAATTGCGCTACTCAATCTACCACCCAGCATTGTCTTAGATGGAGAATTATATTCAGATACTCTAACTTTCCAAAGAGTTGTTGGCTTAGTGCGTAAAAAGCCAGAGAATTTGTCTGAACAAGATTTGGCCGATTTAGAACAAGTATCATATCGTATCTATGATTTGATTAACTTAAGCAACATGGATATGACTTTTGCCTCCCGTTATCGTTTGCTGCAATCACTTCTTAGAGCAGTTCCGAGTTCCCAAACACCTCGTCTAAGATTGACCCGAAATGTAAGAATTCGTAATGAAGAAGATGTCACGGCTTATTTAGCATTATTTGAAGAAGAAGGTTTTGAAGGTTTGATGATTCGTAATTTAGAATCACCCTATGAGTTAGATAAGCGTTCCAAGCATTTACAAAAAGTTAAAACTTTTATTGATGCAGAGTTTCCAATCGTAGGCTATTATGAAGCCACAGGAAATGACAGAGGAACTCCTATTTGGGAGTGTGAAGCACCGAATGGAAGGAGATTCCGAGCCAGACCCATGGGAACTTTGGCTGAAAGAAGAGAATTATGGGCCAATCGGGACGATTTAGTTGGCCGACCATTGACAGTCAGATTCTTTGAATATACTGATGATGGAGTGCCAAGATTCCCCGTAGGTGTAGCCATTAGAGATTATGAAGGCGAAGAATTTGAGGCTGAAACTGGAAATTGGATGGGATTAAATCTATCTACTGGATTAGATGAAATCGCTGAAATGCTTAATTTGCCTAACAAAAAGAAAAAAGACACCAAGGCTGCTGAAGCACCTTTAGAGGATTTATCCCAAGATGCTCGTTATGAAATTAAGATTTATGTTCCCTCTACTCAAGGAGATGCAGATATTTCCGATGCTGATTTTGAAGATAGAATTTTGTTCATACAAACCGCTTTATCTACTCTTTTCGGAGGCTATACTTCTGTCAATGCAGACGGAGGATATATTGGAGCCTCATCCACCCTCACTTCTGAACCTGTGGGAGTAGTTTCCACTTGGGCCACGCCTGAAGCCTATGAGGAACATCTTCCTAAATTAGAAGAGTTATTGATGTATTGCCGAGAATTGTGGGGTCAAGAAACTCTTGGTTTTGAATTTGAAAATGATTTCTTTATGTATCCTGAACCAACTTTGTTTGCGATGGAAGGAGCAGATGACTCGCAAGTGTCAATTTTTTATCAAGTTAAGTATCAAGAACGCTCTCATTCTGAAGATGGAGTGATATTCACCACCACCTCTGATTTAGAGGCTGCTTTAGAAGAAGCCGAGAATCTATTGGAAATAGGCATTTATCGGGTAGAGGTTTATCGTTTGACTCGTTTTATGATGCCTAATAATGTCTTGCTCAACACCGATTTGATATTTGCGGCTAAATACGACTATTGGACCACCAATACACCCTCTGATGCCGCAGTTGTGGAATCCATTTCCCGCCGATTCCCTGAACGCCGTAGAATGTAGTTAGTGTTAAATAAGTAGCATCATAATAGATTGATTATGACTGACGAGGCCACGCCAGAGGAAATCTGGGCCGCCTATGTTCTAAGTCGTAAAAATGATTATTTAGATTCTTACCGTTCTGATATAGGGCGTGAATACAATTCCAACTCTGCTTGGTGGGATTCATTGGCTGAAAGAGAGTGGGAGGTCATAGAAGAACGCTTGCGAGCAGGATTCGGAGTAGAGCAAGCCCTCAAAGCCCAATTAGGAGAAGATTTTTTTGAAAGGCAATTATTGGCAGACCACAATCCCGTAGATAGTGACTTTGCCGAATATGAGATAGAAGGAGAAGTTCACAAATTATACACTATTTCTGATTTTTTAATGTTGTCTAATCAAGGTATTTTTAGAGATACGGCATTTTTAATAGACAAAGAAAGGAAGTGGGAAAAGAAAACAATTAAACAGGTAGAGGAATATGGATATATTCATGCGGGGTTTTATCCAACTAATGAGATAACCTTTATCATTTTTGCAGCACCAGAGGAATAGTTATGACAAAAGAAGCAGATTGGGAGCGATTAGCCGACCCACAGATGATAAGTGCGAGATATATGGTTATGTTAGCCGTTTTTATTGAAATCATAGTTCAAACTTTTGCTTTGATAGTTCAGCCAACCGCATGGTGGACTTGGCAACTTCTTGGATTTATTACGGCCACCAATTTGGCCGCAGTTATCTTAGCAATTATGGCTCAAAAAACTGCTAATGATATAGGAGCCAGCACCAAGTTAGCCTTTACACCATCTTTTTACAAAACCATGACGCTGCTCTCTAAATTTCAAGAATACTTTGAAGAAGAAGCAGCCAAGGGAGGTCGTGATATGAACGAAGAAATGGAAGATATTGCCCCTAAAATGTATGGATTAGTTCGTAAGTATTTAGATAATAAAGCCTTAGAAGCCCAAGTGATGCCTCCTGATGTGGCTGTGCTTCCTGCGGACGAGAGTTTAGAGGATGACGCATTATTCCGTAACGCTTAAATAGATAATGAAACAAGTTTTAATTATATGGGCCGTAGCACCGTGCTAAAAGAAATGCTTCTTACCTTTGGAGGTGCTTTCTTGATGGCTATGATATGGACAGCCGTAATAATGTCGGATGGTCTTAAAACACCTTTTGAGGTAATCACTACTATGCAATCCCATTTACGAGATTTTGGAGGATATTTTTTTCTTTTAGATATTTTAGTATTTGGATTATTGGTTCGTTGGATTCATTTGGCTCGCAAACCTAAGCCTCCTGTCAATGTTTGGGAATCCTAACGATAGATTGAAATAGTAAGAGTGACTTATAGTAATCATAGGAGATTGAACATATGGTAAATCAGGACCCACAACCAGAAGTATATACTACTATTCACGATTTCCCAATCGCAGTAGCGGCTGGAACACAGAATACAGTAAATATCTTTACGAATCAGGCAAATAACGAAGAACTTAGGATTTATGCGGTTGCAGTTGATATTGTTGTTTTGGACGCAGCAGGTAACCAATTAGTTGGCACTACTGACCCGAAATTTACCATGCCTTCTGACTTTACACTAACTTGTTCCGTTGGCTCTAACAATGTTCCTTCTAACGCTTTTGACTTGGGATGGATTTATGGACAACAAGACCAAACTATGAGTTTTACCGTTCCTGTTTTGGCTTTGTTCCAACAGCCTCTTCAATTATCGGTTACTGCAAACTCTGGTGTTGGCGCATTTAACTTTGGTGGTGCTGCCGTGACCACAATCCGATATAAAATCAGCCTCATTAGCGAGTTAGCGGTCCAAAAGATTGCTGCACGGTCTATGTGAGGGTGATTCAAATATGGTTAATCAAGACCCTGAGCCGAAGATAATGAGCACGACTCATAATTTTCCTGTTGCTGCCGCTGGTGGTGCTAACACAGCCGCACTTACCAACATTATTCAAGGCATTAACACATTTCAGGCTAACAACGAACAAATTACCATTTGGGGTATGTCTGTCAATGTAGTTCCATTAGATGCTAACGGAAATGATTTGTCTATTGAAACAACAACTAATCCATATTTTTATGCTTATCAAACACCTGGAGGAAACACAGGCACATTTACTGATTTTGATGTTAAAATCATGGTAGGAGGTAATCAAATCCCTTCTAATGATATTCAGATTCAAAGATTGCTACTACCAGGTGCCGAACAACAACGATATATTAGTTTTTCATCACCGATTTTGGTTCGTTATCAACAACCTCTTCAAGTGACTGTGGAAAACAATGTAGTTATTGCTCCTCACACCATGTCAGGAGCCACAGATGTTAGAACTGTTCGTGTAGTTATTACACTTATGGGTCAAAATGAAATTATTAAGAATACGGTGGTGAACTAAGATGGTGCGACAAGACCCCGAACCAAAGATTCTTACCACGGTCCACGATTTCCCAATCGCTGCTTTTGGAACTGCTACAACTTTAGCAGGTGGAACTTCTATTACCGTCAATGCTTTTACCAATCAATTTAATAATGAACAATGCACTTTTTATGGATATGCAGTAGATGTGATGGCTTTAGATGCAAACGGTAATCAACTTACTGTTGAAACTGACACATCTCCCTATTTTTATCAACCCCAAGCCGCAGCAGGAACCAGCACAACTGGAACATTTACTGACTTTGATGTTAATTTCTTTGTCGGTGGAAACACTATTCCATCGGATGATATAGGCACTCAACGATTATTGCTGCCTAAAACCATGCATCAGCAACGCTATATTGCTTTCCCATCACCAATTTTGGTGTTGTATCAACAACCACTACAAGTTATGGTTCAAAACAATGTGGCTATTGCTGGACACCGCATGACTTCTGCTGGCGCACCGTCAGATGTCCGAACTGTGAGAGTAAAAATCACTTTAATTGGACAAAACGAAATACAAAAGAGAATTGCGTGAAAACGGAAGCCTCAAATAGCAAGGATGCTAATGTTGTCTTATGATGCGCCGACAGGTTTATGAATGGCGAGGCGTAGTCCCAAGTCAGGCTTATCCTGACCCATTTACGCTTAATCTGCATCCAATTCTCACCCTTAATCCTTATATCCCTCAATTTACAGCCAACAGAGATGAAGGCGTAGAAATTTTTGTAGGAGGCTACGGAAGTAATTTAGACATTCCTGCTTTTGTAACTGCCGAACAATTTTTAGTAGTAGATGAACTCTCGGTTTGGCCTCTTACGGCTTCGTGTCAATTATGGGTCAATGGCACACTTTATTTCCAAAATCCTGATAGAAGCACTCAAACCGCAGGAGGAAATAACATTGGTATTTCAGGATATACATCATCATTCGGACCATCAGGAGGAACTCAATTTAAGCCACTCGGTTGGCAACCCAGTTGGGCGATGAGTGATACTCCACTTTACATCAAACAAGGCTCCACTTGGGGCGCATATTTTTACATGAATAGCCTCCAACCCTCCCAAGTTGTTAAAGATATAACCACTCCTGCTAACGCCTCTACCACAGTTTCATTTGATTATTCACTTACCAACAATGTTATTCAACCTCAAGAGGGAGATATTTGGATTCCTCGTGTTTATATTGAATATGTTTTGTTTGATGGAGCCGATTCTTTGATTGCCTATGAATTGACACAAAGAGATATGCCTGTATCAGTAGAAACTGTTATGAAATACAAACAAATGCTCATACGCCATCAACTTATGGCCGATATTCATGAAAGGAAAGAAAATGAAGAAAAGTTGAAATCTATTCCCAAGAGGTTTTCCTAATGACAATAACTTACCAAAATTATTTGTGGTGTTTTAATCCTGCAAGAATGGCTGCTCAAAATAGACCTTTGCCACAACCTGGAGAACAATTTTCAATTTTTGTAGGCCCTTATGGAGAAGCCACCTTGAATTATGCTGACCGACAAGGAGAGGTTTTAACCGAACCTAACTTAATGAGGGAAGACCACTTCGTTGTGATTGATGATTTTGGTTCTACTGCGGGTGTAGCCGCAAATTGGGTCAATGATGGAGTTTTAACTACCAATTGGATTCCTAATGGATTCGTGCAAATAGCCATTGACAATGTTTGGTATTATCAAAATCCTGAAGATATTAAATCATGGGGTGTATCTGGAGATGCGTCCCCATTTCCGAAGAACATTGAGTCAAATTATGGCTACTTATTAGAACCAAACATTTATGTTAGACCTTTTGAAACTTGGGATGTTAGATATGTAATGTTAAACCAATTTCCTGACTTGGGTGCCTATCCTTATGTAGCGAACCGATGTTTTGCTCAAGTTTATGTGACTTATTGGGAATTTAGCGGTTCAGATTCTTTGATTTGCGAAAAGTTAATGAAATTAGGAATTGAAATCACCGTAGATAATGTAGAGTGGTTTAGACGACAGTTATTGCTCTCTCGTGGCTTAGATACTACCGATTGGGAATGGTATTTAGAACAATCGCAGACTTATTGGAGAAATGAACAAGAAAAACTTAAAAAACCTGATGCCCCTAAAATAGTGCATCAAGATAAGCGAACTAAGCGAGATTAGACTTAAATATCAGGAACATCAAACTAAGTAAGAGGACATTTTATGCCAGATGGTGATACCAACGAAAATATCCGCAACGCAAAGCGGGCATATCGGAAGAAAGCCTTCCAAACCAATTATTCCCTAAAAGGAGATGCGGTTAATGCTTCGCCTGTGCCATATTCCAGTTATTCTACTGAAACTTCCGTAGCAACTCAACCTCAAAGAGCAGGACTTGACCCTGGCACATTTAAGAGGCCAGTTCGCCCCTCGTTAGAAAATCTTGATTTACACCCTAATAATGTTGATAGTAAATCCTATCCGTGGCATTTAGTTCCAAAATCTGATTCATCCAACTTGATTCAGCGTCAAAATGTCAATTTAACTACTATTCTGCAACCTGGTGGTGCAGCCACTTCCAATTTCTTGGATTCAGGACAATTTGTTGATTTAATTGTTATCAATGCTAATGACGACAATATCTTAGGAACGCAAACTTGGTCAGCACCTGCGGGTTCACCTGCTGGAACTGCTTTACAACCCTGTGCTTCCAGTTTACCCTCTACTACTCCACCTACGCTCCCAACCACAGCCTCAATTGCTGTCGGAGGAGGAGGCTTTACTCCTGCAAGCACAGGAGTATCATTTGGTGGGGCTTCTGCTGGCGGATTAGCCACAGGTGTAGTTACTGCTGGAACTCCAAGAAACACAGCCGCTGGTCGTAAAAATGAATTGTATTTAATTGCTAAGTTTGGACACACCCTTCCAACCCTAAATGGAGCAGCCACAGCCCTATACCAAATCTGGGTTGATGGAGAACTATCATTTTCTTGGAATAACTTCCAATGGGCTGCGGTCACACCTCCAAACCAAATGTGGTCTTTTGAAATTCCATTAGTTTGTGAAAAGCAAATAGTTTTCCGAGTCATCAATGTTGATGGCGGAGGCGGAGCAGGAGTAGATACACTTACTGGCAATGTTCAAGCAGCCTTTGTAGGATGGAGCGAACAACAAAACGGATTTACTGATACCAACCGTCAAGGTATGGAGGGTGGAGTCTGATGCAACTTTGTTGCTAACCATAGGTGATACAGATGTCTAACACATACACAGGAACGGGCGGTGCAAGCGGTTTAGAAGTTAGAACCATTGATTTAGCAACCGATTTATTTGGCATAGATATTATTGAAGTTTCTAATGGAACTTTAGTCGCAGGTGCAAGCCCCAATATCGCCCGAATCACCACAGGTGGAGGCGGAGGCGGTGGTGGCGTAACCAATATCGCATTTGGCACTACTGGATTAACCCCAGCAGCACTTACTTCAGGAAATGTAACTGTTGCAGGAACTTTAGTAGCCGCAAACGGAGGAACATCTTTTAGCACCTATGCTCAAGGAGATATAATTTATGCTTCCGCAGCCAATACTTTAGCCAAATTAGCGGCTGGAGCCAATGGAGAAGTTTTAACTCTTGCAGCAGGTGTCCCTTCTTGGGCAGCATCCACAGGAGGTATTGGTGGAACTATTGCTGTTAATCAAGTAGCCTTTGGCACAGGAGCCGACACTATCGGAGGAAGTGCAAATTTAACTTATGATACTACCACATTTGAAATAACTGGTGCATCAGGAGGTGCAGCAGATTTTCTGAGAGTGACTATTACAGGAGGGGCAGTATCAACCCCCTTCGTAGTTGATGAGATAGGCCATGTTGGTATTGGTGCAGCCAATCCAAATGCCACTTCCGCCTTAACACTTAATGGAGATGGCACTACTTATGAAGGAATAATGTTCCAAAATGGTGGGGCCGATGCCTTTAAGTTGATGCAAGATGGTGCAGCATTTTGGAATGATAGTCAAATAAATGGCTATGACTACAAAATCCGATTAAGAGATACCGCAGGAACACAGATTTTTAGCGTATTTTCTGCCAATAACACAGGCGAAATCAGACAAGGTATCAACACAGGCACAAACGCAGCAGATGTTGATGCTCCACTTCATGTCGTCAAACCAACGGCTCTAACTAACGCAGCAGCCTATCCTGTCCGAATAACTCATGAAACATCTGGCACCCCTGCCGTTGG
>TARA_R110002012_G_scaffold9586_4_pt1 | contig 19216 bp, 40 predicted proteins | sample TARA_R110002012 | Tara Oceans TARA_R110002012 (sample SAMEA4396515) | marine metagenome | biome: Westerlies Biome; feature: [DCM] deep chlorophyll maximum layer (ENVO:01000326); material: water (ENVO:00002006), including particulate matter (ENVO:01000060) such as... | depth 40 m
GATACGACCACTATCTAATCTTGACCACTTAGTTTCACGAGACTCACCACGGACTTGAAGTTTCTTACCTAAGATAGTTCCCATCACTAAACCTTTATTGATAGCTTCTTTATTTCCTTCAATACCCCATTTGTAAGATGGATTAGAAATCATACTAATTGTATCTGACTCGGCTAGAACTTTATTAAATTTCTTAACCATCAAAACTTTAGTAGGAGATTTTTTACCTGTCCAATTATTAGTAACACCAGCAACATCTACATAACTCATCCCAGCAGACTCAACAGCATCCATAGAAGATTTATCTTTTTTAGAAAGTTTCTTTTTAGTGATGTCACCATCCATAAATTTATTTTGTTTCTTGATAGCGTTCTCAAGAGTTTTTTTCTGTCTGTCACTAAGTTCAATTTTTTTATCACCACTACCATTACCCTCTGTAAGACCACTCTCAATCATATCATCTAATTTTTCATCAGAGATTGACTCAGAACCCTCACCACCATTACCATCAGAACTTTCTCCGCCATCAACACTTTCCTCACCATTACCCTCTTCAGATTGTTCATCAGAATTAGTAGGTTTCACCTCTAAGTTATCTAACAGAATGTGAAAGATTTTAAGTGTCACACCAAAAGCATCTTCAGTAGAACCTAATGTTTTTACATTCTTAAAAATAAGAGAGTGAATTTTTCTCAAACCTGGTAGAGCGTCTAAATTAGAATTCTTATTAGTGAGATTGATAATTCTGAAAATGTATGAATCCCAATCTAAAGAAGTGTACTCATCAGTTTTAAGAGCTTTGTCAATCACTTTAGCATGAAAGTATTTATCATACATAGAATGGTAGTAACCCTTGTAACCAGGAGAGTTAGTAAAAACAAAATAGTCAATTCGTCTATCCTCAACATAGTTAAGTAAGTTCTTAATTTTATCTTTTACATCATATGTATCCCAACCAAAAACCTCACCTCTATTATAGTATTCTTTTGGAATCTCATTCTCAAGATTTCTTAGAAAATCAAAATTAGAAAGTTTGATGTGACTACCTTCGTGAAGAGCTAACCCTACAGTAGAATCAAATAACTTGTCATCTAACTTAGAAGAGATAGTGACAGCTTTACCATCTGTATAACTATCCCCACTTGTAGTGTAAGTAACTTTGATGTCAGACTCACCAGTTACGATAGAAACAAAGTTACTGATAGCTCTCCTATAAGAAGCTAGAGCTACTAAGTCAGCACCTTTTCTTTTTGGTTCATCTTCATCAAAGATAGAAGTATTGTTATCCCAACCATTATCTAACCAAAACGAACTATAGTTATTTTTCTTGTTGAGATTGTCAACTGAGTATTTATCCCTCAAAGCCATGGGATTAAAATTTTTAAGTTTTGAATCGTTCATTTTTTCCTTGTTTCTCATTTCTCCTAAATATACTGATAAAAAGCAATGCGAGTCAAGTATTATTTTCATCTTTCTGCAAATAAATTCTTTTACCTGTATTTACTATCTGTTCATACCATAGTCCTTCAACATCATGCCATACATAAGGTGACTTAGGATTTTCACTCCAATTAAATTGTGAATAGTATTCATAATCTTTTCGTAACAAGTTAGCTCTATGTGATGAATGAAATTTCTCATTACCTAACCAATGTGGTTTAACCATATTATTAATATCATACAAGTCCATATTGTTATTGTAACCTCGGTTCATCCACTCCATTATAATAATGTTAGTATAATGTTTAAGAGCTTCTGGATATGGTTTCCACATAACTGTAGCTGGGTGATGTACCCACCCCTTATATGGTTTACCATCTAATCTTTTTTCACCTGTGATGGCCTTGATTATTTGCATACCTTCAACTCGTTGTTTACCAAGTCGTTTCCAATCTAATACTTTAGCAGATTCTCTAAATGATTCATAAGGTAAAAATGTTTGCATTACTTTATTGTTCTCCTATACCAATTTGGTTTCTGAGCAATTCTTTCGTCTATACGTTTTCGTATTATCTTTTCATCTTCAATCGTGGGTGTCCAATCATTGTATAGTTCATCAGGCCACTGCTCTCGTTTAAATGTTCTCATAGAATCTGGTGCCATACCACGAGCCTTCATTTCTTTTCGTAACTCCGCATATCGATTGGATAAGTATTTACCCTTATCATAAAAGAACTTTACATGACCAACATTCAATGTAAATTTTTTTGGTATATTATTAATATCCCAATTCTTAGATTTTAAACTCCTCTGTAGTGAAGAGCCCACCATGAATATCTCACGATACTCAGCAACTAAATGTTGGTCAGTAAGTTCACTAGGACTAATGATATTTATTCTTGTCATTAAAAATCACCTGGTGCTACTTGGAATGTATTAAGTCCTAAGTCTCTCCACATCTTAACAACCTTGTCTCTGTCATCAACTACAAGAAAGACATCATTGATATCTACGAAAGTATCTAACATAGCTTTCTTTAGGATTTCATCAGGCATGAATCTCATGTCAGGTGTAGCTGGATTACCTTCAGCAATCGGCCACGAGTCTGCTTTAAACTTATCTGGTCTCATAACCAAAAGGTCAAAAGGAACATCGTGTATCTTCAACCAATCTCTAGTAGCAAAGAAACCTCTATCGTTTCTACCACTAAATATAACAATGTTAAACCCATCAGCTTTAAACAACTGAGCCATTTTGATAACTGGTACATTAGGTGTATCCCAATCCATAATAGAAGTAGGTGAAGCAAATATTTCCCAATCTAACTTCCCATTAGGTTTGAGAGACTTATCTCTCCTAACATCAATATTAGCAAGAGTACCATCTAAATCGAATATAACTGTTTTTTTCATTTCAACTCCTTATTCTTAAATATACAAATAAAAAGCAATATGTGTCAAGTGTTTTTTTAAACAAAAGGTGGTTCTGCTTCTGCTATCCATTCAATGTCTTTACAACCTTTTTTAATAACCAACTTCAATATCTGTTCCTCACTTTCACCCCATAACCAAAATGTAATTACCTTACCCTTTGGTTTATATATTTCCATATCTCTTGCTTTGATATGAAACCACATTAGTTTAACTCTGGTTTAAGTTCGTAATTATCTAACACTCTGAATGTTAATATCCATTTTCTATCTTCACCCTCATCCCATTCTTCATAGTGTTCTAATATACAATTATCGGTAGTCATTCTTTTTACAATCTTTTCTTGTTGACTTTCTTTATTACATATAACATATATTAAATCACCATCTGTTTTTACAAATAATCTATTATCGGATTTGTTGTATATCACATCATCTTTCATTTTATGTTACATTGGTTATTTGTATTAGTATAATAGCGGCCGCTAATAGTAAACTAATAACTGTTTTTAATGTAGGTATCTCTCCTATGAAAAACCAAGCTAATGTACCGAATACAATAGTACCAATACCAAATCCAGCTAACCTCATATTCCAAAATGCTCCAAAGTGTTCGTATGACCATTTGGTACTATAAAAGAATAATGGAGCTATAATGATACTCATTAAATATATCCACCACATTGATTTTAAAAATGGTTTGTCTGGCCACACATAATGACCTTGTAACTGAAAGAATGCTAAGACAGCTGCTATTCCATTAGCTATGATAGCCATTACTAACTTCGTCATTAAGATATTCTTTGTAATACAGATTGTTTAGATGTGGCTCCAACGAACCTATCTACTTCTACACCGTTCTCCTCAATTACAGTTGTGGGTACTGACCTAACATTATATTGTTTTGCTAAAGCAGATGATTGGTCTATGTCGATAAACTGTACTGAATGACCTTCTCCTGCTACCTCGTTCATAATAGGTTTAAATGTTTTACAAGGGCCACACCAAGCAGCACTAAAGTATTTAATCGTTTTCATTATTCACTCCAATAATAATAGTTAGTTGTTTGTGTTGTTGTTTCTGTAGCATAAGGTACTACGACTTTATAAGTTACCATTCCTCTCTCCTTCCGAAGTTATTTTTTTCTATTCGTTTTTTTAGATGTTTTTTATATAACCATAGTCTAATATAATTCTTTACTAGTCTAATCATACTTCCTCACCATATAAAGAAAATTTCTTAATGGGTTGTGGTTTCTCTACACCATCTTCTATATACACTTCACCTTTCTTAGCATCAATAAAGAATTGTGTTGCTTCATGTACTACAAATATTTGATTTAAACAATCAGTTAGTGAACCATACACCACATCGTTGTCATCATTTAATAAAGCCCATCTGTCACCAGGTGGTACTCGTTGTGCTACTAGTTCTTTCATATCATGCTCCTTGTTTATAAGTATTAGTTACCAATTCATTATTACAAAATGAAAATATAAATAACCACAAACTAACCAAATGAAGCCTTTGACATATTCCATTCTAACATCAGCATCAGTTATTTTTACTTTGGTATACATATCTTCTCTAGTCATTTTTCTATTTCCAAATATATCTCTACCCAAAATACTTCTCCCAATTAATTAGTATGACAGTTGCTAACATTATCATACCAATAAAACAAAATGTAAAATATAAAATATCTATCATTTGTTATCTCCTATTCCCAATCATTATTATAATCCCACGAAGCACCTGTATATGGTACTCGTATCAAATAGTATAATTTACCATCCACATTAAATATTTGATTACGACCTTCTGGATTAATAGTTTCAAATTCTATTCTCTCATAGATAATATCTAATGTCTCCTTGCGATGTACCTCTATCATTGTTTCTACAGTATATGGATGTACCAATTCAATCTGTATTTCTAATAGATAATCAGGATGTGGATCTGATGGTACTAATCTATATGGTATCATCTCTGGTCGGATTTGATTACCATACATAATTCCTAACAACATTAGTATTATTATTTTTTTCATTTTATAACTCCATTCTTTTTCTTTATATCTTTATTTGTTTTCTCTCTATGACACGGCCGACATAATGTTTGCATATTGTCTAACCAATAGTAAGACCAATCTAATTCATTTTCCTTTAATCCCTTTTGTTCTAACAACGGTCTAACATGGTCTAAATCCCAACCTCGTCTTGTACATTGTTTACCACAACCATTACACTTACCGTTGTCTCGTAACCATATATGTTTCCTTGCCTCACCAGAGTGATATATAATCATGTATTGTGTGGCACAAGGTTCATGCCAAGTCTTTCTTGTATTGTGTACGTTGTTCTCAATAATCTTTTCACCACACCAACGACATATTCCTTTTTCTGAAACATAATAGGAATCTGGTTTTGGTGGGATACGAAAATTACCATCCCACTTTTCTTTCTTTTTACCAAAGGTGTGTTTATGTCGTCTACCAAATTTACTTAATGGCATTACTTAATTTGTAACCTCTGCATCCATTCTGGTACATTCTTTTCCATGTAGTGTTGTATTACAAAGGCCTCACATATATGAGAGAAGAACCAAACGAATGCAAGTATTGGAACATAGATTCTATAGTCTAATCCAATTATCTCAATACCCAACCAAGTTAAAAATAACATACCTATTGTTTTGGTTAAGAATCCCATAGCAGAGAATCCTAAACTAACTAAATTACCTCGTGCCATTATAACATAGATTCCCATAACCAAGTGTATTAAATTTAAAACTGAGGGTGCCAATACACCCATTAAAAAATACTTACTTATCATTAAGCCATCCCTACGTTTGTATCGGTTACATTTTCCTCTAATACATTTTCATAGTATTGAGATTCTGCTAACACAACCAAGTTCATAAACTCATCTCCACTTAGAGATTCTCGTTTACCTTGTAAAGATTGTATATTGTAATGTTCCATTATCAAATCAATTATCATACTGTCTATTGGTGATTTGACCTTATCTGTTTTCTTCATCTGTGTTTTCCTTCTTAATATCTTTATGAGCAAACCCAACTCCTAAAGGATGGTCGTGTAGTTCTTTATCAATACCAAATATCTTTTCCCAATTCATATCGAATTTCTTCTTATTGGTGATTCTATTTTTGTCACCCTTACCATTAGTGATTTGTTTTTTACTCATTTATTCAATCGTTTAGTTTCGTAACTTACAAATAAGTATAATACATAACATCCAAATACTATAAGAAATAATGGTGTTGTATTAATGTATAGTAAAAAAGCTATTTCATTTAAGCTCATTGTTCTTCTCCTTCAGGTTCATCCCAATAACTATCTATGTTGGGTTGTAAAAAATCTTCTAAGTAATGCTCTACTTTATCATCGGCACTTATGTTATCATCACCTGTATAATCAATTCCATAATTGGTGTAATCACTAACGTAACGCTGTATGTCTTTTGGTTTAATGTATAATCCATACATATTCATAGAGTTCTTTTTACGCAACACCTCTTGGTCTTTACAAATACGTTTGAATATATAATGGCCTAATTTATTCAACATTAAAGTTTTATTAATTTGTCAAGTGGTAGTTTCATAGTGTGTTTGTAAGAGGATTTTGTTTTGTGTCCACGAGAACTAACATCAGAGTAACCTTGTGATATGTGGTGTAGTCCTGATGAATCAATCAAGTCAACGGTATAAATACCATCAATGCCAACTTGTTTAACAAATACTGAATCCCCTACTTTGATTTGATTTTCTTTCATTTTATGTATCCTAGATATTTTCTAAATAATTTATTACATTGTCGCTTATCGTGTGAGTCAAGTGTATCTTTGTGGGATAATCTCAACACCCATTTAAAGTCATCTTGCCAATCATCAGGTAGTATATAACCAGAGCCATTGGGTAAAGGTGTTTTCTTTTTATCAGCATAACGACACATCTTGAGTTGTAATTCTTTGAGTTTGTTTGTCACTTGTGATACCATTGTTTATTAAATCCTATATGTGTAAAATTTGACCTCGATATGAAAACCGATTAGACGCTCTGTCAATATGACATATGCTTTTGGGTTAACGATTAATGCCGCGGGGTGTGTCGTTTTGTCAAGCCTCTATGCTAAGCCAATGATAACTCCCTTTTCTATGAATGTGTCTATTGCTTCCCACATACCATTGAGCACCATCTCCACGGTGTCATCATCTGCTTCTGTTAGTAAGTTACCATTCACTATGTCTTTGGTTATGGCCGACATCAGTATGTTATCTATCATGTCTATTCTATCTGAGTGCTTCATAATTCTTTTTACCTGCTGTTATTTTAAAGGTTACCGGCGACCATCAGTATGTAGAATATACTAAATAACCACATCAATGTCAAGGCTTCTTTTATATACTTAATCACGGATAACTCCTTTATTTTATACCTTTGAATATACGAATAAATATCATCAATGTCAAGGCTTATTTGCAATAATTTTGGGAACTCCAGAAGATTTACGGAGAGTATCTTTTGTCTCCTACTAGCAGTGACTCTTAATCCTAGTTCCCTAAATTCTTTATATCGTGTAGCTCCATGCTCTTCACTACTGTATCCCTTGATTGGGTTGAGCCAACATTCAAGTCATTGTTTTGTTTCCTTTTTCCATACCTAAATATACGAATAAAATCATATACAAGTCAAGGCTTTTCTGCAATTATTTTCATTAATACCGGCGGGGAGTGAATGGTCTTATTGACACCGCCACTCATCTATTGTCTCTCCCCAATCTTTACCTGTGTCGAACCTTTCAAAGCTTCCAGTCGTTACACAGGAATATAACAATGGGAGACTCAATCTACAATGCCGAAGGGGGCTTCTCCCTTACCGTGTTATATGTTTTTCAGTAGTGTGGTGGGGATTCGAACCCCACAGCTCCTCAAACGACCTACTCAAGTAATCAACTGTTTCAATCTCGGAACGGCCACTAGACTCAGAAGGTGATTAATCTTCATCAACATCCGTCACACCAACCTCTTTGGATGAATAGTTCCGTTTCGAACCGAACCACATTCCCTCAAGGATACCTAAATATAACACGAAAAAGCAATGCGGCACAAGGCTTTTCGGCAATTATTTGCAAATAAATATCGCTTGACTTTAATGTTTTTTATTCGTATATTATAGAAATACACTTGAGCACAACCACTGCACTATAGCATACTTCCCAATATACTAAATTTACGACAAAAAAACAACAAAGTCAAGGCTTATTTGCGGCATGCATCCAAAGTTTTTTGCTCATTGATTTGTTGTATAGAACATTAGGATTAACGCCTTAATGTGTCAAAATAACCCATAGAAAAAAATTTCCTGCGGGCACGCATGCGTAATATATATTTAGATTTGTATTATATAAGAATTACTTGGTAATTATATTAAAGTGTGGTAAAAGGTGGGTTGTTGTGGGTTGAATAGGGGAAGTGAGGGATATTGTGTCATCGGTGGTATATCAATAATATCCCCCACGTAAAAGGTTATAAATTAGTTTTTATCGTTGGTGTGTCATATCATAATCCACCATGCTGCACCAATCTCAACGACTAAATCGGCTGCAGTGTTGTAGGCCCATTTCTTTTTTGTTCCGTAGGTTTCTTCAGTACCCTCTACGATATATTCAAATATCTCCCAGGCCACTCCAATAATCACAACCCACATCACACACCAAAAATCGGTTTGCCCCAACCATTCGGCAATCTTTGCAATAAAGATTCCGGCTGCTATATGATAAGATGTCCAATGGTCTAATTGACCACTTTCTAATTGCCAATTGACAAGTTTTGTAAAAGGACTATTCATTTTACTTCTCCATTTAAGTTAATTATAAATATCAAATCCATTCAGAATACCTCTACGTGAACAAATCAGGCTCATATGGATCTTGAATCATCATAGGTTCTTCTTGTTTGGGATGTTCTTCATACCATTGTATTTCAACAAAGTTCTGAAATATTCCCCATTGATTTAGATTTAAATAAACTATTCCCCATTGTATCAATACCATACTGAGTACAATTAATGCTTTCATTAATTCAATTATTGATTTCATCTATTCCTTACTTTATGACTCATTTTATCTTTCACCACTATATAAGTGTATCCATACTTACCATTCTTATCCTTTGACCATATTGCTTTAATATTCTCCCAATCATAATGAAACGAACAGTACTGAGTGAGTTTCTTATTGTCTTGTGGAAATATAAAACTATCAAAGTTATCCGTGTATTTATGTTCAATTCCCTTCCAATCAATCAATGGATAACTCGTTATTTTCGTAGGAACACGAGCAATTGGAACTTTCACCACAACACCACTACATCTCCAATTCAACACACACACTATTAAACAACCCAACAACCAAATCATAGTTGGTAAATATCTATTCATTTTAACCTCATGCATTTTTGAAATCTCATCAATACTCGTTTCACCACACTTTTCTTATTGTAGTTACGAGCTATCATTAAAATAGCCTGTTGTCTGATAATTGACTCTTGTAATTCACTCATTTTATTTTCACCTCGTAAGGCCCTCCTTTTTCATCTATACGACACGTATCCTCACTCCATACCAATATCGTGCGATGTTTATTTTTGAATAGTTTGTTGTATAATTTGATTAAGAATTTAATCATAAGATGACCTCGAACTGTGTCTCGGTGATTTCTCGAAGTTTCCATTGTTGTATACTTGGATTGTGATAGAAATAAAACTCACCTTCGGAATCCGTTAGGATTACGGAGGATTTTGGTATCAATAGAGTCATTGTTGGTTGTACATCGAATTTACCGAATAGACTATTCAATAACAACATAACCACGATAACTTTTTTCATTTTACTTTCCTATAGCGTATAAAATTTTTTTAACCTCTTTCTCTAACCCTTCGACTCTCTCTTCCAATTTTAAAAGTCGTTCTTTAGAAGCTAGTCCAACATTATATTGTTCTGGTTCTATAATAGCTTTTTTTAAATTTTTTATTTTACTCTCTAACTGTTTGATTAAATATAACTGATTTTGTTCCATCTTTAACTCGTCATCGTATCCCATATATTTTTAATCATCAGACTAATAAAACCTACACCAATAGGATATCTCCATTTTTTGCTATCCTCTCTATGTTGTGAATTTAATTTTGTTTCTGCCCATAATCCTTCGTGTGGATTAAATAGGTTTTCTTTTATAAAACTCAAACTCTCGTCAGTTTTTTCGTGAGCCTTTTCCATGTCATTCTTTAGGTTTACGATGTCTTGTCTCATATCGTCTAGTTTGAGATGAGCTATTTCTAGTTGTTTTCTGTCGTGTTGATTCATACTAATAAATATTATTCTTCATTATTTTCTACCCAAACTTCCTCTAATTTTTTACGCAATAGATTAGTATTTTTTGGTGTGGTTAACATTTTACCTGTTGGTTTCATTATAAAGAAACAATTATAACATAATAGGTGTAAATTATCTAATGTGTGATTAGTAGAGTCACCATCGAGAAAATTAATAATGTATGGGCCTCTCATATCTTTTTCTCTGTAATCATCATATCCACAATTACTACACTCTTGTTTTAAATACCCATCTCTTACTATCCTCTCTTGTAGTTTCCAATGTGGATAATTGGGATGTTTACCATCGAATAGGTCTTGTATCTTTACACCCCAGCCTGTGTTACCTTTTGTAGTGATACCAACACCATATTGATTTTTGTTCTGTTCAAATAGGTCGTACATCTTTGCGTACTTCTTAAATGTATTGTAAGCCACACCAAGATGTTGTGCTGCAGCTCTGATAGACATCGTACTACGAATTGCCCACTCTATTCTACTCTTTGGAATAGGTCTACTACGAAATGGATTTTTCTTCTTTGGTCTATTCTCGTAGTCGTGTAATTCACTCATATCAGACATTTTTTTTCCTACGAGGTTCTTTAGCTTTATACTCTCCCAAATTTCTTTTTGCTCGTGGTATTGGTTTAGGTCTATTCTCTAATCTTAATATTTCTTCTTTTAAAGAATCCCTTATCCATTTAAGGTGTAAATTTTCTTGTTTTAACTCACCTTGTCTACCACTTGCAAGTAAAGTAATTAAGGCAACTCCCATTACAAATCCAATGAATATTCCCATCCATACCCAACCTATTAAAGGCCACCACGCTATTGTCTCTGTCATTTTTCTTTCCTTGTTATGTTATAAGCTACATCGGATAATTTTTCTCTTTCATCATCTAACAAAGAACTATTCTGATGCACTACTACTATACTACCACTATCTAAATTAGAACCATTTTCTTCATAGTCCATTTTGACACTAATAGCCTCTTCTGCCATAGCTACAGTTAGTTCGTTTAATTCTTCTTGTTGTTCTTTTGTTAAATCTTCTTTCAAAACTTTAATTCTTCATCTGTTATTTGACTATCTTCCCTCCACCATTGAATACCACTCGATGATGGATTTCTTAAAGCAGATTCCATTTTTATTTTGTATTCAGTAGTGGTCATGACTGTCCACATATTATCAAATTCTTTTTCATCTATCTTCTTTCTTCCTATAAAGAAAGTTTTAGCACCACTTACACCAACATTACTTCCTAACTCCACCTTATCAATAATGTTATCTCCCCTATCAACTAAAACATATTTCACATTTTTTCTCCTAGTCTAATACAATTTTAAAATCCTTCTCTGAATTATACCAAATTGCGGTTAATGTTAAAGTATCACCAATCATAGACCTAACTGGTGCTATCATATTATTTATCTCACCACCACTATTACTGTAACTGATACTATTCGATGTCGGTACTTCCATACCATTAAATCCTATCATATACGAAGTATCTACTGAAACATATACTCCATTATCATTTAAATGTTCATTGACAATATACCCCAATGTATCCCCAAGATACCAATACAAGTCAGATTCCCATTCCACCCAAAAAAACTCTATTGGATTTCCATCATTAGTATAAGCTGAACCCTCTACTCTATGTAGAGTTTGCCAAGTACCTCTTTCCATAGTTAGGTGGTAATAACCATTACCATCAATAGGTAATCTTATATTAAAAGAAACATTTTCCTCTTCAGATGCTATGATTATTTCATCTTCACACCCTACAAATAAACTAAACCCTATTAGGGTGATTAGTCCATAACTTACCAGTTTTTTTATTTCTTTTACTTTGTTCACTTGTATTTAACTCCTTCCAAGATTTCTTTTGTTTCTTGGGTTTCTTTTTTGTTTTAACTACCTCTTCATAAGCCTCATCTTCCAAAGCTTCCCAATCTCTAGTGTAGTCTATGCTCATTTTTTATCTCCTAAATATACACACAAAAACATATACGTGTCAAGTAATTATTTTCCATTTTTGAATTAAATCTAAGAACTCTATAACTGAGTATTGATTATTCTTTTCATCTCGTATAGTTACTTTTTCCAATAAATTTGGTTGTCTTACAACTATATTGTTTAAAGCCTTAAAACCATTACCTGTATAAAACGTTCCAAAACTCTCTTCTCCTAAAGTATTTTCATCCCACAGTTCTTTTGTGGAATCACCTGTTAATAATATATAGTACGTCATTGTAGTAAATTCAATAATATTTTCATGTTTATAATTTTATTTTGTGTTCATCCTCGTATGTCTTTAGTATTCTTTTAACCAAAGGATGTCTAATACAATCCTCTCTACTAAACTCCATATGATTTACACCCTCAATACCTTTCAATCTGAACCATACATCATAGAATCCACTCTTTTCATAATTTGAAAGACCATTAGTTTTGTATTTATCACATTGACTCATATCACCTTGAATAATCATTTTACAATCCTCACCTATCCTAGTCATCAATGTCTTGATTTGCATCGGTGATACATTTTGAGCTTCATCTAATATCACATAACAATTCTCTAAGTTTGTTCCCCTTAGAAAATTCAACACACCAATTTCTATCTTATTGTCTTGTATCATTTTTCCAGCCCTAGCCTTACCAATGATTTTATCCAATATAGTAAATGTGGATTCATTGTATTGTTGTATCTTTGCTTGAAGTTCACCAGGTAAAAATCCTAACTTATCCTCACTACCAACATCAACTGTTGGATTAATGATGATGAGTTTATCATAAGGTGTTCCTCTCCTCAACACATCTTGTAGTGCTTTATAAATCGATACATAAGTTTTACCAGTTCCTGCTATTCCGTGACACAGTACCAACTGAGTCTGTTCTTCACTCATTATATCATAAAACACTTTTTGATTAAGTGTCTTTGGTTCAAAACTATTTACTATCTTTGGTATTGTACCAAGTTGTGTCTTGTAAACTCTTTTCTTTTTTTGCACCATTTATTTTGTCACCTTTATTAAATCTTTTACATAAGTATCAAGTGATTTTATTTCAAAATCAAATATCTCTAATTGCATAGTTCCTATCTCTCCACTATCTTTTAATATATCGGATAAATTTACCAATATCTGAAAATTATTACTATTTAATTTATTACAATCAAATCTAACAACTATATCATTGGTTGGATTCATGTGGTCTGAATGAATTTTCTTTTTCAAATCAAACTGTGTATCTTTCTGTTCTTCTTCAATATACTTATTAACACCAAATCCTTTATGCCCAACCCAATCACCATAAATATCACTACACCACGGTTCTAACTCTTTTAACATATTGTTATCACAATTCTCTACTACAAATCCAACATTATATTTTGGTGGTATAATCGGATACATCAATTCATCGTGTTTTACCATATGCCCCCACTTACGAATGAAGTTACGAGTTGACCTTAGATTTTGTGCTAACCACTCTGAACTCTCTCTGTTTTTCATAAAGACTTGACCAGCTGGATTTCTCATCGCACCATCCTTAAATCTACTACCACGACAAGTCATATGGTATACAAAACCTCTCCAAGTTTGTTTCAAGTCATATCCAGCTAATACAAACCTATTGAATATGTCTGAGTCCTCTTTTGATTGTGGAGCATATAATGGATCGTGTCCACCAATAGATAAAAAATCCTCTTTATACATAGCCCACGGAGCAAAGATTCCATTTGTAGTGTCGTGTTCATCATCTTTAGTTTCATCTAAGTATTGGTTAACCCATACTAATAACTCTTGTTCTTGAAATTCCTCAGGTTCTATACCATAATCCAATAATATTTTCTCTGGCCCATCAGGATGTAATGGTGGTTCTATTCGTGTTGCACTTACTACCTTACCTCGTTCTAAATGTTTTAATACCTCTTTATCCATATTTGGACAAGCATACATATCTGCGTGATATATCATTATAATATCACTTGTTGCCATATCCACTAGTGTATCATATAATATAGTGTGACCTAATCTAGTAGGGCCTTCATTTCTGTGTATCTTTACATTCGGGTCTTTTTCAGCAATCTCTTGCATCCACTCCCAAGTACCATCATCAGAGAAATCATCAGCCCAACATATCTCATGTCGGTATCCAAGATTCTTTCTGATACTATTATAAGACCATTTCAAGTATTTTAAATTGTTTCTACTTGGTTGTATGAAACTTATTACTTTATCACTCATTGTATTAAATTACTCCATTTCTTTAGTTTTTTTATTTTAACAGTCTTACGTGCCTCTAAATCTTCTTGTTTAACTAAACCACGTTTTATCATCAAATCTATCATAACCAAAACATCACCCACCTCTTCTATCATCTTTTCATCATCTTCATATTTTTCACAACGAATAGTCTTGGAACAAGCCTCTACTAACTCACCACACTCCTCCATAGTGATTAACATTAATTCCGTGTTATAATCTAATTTTTTATTTATCATATTTTTTCCTTTATCAAATTTATAAACCTTTTGTAATTACCTTGTCTCATATCCTCACATTCTCTGTCTATAAATGGAATGATATTTGGATTCATCATAAAATAGTAATTTTTAACATTGATATTACCGTTTTTACTTTCCCAAAAATTCTCTCTTAAATCCGATGTGTTATAAAGATAAGTTATAGTTGGTTTCTGAAACAAATTCAGTAATAATGTAGAACCACCACTCATTGCTATGAACTTCTCGGTGTTAGCAAATAATTGTAACTGAACCTCGTTATAAGACAGGTCTTTGTTTTTTTCTACTATATCATCAAACAATATAACATCATCATAATATGTGGTGAGTTGGTGGTCTGTGATATTACCCACTCCTTCTACATCGGCTGATAGAGTCTCTTTATTGTGTAGTGTTGCCATCTCGTTTTGGTCTGGTGGAAACTCCGTGTTTTTTGGTCTTTTGTAAATTACTGTATAACCTTTGTCGGTTAGATAATTAAATATCTCATACAAACACTTAATATCAAAATATCCTACTGGTTTTGTACCATGTTCCCAATTGTATCTGTTTGCAACAACTACAAATGGTTTATCGAATACAAATCTATCGTTCTTGTATTGGTCGGTATAGTTTGGTAGTTTCCATTTTCGATAGTCCAATATACCACAACCTTTCTCCTCACACATAAACTCTTCCCATAAATCCCACTCATCTTTGTATATCTGTGCATTACTCTTATTTCCATATATCCACGGATTAGGTAACACATCAAGACCAGCTGCTGAATTGTCTATTGTTCTGAAGTTATATTTCTCTTCCACGTTATCACAGAAATAATAGAATGGTTTCATACCTTTACTCACTACCACCTTTTCTAATTGGTTGTTTTCGTGTAACCAATATGCATAAGGTAATGCTAACGCCAACTCTATACCAAATTCAGGATGTACATCAACTGTAATCATATCATCTTCTCTAACTCTTTAATCGTGTATTGTTCCATTTCATTTGACATTGGCCCACCATCTACTATTTGCTCATGTAAATTTTCATTTGGTTGTAAACCAATTTCCTTAACTTTTAATTCTTTTCCTTTAGGTAAATACTTGTTAGCCATAGCTTGTAGTAAATTACCGATAGAAGTTGACTTTGGTATATCACAATATGGTTTTGAACTGTCACTATTAAGACCATTCAACATTAAATCAACAGATTGGTTTTTGGTCAAAAAGAATCTAGTCGCTTTAGGTTCAGTAACCATAACTTCCTCACCCTTCTCTAATAATGCTTTCCACTTATACAAAACCGAGTCTATCGAGTATATTACATTACCCATTCTAACCACCCTATATTTAATCCTTTTGTTTATGTCTTGATATTCATCGAATAATCTCTCCATCAAAAACTTGGTTGCACCATATGGGCCCGATACTTGGACTGCTTTATCTGAACTCACACCAAGAACAAAGTCCACTTCATATTCCCTACCACCATTTAAATAAGGCATGTGAACACAATTACTTAAAGATTCACTCAATACATTCATCGAACCAATTAAGTTTGTATGTATCGACTCACGAGCTCCACCAGACTGCATTGCTTGTGCTAGAGCGGCTAGATGAAATACACCTTTGACATCTCTATAAGCAGCAGCTACCTCAAGTTCATCAGTAACATCACCAATCATTATCTCTATGTCTTTGTATCTTTTTTTCATCTCCAATAGTTTATCAGAACTTCTTGAAAATACTCTGACTTTACCACCTAGATATAGTATTCTACTACACAAAGCATAACCAACCACACCAGTTCCACCTGTTATCAAATATAATTTGTCTTTTTTTATCATATTGAAGTAAATCCTTCTAATTCTTTGTAATTATCAACAACTTGAACTTTTGGAAAAGCTACAAGGTATTTAAACTTTTTGAATTGTGTTTTTTCTATTATCATTTTTGAGTAATTCCACGCAAATATAATTAACAAGTCCACATCACTATTTTTCAATGTTTCGACATCAACAATTGGTATTTCTGTGTTTGCTATATATCGACCACATCTTTCAGGTGACTCATCAACTATAAACTTAACGACATCTTTATCAATATCTGTTAAGTTACAAAACATATTTGCCCTACCAGATGCACCATAACCACCTATGGTATATTTCTTAGATAATTCTTTAATTTTGTCTTTGAAATCTAAAATATGTTTATTAACTTCACCACCGTATTTTTTCAAATGGTCAACATCTGCTATATGGGAGTGTGGCCATTTTGATTCCCATTCCATTCTAAGACTTACTTTTTCTGAAATATCTAACTTATTATTTCTAACTGTTACTCTTATAGAACCTGCATGTATTGGTATTTCTTCAAAATCTACCACAGTCATATTATGTCTTTCAAACATATTACTTATAGCTGTTATTGAATAATAGAAAATATGTTCATGGTATATGTTATCCCATTGTTTACCCTCTATCAAACTTTTCAAGTAGTGTACTTCGAATATAAAATCACCATTTGGTTTAAGCACATGACTTATACCCCTAATGACACTTTGTACATCTATTATGTGAGCAAAAGTATTGTTTGATATAACCAAGTCATATTTGTTTTTAAACTCATCAACACCAAATGTATCATCATTGAAATAATCATTGTAAACTTGTAAACCTTTATCTGTAGCAATCTTCACAACATTGATAGCTGGATCTACACCCTCAGCATTTGCCCCTAATTTTTGTAGTGGTTCTAACAATACACCATCATTACAACCTATCTCCAATATATTCTTACCTTTAACATCATATCTCTCATTGAATAAATTAGCTACATCAGTAAAATGATTAGTTAATCCAACAGATGATAAATACCTATAATCTTCAAATAATAATTTGGGATTTATTACTGAATCTGTCTGTACTAATTTACAATTTTTACAAACCAATAAACTCAATGGATATTTACTCTCATTGCTTAATTGTTCTTTCGTGGGAAAATAACCAGCTAAAGGAACTATACCCAAATCCAATACAGTTTCAAAATCACTACCATTACAACTACCACAAGTTTTTCTCTTCTGATACCCTTTCTTGATTATAGTGTGTTCCATTATATTACTCCTGAATCTTGTAGAAATTTATAAGCCTCATCCTCATTCATCAAAGTGTCCTTTGAATTGTAAGACCATATATCAGAATTTGTGTGGTGATTATTAATTAAATAATTCTCATCATCTTCTGTTCTAAACCACTCCTCTTCTGAAATCATTTCCTCGTGTAGTTTTTCACCAGGTCTAATACCAACTGTTTTTAATTCAGTATCTTGTTTATATCTCTTTATCAAACAATTAGCTAGGTCAACCATCTTCATTGACTTTATTTTAGGTACTGCTATCTTACCATGTGAAGATGGATGATTGTATGTCCAATCAATTAACTCTACGGCATCATCCAATGTTATTAAAAATCGTGTCATATCGAAGTGTGTTATCGGTAAAAACGAACTACCCTCATCTAATAATTTTTTGAAATATGGAATTACTGAACCTGTGGATTCCAGAACATTTCCGTATCTGACTGTAACCACCTTAGTGTTTTTCTCTGTTTCTGCGTAGTTAGAGTATAACTTCTCACTAATAGCCTTACACATACCATATATGTTTATTGGTTTACATGCTTTATCAGTCGATACAAATATTAGTGCCTCTATGTTTTTGAATTCACGTATACTTTCAATTACATTTTGGTGACCTAGTATATTTGTCTTTACACTTTCAATTGAATTAGTCTCACATATTGGTACGTGTTTTAGTGCTGCTGTGTTAATGACTACATTTGGTTTAAATTTATTCAAACAATTTATAATTGAGTCTTTATCTCTAATATCACCCAAGTGAGACTGTATATCACCATAATCTTTCATCAAATCCACGTGTTTATGTTCATCCCTTGAAAACACTATGATTTTATTATCCTCATAGTATCTTTTTATCAAAGCCTTTCCTAAAGCACCAGTTCCACCTATGATTAAAATTCTCTTATTTTTCATTTAAATAATTTTCCTTTACAAAGTTTATGATGTTACCTTTAGGTGTCCAACCCAATAACTCATTTGCATTTTCATCTCTACAAAGTGTTTCTCTCATCTCACCTTTTCTCTTGTTTATCCATTTTTTCGGGTAATCACCAAACGCATTAGCTAATTCATTTATAGAGTAATTTTCTCCATTACCTAACTCGAAAATCTCACCATCTACTTCCTCTATCGATTCACCACATTTAATCAACCCATCGACAATATCCCCAACATATGTAAAATCTCTTCTCTGATTTCCATCACCAGTTATTGTTAATGGTTCATGTTTTTTATATTGTCTTTCGAATATACCCAAAACACAACAGTAATCTCCTTGTGTGAGTTGGTGTTCCCCATA
>TARA_R110002012_G_scaffold11955_5_pt1 | contig 19194 bp, 17 predicted proteins | sample TARA_R110002012 | Tara Oceans TARA_R110002012 (sample SAMEA4396515) | marine metagenome | biome: Westerlies Biome; feature: [DCM] deep chlorophyll maximum layer (ENVO:01000326); material: water (ENVO:00002006), including particulate matter (ENVO:01000060) such as... | depth 40 m
TCGGAAGAGATATTCAATATAAAACCCCGTATTCAGTGCCATTGGAATTAAAACTGGCAACAAATAGCGCGATTTTTTCTCAGGAATTAAAGAAAGCAATACTACCGAAAGCATGGTCCATAAGAAGGTAAACAGATATGCTTTTTTGTTAAAAACACGATTTTTTAAATAAGGGTAAAGTAAGCCGATAAATGCCGGAATGGTCCAAACCCCACTTTGGGTGAAGAAACTCCAGTAATAGTAAAATGGTTTAATCTCGTAGCTTATCCAATTGGTGGTTTCCTTTTTGGTGATTTCAGCTGCGGCTGGATCAAAGGTTAGGGTGTACCAATGCCACCAGCCCGAAACTACTGCTGCAACTGCTAAGAATGCCAAAAGCGGCAACCAGCGCGATTTAAAATTTCTGTATTTGTAAACAATTCCAAAAGCAATTAAAAAGGGCAGGAGCAAGGCATAGAGCGAAACAGGGCCCTTGCTTAAAAACGAACAACCAAAGAAAAGTCCCGCAAGCATGGCATTGCGATATTTGTGGGGTTCTTCCGTAAAAAATAAATAAAGCAGGTAAATACAAACCACCATAAAGCCGTGGGTGTATATATCCCACTGTCCATCGCGGGCAGAGGCTACAATATAAAAAGAAGTGGCCATCACTAGCGCACTGATGAAGGCATAAATCTTTTCTGAAGTAAGTTTCTTGGCAAGTTTATACGAAAACAATACGAGAAAAAGTGTCATTATTGCTGCCGGAAGCCGAAGCGCCCAAACGCTTTTTATTCCAAAGATTGCTGCCGAAAAAGCCGTGAGCCATGTGGGTAGCGGAGGTTTTTGGTAGCGCGGTTCGCCGTTGATGGTAGTGAGTAGCCAATTGCCGTCGGTTAGCATTTCTCGTGCCGTGATGAAGTTTCGGGCTTCCATGATATTTACTGGCAGCGAGTTTAGGTTTACGAAGAAAATAGCCGCACAGGTTAACAACAACAGTAGTATGTAATTCCTTTCAAATTTCATGGCTAACTTGTTTTTTCCAAATGAAAATATTTCTAACATAAATAATTAAGCCTGCGCCGTGCCCTACCAACAAAACCGGGTCTTGCCTAAAAATTCCGTAGGTTAAAATAAGGGAAGCGCCCAAAACGCTCATGCGCCAAAAACCAACGGGCAACTGCGAGGTTTTTGTTTTTTCTGAAACGATCCATTGGTACACAAACCGCAAAGTAAAAAGTATTTGTGACACAATGCCCAAAAGCAAAAGCCACAGCGGGATGGCATCATTTCTAAGGAGTTTGTCTATGTCGTATTCGCCATTGTTGTAGGCGTAGATTACAATCAAAATAGGAAAGATAAAAAGAAAAACGCGCAACCATTTTGGTGCTTTTTGCCATTCACCCTGCAATTGCAGATTTCGAATATAGATGTAATACGTTAATGCTTGCCCTAGCATAATTGCGAAGTCATCGCGTAAGTAACCATAAACAAAAAGGAGAAATGAAGCGAATAAACTAAGTTTCCAAAAAGCAGAAGGGGTTATGATGCGCTTGCTTTTTTCAGAAAGAATCCATTGTATAATCAGCCTTCCGCTAAAGAGGATTTGTGCCAAAAAACCAATGCTGTACACAATCCAACTGCTCATCCCTTGCTCTTAATTTCGTAGTTGATGTACTTTTTCTTCATCCAAAGGTAAGCGAAGCAATCCATCAATGGCCCCAATAAACGATTCCAAAGTCCAAACTTGGCCGTACCCGCCATACGTGGAAAATGCTTTACGGGTATTTGGATTATCTTGCCATTTTGCAAAAGAATCATAGCTGGTAAAAACCTGTGAAGGCCTTTGAACATTGGGATGCGCTTGGCGTAATCTGTCTTAATCACTTTTAACGGGCAACCTGTATCATCCATCCCATCGTGGGTAAAGGCGCGACGGATGCCGTTTGCAATTTTGGACGACATATTTTTAACGAATTTATCCTTTCTATCGGCCCGAACCCCTGTAACCAAATCGTATTCACCTATATGCTCCAACAGTAGATTGAAATCTTTTGGATCCGTTTGTAGATCGCTGTCAATATAACCAACTAAGGGGCTTTCAGCATAATCAAAACCAGCTTTTATCGCAGCGCTGAGGCCACGGTTTTCCTTAAAGGAAATAAAATGGAAAGCTTCGTTACGGTTGCAAATATCTTCAATTAAAGCTTGGCTGTTGTCCTTGGAGCCATCGTTTACAAAAAGTATGGAAGTCTTTTTAGTCGCAATTTGTGTATATGCTAGTAGTTCCCTTTCTACCCGTTCAAGGTTTTCTTCTTCGTTATAAACGGGTACAATTATGGTAAACTCGTACATGTAGTTTTTTTGAAAAGGTTTCTGCAAAAGTAATTTTTTTAGTTTAGAAGTTTAAGGGTGTATTTGGGATTATTCATAATAATGAAAGTGATTGCTTAAAAAAGATGCTATTTTTGCAGCTGAATCTTATTTTATGAAGGTATTTGTTACGGGAGCTGCTGGATTTATTGGCTCACATACTGCGGAAAGATTAAATAAACTGGGCCACGAAGTGATTGGCATAGATAATTTTTCGCCCTATTATGATATTGAGCTTAAAAAATTGAATGCTGCAGCCCTATCCGAAAATAATATTGAGGTTCTTAATTTAGATTTACGTACAGCTGATTTAGCTGAAACGCTTCCGAATGATTTGGAATATATTTTCCATTTTGCTGCGCAGCCAGGTATTTCGAGCGCTTGTACTTTTGAGGATTATTTCAGTAATAATATTCTCGGCACCCAACGTTTGATAACATTTGCTGAAAGCCTGCCTAAAAAACCTTATTTTATAAATATTGCAACATCTTCCATTTATGGATTGGAAGCTACTTTTCCAGAGGATGTTGCGCCCAAACCTGCTTCGTGGTATGGCGTTACAAAACTTGCCGCAGAACAGTTGGTTTTGGCAAAAAGCCGTGAAAATAAATTGCAAGCCACATCCTTCCGCTTGTTTTCCGTTTACGGACCTCGGGAAAGACCAGATAAACTTTATACACGTTTGATAGATTGTGGATTGAACAACAAACCATTTCCACTTTTTGATGGCAGTGAAAAGCACCTGCGCAGCTTTACTTATGTGCAGGACATCGTGGATGGCATTGTAAGCGCCATTGGCAATGAAGATATCTGTAACGGTGAAATATTCAACCTCGGAACCGAAACTGAGAGTACCACAGCACAGGGCATTGCGACGGTGGAGGAAATTCTTCATACAAAAATTGCAACCGAAAAAAAACCGCCCCGCGCTGGAGACCAATCACGAACCAAGGCCAATATTGACAAGGCAAGAAAATTATTGAACTATAACCCACAGACTACTCTTAAAGAAGGTTTGGAAGCACAGACAGAATGGTTTCGAAATAATTTTTAACTTCGGGCTTCATAATATTGCCTTCTTATAATGCTTAAAATACTTCAAATAATTACCTTATTGCAAGGTCTTTTTCTCATTGTGGCACTTATGGCCAACAGAAAAAAATACCTAAAGCCTACATTTTGGTTGTTGATTGGAAGCATTCTTTCTACATTGTTTTACGTTATTGGCGATGATGAGAATGGTTTTTTTGTAGAAAACAGAGATTGGTTCTTTTTTGATTCGTCCCTGTTTATTACATTTTTTTTATTATTTGTAATGTATTTTGTTTCGCGAAGCAATACATTCCAATTAAAACATCTGCTCTTTTTTCTTCCGAACCTATTTTATTTTATAATCGAATTTTTCGAAAACTATACTTCTACTGAAGATATACTTTTAATCGAAATTTTGGAATTGCTTGTAGAACTCAGCTTTTTAAGCTATCTGCTTTTTTCGGTACGAATTATTATTAAAGCAAAGCAGCAAAGATGGATGGCATATTTTATAATTCCGCTTGCGTTAATTATGGGGTTTGCACTGATAAATGAAATTTTAAGTTGGCTTGATATTTTAGAAATTCCATATTTCAGTGATCCAGCAAATAATACTTACACGCTTATTGTTATTACATTTCTATTTTATTTTATGGCTTTGAAACTAGTCGTGGCACCCTCGGAAATTATTCCGCTTTCCGAGATAAAAAAATATAAAACCTCTGGGCTCAATGAAAATTTGATTGATGAATATACTGAAAGAATCGTGGCCTTTATGGAAGAGGAAAAAGGGTTTATGGACTCCAGTCTTTCCCTAACCTCTCTCGCCCAAAAGCTTGAAATACCAAAACAATATATTTCTGAAATTTTGAATACGCATTTAAATACCAACTTTCAGGATTTTTTAAACGGTTACCGTATAGATGCATTTATTGAAAAACTGAACGATACAAAATATTCCAACTATTCCCTTTTGGGAATCGCTAATGATGTAGGCTTCACTTCAAAATCCAGTTTCTATGCAACGTTTAAAAAACACAAGGGCCTTACGCCAACGGAGTATAGAAAGTCATTGAAATAGCCTCGCAAATATGTCCGAAATAAGCATTTAGGACATACCCAAAATACTGTCTTTACTGGTTTCGCCGTTTAGGTTCTAAATTTGCAACTTAAATATTTCTCTGTGCTAAGATTATTCCCACAGCGGTACAAACTGCTTTTTCACTTTGTAAAAATTTTTATTGTTTTTTCAACCCTTGTTCGGCTCATTTTTGTGCTGTGGGCTTTTAAGGAAGTAGATACCTCTTTCTTTAAAATAGCAAACACGTTTGTCATTGGTTTTTTGTTTGATGTGGGGACGGTTTCATTTTTTGCAGTTCCTTACGCTCTATATTTATTGATTTTCCCAAGGAAATGGTACGGTTCATTGTTTGATAAAATAGTTACATGGTTTGCTTATACGCTTGGACTGATCATTTTTCTTTTTTCTTTCTTTGCCGAAATTACTTTTTGGGAAGAATTCAAAAACCGTTTCAATTTTATTGCGGTTGATTATTTAATTTATACCTATGAAGTCGTAAAAAACATTAACGAATCTTACCCCATTCCATTATTGGTGGGAGGTATTTTGCTGATGACGGCCGTTCTTCTTTTTTTTACCAAACGAAAAGGGATTTTTCAGAAAACCTTTTACAACGAGACTAATTTTCAGCAGAAGATTTTGCCTACAATTTTCTTTATTGCCATTGCCGCAATTTTTGCACTCTTCGTAAAGAATAAGGATGCCGAACAATTTGAAAACCGTTACAATAATGAAATTGCAAAAACCGGAATCTATTCTTTCTTTGCGGCCTTCCAAAACAATGAGCTTTCATTTACCGATTTCTATAAAACCCTTCCTGTAACCGAAGCTTTTGCAGAGGTTAAAAGTGAATTCAAGAAACGTAACGACAGTCTGCTCTTTCCAGAAAAAGAGTTGATTTACAGAAATATATCAAATACAGATTCGCTTGCAGAACTCAAACCGAATGTGATTTTAATCTGTGTGGAAAGCCTTAGTGCAAAGTTTCTGGGAAGCTTTGGCAATACCGAAGGCATAACACCTACTTTGGATTCTTTGGCAGGTAACAGTTTGTTTTTTACCAATCTTTTTGCAACGGGTACACGTACCGTTCGTGGTATGGAGGCAATTACATTGTCCATTCCTCCCACGCCGGGTAGGAGCATTGTAAAACGTGAAAACAACCAGCAGCTTTTTACTATTGGCGAGGTTTTTAAAGGGAAAGGCTATACGCGAAATTTCTTTTATGGAGGCGATGGTTATTTTGACAATATGAACAGTTTTTTTGGTGGAAACGGTTTTGATATCGTAGATCGCGGTCGAGGTTTTTTGATGGATGCAAGTATAAACACAACCCGTACCAATATTGAAGACGAAGAAGTAACCTTTGAAAATGCTTGGGGAATTGCCGATGAGGATATTTATAATAAAGTAATAAAGGTGGCAGATGAAGCCCATACTGCTGGGAAACCTTTTTTCGATTTCGTAATGACTACCAGCAACCACCGTCCCTATACGTATCCAGAGGGGAAAATAGACATTCCCTCAGGCTCGGGGAGAAGTGGTGCTGTAAAATATACCGATTATGCTATTGGTGCCTTTTTAAGAAATGCACAGAAAAAAGAGTGGTTCAAAAATACAGTCATTATAATTATGGCCGATCATTGTGCTTCCAGTGCTGGGCGGCAGGAACTGGACGTAAACAATTATCATATACCTGGATTGATGTTGAATGTGCCAAGCACTTCTCCCCAAAAGGTTGATAAAATGGCTTCACAGATTGATATTTTCCCGACGCTATTTTCATTGCTCAATTGGAATTATGATACAAATCTTTACGGTACAGATATTTTAAACATGAAACCTGAGGAAGAACGTGCTTTTGTGGGCACTTACAGAAAACTTGGACTCTTAAAAGGTGACGATAAAGTAATGGTTTTGGGCGATCAAAAAGTTTCAAACTTCTATCAATGGAATCGTGAAAGTAATGAGCTTGTGCCTTTAAAGGAAGATGCGGCTTTTTTAAAGGAAATCATTTCAAATTATCAGACTGCTGATTATTTATTTAAAAATGGTGGATTAAGATTAACCAACCTGGGAATTGAAAACTAAAATCCATTTTATTGTAAATCCCATTGCCGGAAAAGGTAATAACGAACTTTCCACAGCTTTGCTGGAAACCTACTTCCCAGAAACTGAATATTCCATTTCAATAAAGAAAACAGCCTTTGTGATGCACGCCTCGGCGCTCACACAAGCGTCTATTGCTGAAGGGGCTGAAATAATTGTAGCCTGCGGTGGCGATGGCACTATTAACGAGGTAGCTTCCTGCTTGGTAAATACTTCGATTTTGTTGGGGATTTTGCCGATGGGGTCGGGAAATGGCTTGGCTTCCAATTTAAAAATTCCGAAAAACCTAAAAAAAGCCCTTTCCATAATCAAAATCCAAAATGTGGTAACAATAGATACTGGAACTATTAATGGCGAACCATTTTTTAGCAATACAGGCGTTGGTTTTGATGCGCACGTTATCTCAGATTTTGAGGAAAATACCACACGACAACTTTTTAGTTATTTAAAATCGACATTGCGAACACTTAAAAAATATAGCTATCAAACTCAGCTACAAATAAAATACAATGGAACTACAGAATTGGTTACGCCTTTTTTGCTTTTCATTTCCAATTCCAACGAAATGGGTTACAAAATGAGTTTGACGCCACGAGCCTCGCTGCAGGATGGCTTGTTGGATTTAGTAATGGTTCCTCAGATATCGAGTTTTAAGCTCTTTCTTTTTACAATATTATTTCTATTCAAAAAACATTATTGGTTGCGGGAAGTTAGATTTGAAAAAGTTACTACTCTGAAAATTACAAATCAGGATGGTTTAATTCTAAAAACCCAAAAAGATGGGGAGCTTTTTGTTCCGAAAGAATCCAATATTGAAATAGCAGTCTGTCCTAAGAGTTTAACAGTATGTGCATTATAAAATATTATTTTAAAAAAAGTACTTTATAGTTACAATTGTAATTATTGGGTAAGTAGCTAGCGTAGATCCAATTAATGTAGAATAGAGGTGTTAATTTTTTATTGAAAGTAGCTTCTCCGCAGCCTCAAAAGGGGTAGTCCTGTTTTCATCCAAGGCCTTTAGCTGTTTTTCCAATTCTATTTTGACTGATGGGTTTTCGTAAAATTCACTTTTCAATCTACTTTCAATGGTCTGCATTAACCAAAATTTGTTTTGTTCTTTTCTTTTTTGCTGAAAATAGCCGTTGCTTTTTACAGTTTTAAAATAATCTGAAACCAATTCCCAAATTTCTGCAATACCTTCATTTTTAATGGCACTGCTCAATAAGGTTTTGGGTGCCCAACCGCTTTCTTTGGCGGGATAGAGGTGAAGTGCGCGGTTGAATTCAGTCTTTGCGAGTTTTGCAGCTTTAAGATTTTCTCCATCGGCTTTGTTGATGACGATGGAGTCTGCCATTTCCATAATGCCACGTTTTATGCCCTGCAGCTCGTCGCCTGCGCCAGCAAGTTTCAGCAATAGAAAAAAGTCTGTCATGGAGTGTACGGCAGTTTCACTTTGGCCCACACCTACGGTTTCAATTAGTATAACATCAAAACCTGCAGCTTCACAGAGTACTATGGTTTCACGGGTCTTTCGGGCTACGCCGCCCAATGTATCGCCGCTGGCGGAAGGACGGATATAAGCCTTTTCTTCCTTTACTAGCTCTTCCATTCGGGTTTTGTCGCCAAGAATACTTCCTTTGCTAATACTGCTGCTCGGGTCAACGGTGAGCACTGCAACTTTCTTTCCTTGGGAAATCAACAGTTTTCCAAAACTTTCAATAAAAGTGCTTTTGCCCACCCCAGGAACGCCCGTAATCCCGATCCGGATAGAGTGATTGGCGTGAGGTAAGCAGGATTCTATAATTTCCCTTGCTTGCTGCTGGTGTTTTTGTGCGCTACTTTCAATAATAGTAATGGCCCTGCTAAGTGCGGATTGGTCCTGCTGCAGAATCCCGTTAATCAACTCGCTGGCGGAAGGAGCTGATTTTAATTTTGTTTTTAGGGTTTGAACAACCTTCAGGTTTAGGGTTTCTGGTTGCGAAACCCCTTCTTTTTCTTTAAGTGCGCTTGTATTTTTTTTCTTTTCTGCCACAGCGTGAATTTAGGACAATTTTATGAATATGTTCTTTTAGAAACGAGTTTTAGGTAGTATCTTGAAATTTAATAATTTTAAAATCCAGAAAAAAATGAAAATCTTATATGAAGCTTCATCCACCGCTGTTGGCGGAAGAAAAGGCCACGTAACTACCGAAGATGGCAAAATTGATATGGAACTTTCTGTTCCCAAAGGTCTTGGTGGTGATGGCGGAAAAGGGACCAATCCAGAGCAACTTTTTGGTAGCGCATATGCTGCCTGTTTTGGGGGTGCCGTACAAATGGTAGCGGAAAGTAAAAAAATTAAATTAGGTGACGACATGAGCGTTACTGCAAATATTGAAATAGGAAAAACTAAAGATGGCGATCTGCAACTTCGCGCAACTTTAGATTGTTATTTGCCTGGAGTAGATGTTGAGACAGGTGAGGAATTAGTAAACAAAGCCCACGAAGTATGCCCATATTCCCGTGCTACACGCGATAATATTACAGTAACCTTAAATCTGCTTTTAGATGAGTAGATCAAAAATTTAAGTAAAATAAAAAGCCCCGAAAGTTCGGGGCTTTTTATTTTTACATTGCTTTTAAGTTTATCACTTTTCCGCGATCATCCTCTTTTGCTGGCTCTTCTTTCTTTTCTTCTTTCTTCTCCTCAACAAATGGACTTTTCTTAGGCTGCTGGGCGGCTTGCTTAATATACCACTCCAATTGATACTTTTGTTTTTCAAGAAGTTCTAGAATGCTATCCGGTAATTCCCGACGCTCTAAAAGCTCATCATATCTTTTAATGTTGTTGCGGTCACGGTTTATACAGGACTTTACAATGGCTTCGGCATCAAAATACTCTAAGGCTTCTTTGATTTCTTGCCATGTACGGTCTAGGTTCCCTTTTTCTGAATCCTGTTTTAAAGGCTCAATATCTCGTGAATGAAGTTCGTTTGAAATATCATGGCTCATTCTATTGCGTTCTACAGCCATATAGTTCAAAAACCTCTTTAAATCTGTAGTCTGCGCATCCAGAGCTGCATTATAATAAAGCTTTTCAGCTTCAAAGCAGGCTACGAGCAAGCGGTTTAATTTATCAAAATCTGCGTATTTCTTTTTCATAGGTAGATGGTTTTATCAAATTTAGCACAAAATATACCTGTTTTACATAAATTGAACATTTTTTTATGATAAGTTAACAGTAATTTATATACTAATTTTTAAATACTTAGGCATAATGTGTGCCAAAAATTATCAGGAGAGAAAATTCTGGAAATAATTATTTCCTGTAATTGTGCATAATGTGGTTAATATACAAAATAAATTATATCACGATTAAATTGGCCAGTTTAAAAAAATGAAGAGTGGTCAATAGACCTATAACCTAAATTTTATGCTAATTGCATTAAAAATTTTCAATAAAAAAATTAAAAACTGCAACAACTAAATTGTTTTGTCGTCTTTTAAGTGAACAGCAACCAAAAAACCATCAAGTTTGTCCGATTTATTACTTATCGAGCAGTGTAAGCAAAACAACCGAAAGGCACAAATGGCGCTATATGGCAAATATTGTGACGGGATGTATGTTATTGCCAATAGGTACCTAAAGGACACCGCGGCCGCGGAAGACGCGATGCAGGAAGCATTTATCAAGGCTTTTAAAAAGCTAAGCCAATTTAAGGGAGACGTCACTTTTGGAGCTTGGCTGAAACGGATTGTAATAAATACTTGTCTCGACACGATCAAATCAAAAAAGGTGGAATTGCAATCATTGAATGAAGAGGTCTTTACAATTGTGGAAGAAGATGCAGATTGGTCAATTTCTGACGAAACATCAATTTCTGAAGTGATTTCAGCAATTGAAGAACTACCGGAGAATTATAAGGCAACGGTAAAATTGTTTTTGATTGAAGGATATGACCATCAAGAAATTTCAGAAATACTGCAGATTTCTGAAAATGCATCGAGAACCTACTTGCACCGTGGAAAAACAAAATTAAAAGAAACACTAAAACACTTGCGCTATGGCACAGGATATTAAAAAAATGTTTGAAAATTATGATGACCCCAAAACTCCTAAACTTAGGGAAGGGCATCAGGCTCGCTTTGAAGCCAAGCTGGACAAGGCTTTTTCAGAGAATATTTCTGAAGAGAAAAACACTTCCATCCCCTGGCTTAAGATAGCCGCAATGGTAGTGGTGCTTTTGGCAGTAAGCTTTTTTGGATATCAGCAATTGTCAAAAAACAATGCCATCATCGATTCAAATAACACTGTTGTGGATAACACTTCTGAAACTGGAGATAAAACTGATGCCCCCAAACTTACACTTGCGGATATTTCGCCAGACCTAAAAAAAGTGGAGGAATATTATATGGCGGGGATAAATGTACAATTGGCTTCACTTAAGATAACCGATGAAAATAAAGACTTGGTAGACGGCTATATGCAGCGGCTTGCCGAATTGGATACGGAATACAATTCACTAAATGCAGAACTGAGCAAAGTGGGCCCCACTGAAGCTACTGTAACCGCATTGATTGACAATTTGAAACTTCGTTTGGATCTGCTGTTCAAACTTAAAAACAAATTAAAAGAACTTAAAAATCAAAACAATGAAGAATTTAAAACTATACAAACTTAGTATCCTTATTGTATTAGCACTGGCTACCACCTTTGGCTATTCACAAAAAAAATATGTGGAGAGTTTCAATGTGTCCGACAATGTAGAGGTCTCTGTAAATACATCTTTTACAAATGTGGTATTTGAAACCTGGAACAAAAACAAGGTAGAAGTTGAGGCCTTTATTGAAGGAGATAACCTTTCTGACAGTCAGAAGGAACAACTGATGAAAAATTGGGATCTGGACGTAACCGGAAACAGTAAGAAAATAAATGTAACCTCCAATTCCGGAAGCCAACCCTTTGCAATGAACGATATGCCTAATCTTGACTTTATTGGTCCGTTAATGGAAAATATGGTTATGCCTATGATGCAAAATATAAAAGTGCCGCCACTACCTGAAGATTTATTGGAAAACATAGGCGACATTCAGTTTGATTATGAAGAGTTTCAAAAAGACGAAGAGGGTTATATGAAAAAGTTTGAAGCCCAAATGGACAAAAAGTTTGGAAAGGATTTTGAAAAACGAATGGAGGAATGGGGCAAACGTTTTGAGGAATCCTGGGATGAAAAACGAGCAGACAGCATAGGCGAAGCCTATGGAAAAAGAATGGAAGCCTGGGGCGAAGATTTTGGAAAAAGAATGGAAGCCTGGGGTGAAGAATACGGTAAAAAAATGGAAGCTTGGGCAAACGAAATTGAAAAGAAATATGAAAATGAAGGAGGCAATTACACCAAAACAGTTACCAAAAGCCCCAATGGCACCGCTATCGTTATTCAGGGAAATCGCAGCAGTACTGGGAATAATACCAATGTTAAGAAAACCATTATAATCCGTCTTCCCAAGAATAGCAAAACAGAGGTTAATGTACGCCACGGCGACCTGAAAATGGCAGACGCCAATAATATAAAAGCAAATTTAAATTACACGCCATTTACGGCAAATAGCATTGATGGGGGGCAAACCCTCATCAATGCATCTTATGCCCCGGTTATAGTGAATGTATGGAAACAAGGCGGCTTGAATGTAAAATATGTAGATAATTGTAAAATTGATAACGTTCAGAACATAAACCTTCAAGCTAATTCCAGCGACGTACGTATTGGTAACGTATCCAATCAGGCATTTCTGTCGGGATCTTTTGGGAACTTAAAAATTGATAAAGTCTCTGACGGCTTTGAAACGCTTGATATACGTTTAGAGAATACCGATGCAAAAGTGAAAGTGCCTACAGGTTCCTTTTCGTTTTACTTTACGGGTAAAAAATCTACCTTGAAGTATCCTAAATCACTTCAGCTTAAAGAATCCAAAAGTGCTGATAGGGTAGTAGTGAAAGGGTTTAACCAAAATAATGGTTCTAACAAGACCATCACTATAAATTCTACGTACAGTAATGTTTCACTTCAATAGTCGTGTATGATTTGAAATTACTTTCCAAATGAAAAGGGCTTGCAGCTGAAAAAAAAGTGAATCTGCTTATTGCTTTACAATTTTTAAGTCATCAATATTTCCATTTTGGGAAACTTTTATCTAAAAACGCTATTCATTTTTCAAATCATATTGACAACAAAAGTTTTGTTAAATACTGGTATAGCAATTATTTTAAATGGTTTTTAAAAATCAAATTTTCACTATTTAATTACTTTTTTCTCACAAAGATTGCAACCACTGCTGCTGTAATTACCCCAAAACCAAAAGCCCCAATAGCAGATTGCCACATATAGCTGTTTATGTTGAAATATTCATTGGCTTTTTCACGGGTCATCAAGTCATTGGTCACGGAATATTCAATCACATTATTGAAATATTGGGGAGTTATATAATTATGGGTAATGTATTGCCCCAAGGGTGAAAGCAATGCCACAAAAACACTAAGTATCACTCCTGAAATAAAACCCTGAAGCCAAGTAATTTTTCCGCCGTAAACCCGTCTTCTTTTTTCACGCATTTCTAATAGGTACATCAATATAGCAAAAGGCGCAAATAAAAGTGTTAGCCATTGGTGATCTGCAATCTGCTCTTCATGCCAGCCAAGTGTTTTCTCCAGCAGCATCCACGAGAGCAGGGTAATGGTAAAAATTATGGCCCATTTAAACTCGATGAAAATCTTTTTCATAAATAATCCTGTTTTGAGTTTAAAGATACTTCATTTTAACAAAAAAATCCCGAGTACAGGCCTCGGGATTTGTAATACTTTTAAGTGTGCAATAATTATGCTCTCTTCATAATAATTTCCATAGTCTTGTTTTCCTTTCCATCGGTACCTACCTCATACATTTCTATCTTGCGGGTATCGTCGTCTACAAAAGTATATACTTGTTTCATCTGCTTTTCTTTTCCACTCATAGGGTCTACCATTGTACCCATAAGGGTTGTTTTTTTGCTGGCATCATCATATTTTCCACGCATTACGGCCAGACCCGTGCCCATGTTGTCTATCCATGTAGAAATATATTCATTGGTGGCGTTATCATAAGCTAAGGTTGATCTACCTTCAAAGGACATTCCCATCATTTCACCAGTGGTTGTGCTTTCTTGGTAGCGGCCCCCCATAATCATTTTTACTTCATCGGTAGCGGTAGCCTTTTCTGGTGGTGCATCGGGACCCATCCAAAAAGTAAGTTCGTCATTCCAGGTGCCTACATCGGCAGCCATTCTTTCGTGGGGTTCCCCAGGTGTCATGTATGCTTCCCAAGCTTTTTGCATCGCAATGGAATCCATGGGTTCTTCCATCATTTCGGCTTCTTCAGTGGCAGTGGTATCTGCTACTATAGTAGTGTCTTCGGTTTCCATTTTTTCTTTTGCACTATCGTTGCAGGAGATAAATGCCAACGATAAGCAGGCGAGTGTGAATAGTACTTTTTTCATAATATTTGGTTTTAAAAGGTTGTTTTTGATATATAAAATTATGAAAAACTTCCTGATTTTATTAATTTTATCTTTATAAATAACTGATTTTTAAACAGAAAAAAGGTTTAATGAACTAAAGCTTTAAAATATAAGTCATAAAAAATCCCGAAGTAATCCTTCGGGATATATAAACTCAATTTTAAAATTTAAACCAAATAGTCTTATGTCCTAAGTCTTTCCGTCCTAGGTCTAATAATTAATCATCCACTAGCACCCAATCTCCCTTATCCAAAAGAGGAATGGCTTGCTTAAACTTCATCTCTTTATTCTCACCGCTCATCACGTGCTTAATGGTCACCTTATCGTTGCGGTTTATTTTAGGACGCTCACGAGTAATGGTTTCAGTTACTTGTTGGCGCTGGGGTTGGGTATTTCCTGCAGCTCGAGATTGGGCGGCGCGCTCGTCCATATTTGGGATTTCGTCTTTCTGTTCGCTCAGGTTTTCCTTGCGTTTTACCTCGCGGGCTTCCTGAATTTGCTGCTGGTTTTCCTGTGGCAATTCTCCTTTGAAAAGGAAAGAAATAACATCCTTGTTCACTTTCTCAATCATCGCCTTAAATAGTTCAAAAGCTTCAAACTTATAAATAAGCAAAGGGTCTTTTTGCTCATGAACTGCCAGCTGTACGGATTGTTTTAACTCGTCCATTTTACGAAGGTGCGTTTTCCAAGAATCATCAATTATGGCAAGGGTAATGTTTTTCTCAAAATCGTTTACCAATTGCTTTCCTTCGGTTTCATAGGCTTTTTCAAGATCGGTGGCAACGTTCAGGGTTTTTACGCCATCTGTAAACGGCACAAGAATGCGCTTGTATTTATCCTTTTGGGTCTCGTACACATTTTTGATTACCGGGAATGCCATTTCAGCATTGCGGGCCATTTTATCCTGATAATGAATGTAGGCGGCTTTGTAAATTTTGCCGGCAATTTCTCGGGCATCCATTTTCTCAAATTCCTTTTCGGAAATAGGGGAGCTCATGGAGAAGAAACGGATTAATTCAAATTCAAAATTCTTATAGTCCTGTGCCAATTTATTGCTTTCTGCAATTACTTCGGCAGTGTCGTAAATCATGTTTGCAATGTCCACACGAAGCCTGTCGCCAAACAATGCGTGGTATCTACGTTTGTAAACCACCTCACGTTGGGCGTTCATCACGTCATCATATTCCAGCAAACGTTTACGGATCCCGAAGTTGTTTTCCTCTACTTTTTTCTGAGCGCGCTCAATGGATTTTGAAATCATACTATGCTGAATAACCTCGCCTTCCTTCAAGCCCATACGGTCCATCATTTTTGCAATCCGCTCACTTCCGAAGAGACGCATCAGGTTGTCTTCCAAGGAAACATAAAACTGCGAGCTTCCTGGATCTCCTTGACGACCACTACGTCCGCGCAACTGTCTGTCCACACGACGGCTATCGTGCCTTTCGGTACCTACAATCGCAAGTCCGCCAGCTTCTTTTACTTCCTTACTCAGTTTAATATCTGTACCACGCCCGGCCATGTTGGTAGCAATGGTAACTATACCACTCTTTCCTGCTTCGGCAACTATGTCGGCCTCACGCTTGTGGAGTTTTGCGTTCAAAACGTTGTGCGGAATATTGCGAATACTCAACATACGGCTCAACAATTCTGAAATTTCCACAGAAGTGGTACCAATCAAAACAGGTCTGCCGGCTTTGGAGAGCGCTGTAACTTCCTCCGCTACGGCATTGTATTTTTCTCTTTTGGTTTTGTAAATTTTATCCTCACGGTCATGGCGGGCAATTGGGCGGTTGGTTGGAATTTCAACCACATCAAGTTTATAGATTTCCCAAAGTTCGCCAGCCTCTGTAACTGCAGTACCCGTCATCCCTGAAAGTTTACGGTACATTCTAAAGTAATTCTGAAGCGTAATGGTTGCGAAGGTTTGGGTCATTGCCTCAATCTTCACATCCTCCTTCGCCTCAATAGCTTGGTGAAGTCCGTCGCTGTAACGACGACCATCCATAATACGACCCGTTTGCTCGTCTACGATCAAAACCTTGTTTTCCATCACCACATATTGGTCGTCCTTCTCAAAAAGAGTATAGGCTTTCAATAGTTGGTTCATTGTGTGAATACGTTCACTCTTTACCGAAAAATCACGGAAAAGCTCTTCTTTTTCAGCAACCTCTTCTTCTTTGGAAAGCCCTTTGCTTTCAATCTTTGCAATTTCGCTTCCAATCTCTGGCATTACGAAGAAGTCGGGATCGCCTTCGCCTGATAGAAAATCTACACCTTTATCGGTAAGTTCTATCTGGTTGTTTTTTTCATCAATTACGAAGTAGAGCTCGGCATCAACCTTTGGCATTTCACGGTTGTTGTCGCTCATATAGTGGTTTTCGGTTTTCTGGAGAATTTGTTTCACCCCTTCTTCCGAAAGAAATTTTATCAGAGCCTTATTTTTAGGCAAACCGCGATAAACGCGTAGTAATTGGAACCCGCCTTCTTTTTCATCACCCTCCTTAATAAGCCTTTTAGCTTCGGCCAAAACCCCGGTCAAGTATTTTTTCTGAACGTCAACAATATTGCTGATTTTTGGCTTTAGCTCATTAAATTCGTGGCGGTCACCTTCGGGTACGGGCCCAGAAATGATAAGCGGTGTACGCGCATCGTCAATCAATACCGAATCCACCTCATCCACAATGGCATAGTGATGCGGACGCTGTACAAGATCGTCTGGCGAATGCGCCATATTATCACGCAGATAATCAAAACCAAATTCGTTATTGGTACCATAAGTTATATCAGAGAGATAGGCTTTTCTTCGCGCTGCGGAATTGGGGCGGTGGTTATCAATACAATCTACCGTCATTCCGTGAAACTCAAATAAAGGAGCCATCCACGCGCTGTCACGTTTTGCAAGATAATCGTTCACGGTTACAAGGTGAACGCCGTTTCCGGCAAGGGCGTTTAAGTACATGGGTAGCGTAGCAACCAAGGTTTTACCTTCACCCGTTTGCATTTCGGCTACTTTTCCTTCGTGAAGCGCCACCCCACCAATTAACTGAACATCGTAATGCACCATATCCCAAGTAATGGGTTTTCCGGCGGCATCCCAAGAGTTTTTCCAAATGGCTTTGTCATCTTCAAGGGTTACATAATCTTTGTCTGCAGAAATTTCCCGGTCAAACGGACTCGCCGTAACGGTAATGGTTTCATTGTCTTTAAAGCGTTTTGCGGTTTCTTTCATTACGGCAAAAGCTTCGGGAAGTATTTTGGTAAGGGTCGCTTTTTCAATTTCGTAGCGATCGTCCTTTAGTTTGTCTATCTGGTTGTAGTATTCTTCTTTTTTGTTGATGTCCTGCTCTTCCTCAGATTGTTTTTCAAGGCTGTCAATCTGGTCCTGAACATCTTTTTGTGCTGCTTTTATTTCTTTTCTGAAGAAATCTGACTTCGCCCTTAGCTCATCGTGGGAGAGTTTCTCTATGGCTGCTTCGTGTTTTTTTATTTCATTTACAAGTGGCTGTATTTGGCTGATGTCTTTTTTTGATTTATCGCCTACAAAAACTTTTAGTACGTTATCTAATATTCCCATGATGTGTATTTATTTTGAAGTGTTGCAGCGCAGCACTCTTTTGTCAATTTCGTTTTTTAGCCACAAATTCACAATTGATTATATTTTAATCGTGTCTTAGTGGCGACTTTTTAAATAAAAAAAAGCCTCGTAAAAGAGACTTTTTATATTATTTTAATTGTTTCCCAAACCTTTGGGATTAATATTCATCCTCGTTCCAAAGATAATCATCGTCGGTTGGGTAGTCTGCCCATATCTCTTCAATAGAGTCATAGGAGTCTCCCTCGTCTTCAATAGCCTGAAGGTTTTCCACTACTTCCAGTGGAGCACCGGTCCTGATCGCGTAATCAATCAATTCGTCTTTGGTTGCGGGCCAGGGCGCATCGCTTAAATAGGATGCCAATTCTAATGTCCAGTACATAGCACTTTAGGTTTTAATTTTCTGCAAAAGTAATTTTTTAGATTAAAAAGTCAAGAAAAATCCAAATTATTTCTGCTATATTTTAAAGAACGTTTTCAAATACTTGATTATAAGCAACTTAAAGATTCACTTACAACTTGCCCATTTAACGAAAATATTGAAAATCAATATATTTTTTCGTTTTTACCACCAACAACCGACAACTCACAATTTCTTCGGAATCCATTGCGTCTCTTCCGCGTTTGTGTCTTTAGACAACTTCCGTGCCAGCACAAATAGATAGTCAGATAGTCGGTTTAAATAGATCAGCACCCGTTCATCAATAGGCTCATTTTCATTCAAAAGCGTTGTACGCCGCTCTGCACGGCGGCAGACAGTGCGGGCTATGTGACAATATGACACGGTAGTGTTTCCACCCGGTAATATAAAATGTGTCATGGCTGGCAGGGCATCGTTCATACGGTCCATTTCATTTTCTAAAAGCGTGATGTCTTCTTCATCAATTTTCGGAATGTTGAGGCGTTCCTTTCCACTTTTTAAAGTTGCCTTTTCAGGGTCTGTGGCCAAAATGGCGCCCAAGGTGAAAAGTCTATCTTGAATTTGGGTCAATATTTCTTTGCTGCGTGGGTCAATTTCCTGTGTCCTGATCAGACCGAGGTATGAGTTAAGTTCATCAACCGTACCGTAACTCTCAATACGGATGTTGTGCTTGGGAACCCGTGTGCCGCCGAAAAGGGCAGTAGTGCCTGCATCGCCGGTTTTGGTATATATTTTCATTTTATTTTTGTAGTTTGTGAACTTCCAAAGTTACAAATTACCCTAAGAATAATACAAGGTAATAACTGCCATCTGTAACTGCTAGCTGCTAACTTTCTTTTTCCCGTTCCTTTTTCCGCTCGTAATAACTGCTGCGGAAATTTCTATTACGACGCGCCTTTTGGTTTGAAGCGTTGCGTTTGTTCCAAAAATAAAGCAGGGCAAGTAGTAGGATTCCGCCAATAATTAAAACGATGGGGTTTGATAGGTCAAGATTCATATTCCAAAGATAAAACAGGGAAAAGGAAATGCGAAATGGGTTATAATATTTTTACTCACTACTCACTACTCACTACT
>TARA_R110002012_G_scaffold122700_1_pt1 | contig 19185 bp, 23 predicted proteins | sample TARA_R110002012 | Tara Oceans TARA_R110002012 (sample SAMEA4396515) | marine metagenome | biome: Westerlies Biome; feature: [DCM] deep chlorophyll maximum layer (ENVO:01000326); material: water (ENVO:00002006), including particulate matter (ENVO:01000060) such as... | depth 40 m
GCAATGTAATAATTGTTCAACCAAAAGAGAGACTATGAAACAATTACCGAAAATTGAATGGATGTTCTTCTTCGAGGGAGGAGGATGGAATAGCGTTTATGCTAAGACTAAACGAGGTGCTATTAGTGAGGCCACTAAAAGGTTTAAGGGTAGTGAAACTTTAATACCTATACCTAGCAGCTTTAGAAAGGTCGAAAGTAATCCCGAATTGTATAAGAGTGCTATTAACTTATTTTACTAATCTAAACTAAAAATTATGGATAATTTTGAATGGAATGATGATATAGTTTGTACTTTTGTTAAAGTCTACTGCGGTAATCTAAAGTCTATTGAAGAATTATACTGCCCACTAGATTATAGAGGTAAAAGTATAGAAGAGAAGTTAGAGCAGTTTAAAATTGACTTTAAAGCTAATAAAGGAGTAAACATATACTCAGTTAAAAAGTCAAAAGGTTATTATACTGAGAATGGTAAGAATAAAGTATTATACGAGGTTCTAAGGTATTGTCAACCCGTTGATGGAGGTTTACTATTCAAAAATAAAAAGGAAGCATTACAGATGGCGAAAAAGCTAGAGCTATCAGAAAGAAAACTAAAAAACATATAGATATGGAAATGAATTATATAGATGAGGTTACTAAAATGTGCGTATCACAAGCAAGAGCTTTTGCTAAACAAGCTCACGGAAATCAAAAGTATGGGGAGGAGGATTATGTTAAGCACTTAGATAGTGTTTATGAAATAGCTTCAAATACAAAAGACCCCGATATTAATATGCTAATCGCTTGTTATTTACACGATGTTCTAGAAGATACAGATTGTACTTATAGAAACTTAGAAATGAATTTTGGTAAAGATATAGCGGAGTTGGTTTACGCTGTTACGGATGAGTTAGGTAGAGATAGAAAAGAGCGTAAACAGAAAACTTATCCAAAGATAGTTAAAGATGATAGAGCCATTACTTTAAAGGCTTGCGATAGATTAGCCAATGTTTCTGCTTGTTATGATGGCGGTATGACTCAATGGAATCTAGTAGGTAGAGCTAAATATCTAATGTATAAAAGTGAACACGAAGATTTTTGTAAGGAATTGAACTTGTCGGAAAATTCAGAGCTTGATGTACATAAACAGCTTTATAAAGCATTGTGTTTTAATTTGAACGGAGAAGAATTCTTAACAATAACTGATGAAAAAAATTAAGAAAAGCTATAGCGGTGGTAATTTAAGAACCTTTAAGACTTACCTAAATAAGCAGAAAGAAAAAGAAAGGAACTTTAAGGTTATTTCTTCGGGCTTATCTAGATGTGTAATTTTTGAGTCGGGTATTAAGTTTAATTTTTTTCCCAATGACAAGGGTAGCAGAATTGAGGGTGCTTACTTTGTTAATATGGTTAGGAGTAGGATAGATAAGTACATTGAAAAAAATGGCTTACTACCAATTTGCAATGATGCTATACAAGTTCAGTTATTTAATACCGATGCTATCGCATTAAGAGGATTAAACCCTATATCTTGCTTAGACTTAAATTCTTGCTATTGGAGGACAGCTAATCTATTAGGCTATATAGATGATGAATTATACGAGAAAGGTGTTAAGAGCGGCTTTAAAAAGGGCTTATTAATATCTATAGGTTCGCTAAATAAGCTAAAACATATTGAAGTATATAAAGATGGTAAGCTAAATGGTAAGCCAACAATTGATGAAGAGTATCGAAACAAGTATTCCCCTTTTTATTGGAACATTATATCTAAAGTAAGAAATTTAATGATGCGAGTTTATGAAGAGCTTGGAGAAGATTTTTATATGTGGCTAACTGATTGTGCTTTTGTGCATCCCGATAAAACAAAAGCGGTTGAAAAAATATTTAAAGAAGAAGGTTATCCTTATAAAATTTACAAAGCTGAATTTACTTACTTCGATGGTTTACAAGTTAATTGGTACGACTTTAAATCTAAAAACCCTAAAGGTATGCCAATTTCAAATCGCCATATAGAAAACGATTATATGACTTGGAGAGCTATACAAGATTTTAACACTAAAATTAATTCTAATGATTAAAAACAAAACTACAGACCAAGTAGAGTACTTTATGAGAAAGTGGCCTAAACTTAAAGATGATGATAATAAGCTAATTGCTACTATTTGGAAGTGGCAAATAGAAGATGTGTTTAAAATGGATTATAACTCTATGTCAGCTCACGAACTACTTAAAATGGTAGCTGAACACAAACTAGCATCTACAGAGAGTATAAGAAGAGGAAGATGTAAGCTACAAGAGCTTAAACCCGCTTTAAGAGGGGCTAAGTATAACGAGAGACAAAAGCAAGCTCAGAAGGTTAAAAAAGAGATGATTGATTGGGGCAAACCTAAGCCAAATCCTAACCAATTGTCTATGGAAGAAATTAAAGCAACTCAAGTAGAAAAGCATTGTACTTGCTCCACCCCTAATATTATTGATTATATGGGTATCAGAGCTTGTCAAGATTGTGGATTAGTAATCATATAAAACAAAAATTAAATAAATCTGTCAAGTATTGAAACTTGACAACAAAAAAAACAAAATGGAAGAAGCAAAACAAGATGAAATGCCTAGAAATTCAGTATTAAGCTGTAAGGTTACAATAGCAGAAAAGCTAGAGTTTGTACAAAAATCAAAAGAAAATGGAATTTCGTTATCAGAATGGATGTATTCTATCATTTCCTTGTATAAGGATGGATATGATATTTCTAAGTATCAAGAATATGTAAAACAAACAAGAAAATGAGCGAAATAAAAAATAAGGGTTTACTAAAACGAATTGTTGCAGACAATCCCGACTCAGAGTTTTTAATAGCTGATGGTTTCGATGCTGCTGTTATTGGTTACGACTATCAAAGCGAAAGAATAATATACTCCTACAATAAATGCCTTGATATATTGATAGCAGAAGAAGCTATGAGTAAAGATGATGCTATTGAGTGGATGGCTTATAATGTAATGGATAGCTACTTTGGAGATAAAACCCCAATTTGGTGTATAGATAAATAATTAAAATGAAGATTATGGTTCAGATTATAGAAATGTTGATGGTAGTTATCGGAGTAGTTATCGTATTAATTTTTGTTAATGTATTTTTTTGGGTTTCCTATAATGATGGAAAAACTCCTAACATAAACGATGATTACTACAAGATAAAACACGGAGATGATAAAAAAGACTCAGATGGAAAAGAGGTTTGAGACAGATAAAGATAAACAGCGGGAAAAAGAAACATTAGAATTATTTTTTACTGATAAGCGTTTTACATTCATACAAAGTGAAGACCTTTCTAAAAACGATGCTAAAATAGTATCTGAAAATTTAGAGGTTGTTGGTTTTTGTGAAGTTAAAACAATGTTTAAAAATGTAGAAGATACAGAGTATGTTAGAATATCATTACGAAAAATATGTTCTAGCCAAGAAAAGTCAATATTAGAACAACAGCCATTTTTACTTATTTGGAGGTTTAACAATGCTATTGGTTCTATTTGGTTGGAAAACATAAAAGGAAATGTAATGTGGGGCGGAAGAAAAGTACCAAGAAAGGGTTCATATTTTGACAGAGAACTAATGCTCTATATTGATAAAAGTAATTTAAAAATTATAAAAGCAAAAGAACTATAAAATGGCAAAGTTTAAATGTATAAAATGCGACAAGGAAATTATACTATTAAAGCATAGTATAAAAGTAGTAGATGGCTCAGTCGTAGCACCCGAAGCAAGGTGTTGCGATACTTATATGGAAAGTATAAAAGAAGAAGGCGGTGGTTTTGGTGGTATTATTAAAAGGCCAAACGGGCAAGTAAGTGGTAAGTTTTAAAATAAATTTCTTTTTTATTTGTTTATTCTAAAATAAACTTTATATTTGTAGAGTAATAAGTAATTAACCAAAAGAGAGAAATATGAGTAAGCCAAAAAATTGCAGTATTTGTTATGAACCAATCAAAGGCTTCGGTAATAACGCAGAGCCAATCAACAGCGGTATTTGTTGTGATGCTTGTAATTATGCAGCGGTGTTACCTAAAAGACTAAGTTTATTATTTTCTAGTAAATCAAAATCAAAATAAGTTATGGTGTGTTCACAAAGAAATTTAGAAAACAAGTTTCAAGAAGAGATTATGTACGGAGGTTCTAGTTGTAAATTATGGGGTGTTTATCATCCCGAACAAGAGCCTAATTGGGATGATATGTGCCAACAGCTAATTAGTATATGGAGTAAAAGAGGTAAAAACGCTTGTGTTATACATAGGGGAGAGCTTCACGCTTTGTATGTTGAGGGAATAGATAGTAATACTAATTTTTAATTTAAAACCAATAATTATGGAGGAATTACAAGATGAAGTTGCATCTTCTTTAGAGGCCAACTTTAACCAACAGATAGAGACTAATAAAGAAGTTTCTAAAAGACTTTTAGATTATATAAATGCAAATCCACAAACGGATATATTTGATTTGCTATTCGATGCAAGTAAAGCTCTTAGAATGAGTAATGTTTCGATAGATGTAGCAAACAATGGTATAAAAGCATTTAAGAACTTATCTAAATTAAGAGAAGAATTAACCAATAACATAAACCAATAGATATGAAAGGAGCAGTTTATATTAAAGAATGCGGAGATACTACATCGGTAGCTCCAAATGATGTAAAAGCGTTTACCCTAGAGGAGATGCAAAAATATGTAGGTGGCTATATCGAATTTATACATTTGAAGAATGGCGATATAATGGTTATTAATGAAGAAGGTAAGTTAAACGCTTTTAGAATTAATGATAAGGCTACTGAGCTATTTCAAAAAGATTTTGGAGAAATAGATGTTATCGTAGGTAATGTTTTAATAACAAGTCCAAACTTTGTAAATTAAAAAACGCTAGTGAAGATACTTAAAGAATAAGCTAGACAACGCTGAAGCTCTGAGAATTTTTAACCCCTAAAATGCTAAGAAAAAATCCACTAGTATAACCAACAAACAAGGGGTAATTATGGGAAACACAAAAGTAAAAGAGGGGGTCGCTCCCCCTTTTTTTTAAATTTAAAATCAACAACTATGTATAAAATTAAACCAAAGCTATCAGAAGATGGTAGAAAGCTAGAATTCCCCGAAGATTTTTGTTATTCGGAAGAGGTATCAGCTATGAGTAAAGAATTGTTTGAAACACCTTTAGCTAAGAGTTATATTTCACAATTTAGAAACGGAAAGAAAAAAAATATTCATTGCAGTAATGTATTAAAGATGTGCGTTATTTTAGGCTGCTCTCCTAATCATTTATTTGATTGGAAGAATTGGAGTAAGAAAGTTTCTAATATGCACTCAAAGAGCGGGAAAATAAGCAATAAAGACCTAAATGATATATTATGATGTACTCAAGAAAAGAGTTAATTGAATGGGCTACTATATACGCTAATTATTGTGCTTCAGTTAGAGCTAATCAAATGCTACCAATGGACTTTGAAGATTTTCTTGAAAAGAAAGAGGTGGTTGAAAAAAAACATATTGAGTCTAAGATTGATGAGGTTATAGAGTTCTTGAATACTACAGCACAAACCTATGGTAAAAGAGGTTTTCAATTAAAGGGAAAGAAAATACGCTCTTTAATCAGAACTAAATTAAAAGAAGGTTTTGATGTGTCAGACTTTATTGATGTAATATCGGTAAAATCAGCTTGGTTAGCCGATAAAGCTATGCACAAATATTTTAGGCCGACTACCTTATTTGGTAATAAGTTTGAAGATTATTTAAACGAAACAACTCAACCAATAGAACAAAATAATACAGAAGATGAATACGCTGAAGCGATACGAAGAGCTGCTACCGACAATTACTAAAGACTTTGTTCAGACCGATAGACAAGTTCTAGAATATATTCTTAATAAGCCCAAAACATTTAAGCATTATGATAACACCGATAAGCAAAAACTTGGGGCTTATCTAATTGGTATTGCTAAATTTTTGGGTGTAAAAGAACCCTTAGATGATATGCAAAGAAAGATGCTTGTTAGGTGTTTAGTTAACGAAATTAATGACTTTACTTTGGAGGAATTAGATAAGGCTATTCAGATGGGTGCAATGGGTAAATTAGAGGTAGATAATAAGCACTACCAATGTATAACTCCAATGTATTTATCTGATATAGTTTTAGCTTATAAAAAACATCGTGGAATGGTATATAAAAAATATACCCAAAAAATAGCATCTATAGAACGCAATAAACCCACTAAAAAAATAAGTGAAAAAGAGAAATTAGTAATTAGTGTGGAACTTGCTGAGGCTGAGTATAATGACTATATAAAAGACCCCGAAGTTTATACCCAAAGTGAGTATAGATTTTCGCAGTATATTTTTATTATAAAATTCCTTGTTAAATATAAATTTTTTAATAGCGATTTTAATATAGAAAATTATACCAATGAAGAGCTTAAAGATTATATAATAAAATTCTTTTCTAAAGTAGCAGATTCGGGTCTTCCAATTCGGCAGTATTTTAGGGATAATTGGGGTAAGTAATAAGTTTATGTTAAAGTAAACTCCATAGAACGATTACGGAACAATCACTCCTCCCATTAGGGTAGGAGTTTTTTTTTGTATTATATTTGCATATTAAATGCCTTAATAATAATTAAAGAATAAGATGTTGAATATAGCTACAGATAAACAAACAAGAAATGCGGTAGTGGTTCTCACTATAGCATCTTTGGTAATCGGTATCGTTGTGGGTTGGAGAAATTTAACTGCTACAAGAGAAGCTGAAGAAACAAATGCTGAACGACTAGCAAGGCTAGAAGAAAGAGTTGATGATTTAGAAGGAGTATAGTATGAAAAGTAAAGGCGGTCTCACAAAAGGAAAAAGCCACGCTAAAGGTGGTATCAAGATGAAAGTAAAATCTACGGGTCAAAATATTGAAGTCGAAGGCGGAGAGGGTATAATTAATAAATATGTTATGTCCGACAAGGAAGAGTATGATTTTGAAGGTAAAAGTATGACCGCTTGTGAAATTGCTTCGGAGCTAAATCAACAAACGGGTAACGGAGTTGAATTTAATTGCGAGGAAACAAAAAATACTGATATGACACCTACTGATGCCTCAACGGGTTTTGATAAAGGTGGTTTAGTAGAAATGATTGATTGCCAAAATTGTAATTGGAGTTGGAAAGCATCCGAAGGGGGTAATGACTTATATACTTGCCACAAATGTTTTAATGATAATACACCATTTGAAAAAGGTGGAGAAGTTGAAAATTTACCTACGGGAGTAAATAGATATATAATTACCGCATCTGATTATCAATTAGCTATGGTTGATGTTTATGTGGATGGAGTTAAATTTAACCTAAAAGATTTCTACAGCTTTGGAGATGAGGTAGATTTAGTTCAGTATAATAAAACACACCTATCTCCACCTTCAAGTCAAGATGATGGTTTAAGACAAGGTTGGCTAAAAATGCCAAACGAATATGCCAAGCTAGTATCTGATAAATTTGCCAAAGGAGGGGAGGTTTTTGAGTACAGCGATGCAACTTCAAAGGAAATAACTGATTCTGTGGCAGAAGCGGCATCATTAGATGATTTTAGAAGAGACCTTATTAATGCAATGACCGCTTTTGATTCGGGTTCTGAAGAGCAAGCTGAACTTAGAAGGGATATAGGAAACACAGAAATAGTTAGAGATGGCTACAATGAGGTTCTTTTAAAAATGAGTAATCAAAATAGCGTATTTGGTGCTAACTATATCAATATGTATTTAGTAAGAGAGCTGTTTAATGTTTACAAAAATCAACTAGATACAAAAAGTGAATTTGCTTTAGAAGCAAAATATAATACACCTAATTTTGGTGTTCAAAAATATTATGATGCGGTAATAAAAGTTCTTAAGAAAATATCAATAGAAAAGTACAAATTTTATAGTGATAAGGCTTTTGTAAATTGGTTTGGCGATTGGGCAGATGCTTTTGAAGAAACAGAAGGCTTAGGTATTTATAAGTACCCCGTAGATAAATCTAGCTCAGACTATGAAACATATAAAGCTCAAATACAAAAGTATTTTTTCTCTTTCTTCGAGCTTGACTTAGAAGAATACACCGCACCTATTGATACATACATAGGAGATTGGTCTAAGGTTATTAGATTTTCAGCCGATTCTGAAAGGGCAAGATTAATACCTTTGTTGGTTTGGCACGGAAGTCAAAGAAAAGATGAGTTCTATACATTCTCTTTTGATAAAAACAGAAAGTATGGCTATTTTGCAGATAATCCAACTTATGCTGCTTGGTTTGCGAGCCAATCGGGTGGAACTTTAAAAGCCTTTTGGCTAAATGTTAGAAGGCCTCTTGATTTAAGACCTTTAGCATTGCTTGATTTAAGCTCTTATGAGTTTGTGGACTTTATTGATGAGCAATATTCAATAAAGCTAGACTTAGATAAATTACCATTTAAAGACAAGGATGCTAAGTTTAAAGTTTGGCAATACTTTAGGGTGGACTCTCAAAAGCAAACTAAATACATATACAAAAAGGTAAGAGAAGAAGGTTTCGATGGAATATTTTTTGCTGAAAACAATCCATCAGATATGGTTGAAACCAATCAGTTCACTAATACTATGGATTCTTTTTATACTCGTATGAAAAGGCAAAATTACGATGGTCAAAATACAACAAATGCCTATTTAGTTTTTGAAGCTAGTCAAATCAAATCTGTAAGTCAGTATTATTTTACTAAAAAACTTAGTAGGGATTCACGAGAGGGTTCAGAAGAGTATTTTGAAAATAAGTTTAGATTTGGAAAGTTTGATAGCTCTTTATTTTCACTTGGTGGCAAACTTAAAGGAGAAAGGGTATTAACTAGAAGTCAAAAAGACCGAAAAGAAAACAACGATACTACAAAATATTTATTTGATGTAATAACTAAATTTAGTGTTGAAGAAGATAATCTATCTACAAAACAAAAATTAATTATTAAAGAAGTCTTTGACTACAATGTAAATGTAGATAAATACTATTTTAATCCCGATTCTCAAAAAGAAGGGTTTGATACAACGCTAAAAATTGAAAGGGAGGAAATGTACCCTTTAGCTGATTCAGCAGAAGAGCCAAATGTAAATTTTTATCTAAATAATTATTACCAAAGAATTAGAACTAGAGCATTAGATAATAGTAGTGAATATTTTCTTAATCGCTTAGTAATGACTTTTTTCGGAGTAGGTGTATATAAAGAAAACGAGTCTTTAGAAAAACAATCGGGAGCAGAATATATTAAGGTTTTTTCAGATTTTATAAAGTTAGCTTTAGATGATGAGATAGAAGCTGATTCTGATGTTAGAATAAAAGCCTTTGATGAAGCTAGAGGAATTCAGTCAAGGCCTAGCTATAATGATGGTAAGTCGGCTCAAATAGTTCTAGAAGAAATTAGGGATGAGGATTCTGTTGTTGATGTAGTCGAAATAAAGCCATACTTGGGATATAGAGTTTATTATTCCGAAACTATAACTTTATATGCTTCGGAAAGCGAAGGAGTAATTCCAACGGACTTTGCAGATAAGAAATTTGTAAATTTTGAAATGAGAAAATTCATATTTACTAGAGAGTCTCAAAATGCCTTAATAAATTACATTGAGCAGCTTACAATAAAAGCAAAGGCTTTCATATATTCTTCTTCAGATAAAGGAAAGCAACCCGACCAAGAACCTTATGGAAAAATGATAGCAGTTGAAGGAGATATGGATGTTATGTTAACACTATCGGATGGTAGGGAATACCGACTATTTGATTTGAATGAAAAATTCAACAATATAAAAGAAGATAGAATAGCTTTTGATTTAAGTAAAATACCAAATTATCAGCTAGATGCGGGTGTATTTGTAGAGGGTATGCCAACTAGGTTTTTAGCTGTAGAGTCAGAGTTCGATGATGGTAAAACTTGGTTAGTTTATCCATTGCCAAATGAGCCACAAGACTCAGATGACTCTGATGATGATTCAGAAGAGCCACAAGAGCCACAAGAGCAGCAACCTCCAACTAACGATGAATTCGATGACCCGCCTCAAGATGAGGGTGGAGAAAGCGGAGACCAAGAAAGTGAAACTCCTCTAGATGGCGACTCAGAAGGCGATGGAGATGGAGATGGCGATAGTGATGGCGATGGAGACTCTGATGGAGATGGAGATTCAGAGGGCGAAGGCGAAGGAGAAGATGGAAAAGGCGAAGGCGAAGATGAAGGAGATGATAAAGGTGGAGATGATGAAGGTGGAGATGGCAAAGATGGCAAAGATGGCAAAGATGGCAAAGATGGCAAAGATGGCGGAGATGATAATGTGATTGGAGGAGATGATAACCCCGAAGACCCTAAAAAAATATTTAGAGATGGAGAGCCAAATGATGATGATGATGGAGAGCCAACTAAATCTAATTTTGAAAAAATGACTAAAGATGATAAAACAAAGTTTGCTAACAAACTAGGCTTTACTAATATTGAAGATTTAGTTAGAGCTTATCCTAGTCAAGAAGCAATAATAGATGTGGCGGGAGGAGTAGATAATGTAAACGCTATCATAGCAGAAATAAAAGGTACTAATTAATTAAGAATTTATAATGGCAACAAAACAACAACAAATAGAGGCTTTAGAAAAACTTTTAGCCAACCCTAACCTATCAAGTGATAAAAGGTCAAAGTTTAAAAAGAGGCTCGATGAATTAAAAGGAGCAAGCACACCTAGCGGTTCAAGTGGTGGTGCAAGCCAAGCCTCAAGACCTAAGCCATCGGGAAAGCCTACAGATAAAGATAATTGCCCCGACTTTATAACAGAAGCTATAGATTCAATTGATGAGGCTGTTTCTGCTTTTAAAGATGGTATAAAGGTAGACCCAAAACAAATTGAAGATGTAGTTGAAAAATCTAAATTTGGAATTAGCAATTTAAGCGATGACCTTAAAGAGTATCTAGATAAAACTAGAAAAATAGAGCTTAAAGCTGCAAAAGAAGTTGAGTATGAAGGTGTTGATACTAAAAGACCTATTTTCGATGTTATTATTTCTGATTTAGAGGCCAACAACAATGTTTACCTATATGGTGGTGCGGGTACGGGTAAAACATATATTTCAAAACAAATAGCTAAGGCTTTGAATTGTACACTTATAGTAATTAATTGTAATCAATACACATCTCCAACAGAACTTGTTGGTGGTCAAACTATTGAAGGTTTTATTCAAGGTAAGTTAGTTATTGCTTGGTCTAATTTAAAAGCGGGAGCAAGAGGTGTAAAAAGTGGTATGGATGATAGCAACAATGGATGCTTATTACTATTAGATGAGCTACCTAAAATTGACCCAAATACTGCGGGTATATTAAATGATGCCTTAGCTTTGGTAAAAGATTCGGGTTCTTCTTCAGCTATACAAGACTCTTCGGGAACTAGGTTTGAAAAGGCTCGTTTTTATTGTGTAGCTACGGGTAATACAAGATTAAATCAAGATAGTACTGATTATGTAGCCAACTTTAAACAAGATTTATCTCTTCAAGATAGATTTGCGGGTTCTTGCTATGAACTATTTGTTGATTTAGAAAACGAACTTACCATAATGAGTGGCTACCTTTGGATATGGAATTATCTTACACCGCTTAGATTTAAAATTCAAGAGTTGGGCTACGACAACAATGCTTTCGTTTCTATTCGACTTGACCAATCTGTAAGAGATACTTGGAGATTTTGGTATGTAAATTCAGATGACCCTAATTTCAAGCCAAAAAATGTTAAAGAGTCAATGGAGTCTTTCTTTACTCTATTTACTGAAGACCAAGCTAATCAATTAAAATCTGAAACTAAGTATTCTGACTTTGAACTAGTTATTGCAGATAAACAAACTAAAGATAATGCAGTTGATTTTGATTCAAAAGCAGATATTGCACTTTCAAAAGAGATTTTAGAGAAATTTAAAAGTAAAGGTTCAGATAGAACAATTTAAAAATGGCTAATAGTTTCGATTTTCAAAATACAACAATTACTAGAAGGCAAGTTGGAGAGCAGAGCTTTAACTATGTAGATGATAGAAAAAGATTCATAAAGGAAAGCAATGAAAATTGGGATGAAATGACTCGTGATGCTAGCGGCTTAAGCTCCTATGAAGCAGCACAGCGTGGTTTTAGAAATAACAACGGAGATGCCGACTTTTATGGAACTGCTAGTGGGGTAGAAATGAAAGAAGTTGCAAAAGGTCAAATAACTACTTATTTGTATCAAACAGAGCTGATGGACTTTCTTAAAAGAGCTAAAGATTTATTTCGTGAGATAAGTATTGGTGGTGCTTTTGAAAAAGATAGGCTAGTGGCTACTGATTTATCAATTGGTGTTTTTTCTTTTGACTTAGCTTCACAAGGATTGTATAGACCGATGGAGTATTTATCTCCCGAATTAAATAGGCTTATAGACCCCGACTTAGTTATAAGTACGCAAGTGGCTGATACTGATGAGTATGTATTTACTTACGAAGAAGAAGGGGTTGTGTATGTTTTAATTCAGCAGCAAGAGGGTACTAAAGCAATTTTAGATGGAGAAAGAGATACTTTAGTATTTAGAACAAGAACAAAAAAAGTTAACCTATACAGAGGTGGAAAAAAAGCCATATCTGATGAAGATACAAGTCAAGAAGCTAAGTTTGTTGACTTATTTGTTGAAATAGGAGGCCTTGCATATTACACTCCTACAATGTTTAGGTACAGAGTTTTGCCTATGGTTATGACAGCTTATTTTTTACAAAGTGCGGGAATAAAGTGTGCTATTAACGCTGTTTTATCGGGGTCTAGAAGTAGACAAAGAGGTTCGGGTAATAGGTCTTATATTGAAAGTTACCCCGTAAAACAATATAGCCAAAACTTAGACTTTAATGAAATAACATTTGAGACTGCCGACCCAAGAGTTTTTAGAGGTAGAGACTTTAGATATATAGCTTCAACATTTTGGAAAAAGTTTAACGGATATAATGTGGGAAGTGGATTAGGAAGCGATTTAAGTCAAAGAGAGTCTGAAATTCAGTTTGAAGAATATAAAAATTATTTAATTGATGAGGCTAATAAAGGGGATTTAAGGCTGTTCAATAGAAATAAAAAACTTATGCTACTTAGTGGTTTTGAAATAAATAGAGGTGCTGATGAAGCTGATATGGAAGAGTCTGCTATTGAGGAGTTTTTTAACTTAGTGTGTAAAATTGATATTCAGTTTAATGGTGCTGAGGTGGCTATGAGAAGATTTTTTAAGCAGCAAGTTACTGAAAGGAATAAATCAAAATTTGAGACTTTGGCTAGACTTAGAAGTAAAATACTTGATACAGCATTTGAGTACAGCTATTCTGATAGTAAATATTCTGATACAGAAAGCTACATTATGAAAAATCTTGCCACAAAAGAAAAGTACAAAGAAATTGCTACTAGAATATCTAACGAATTTAACTAAAAAGGAATATGAGCTTTATAAGAATTACTAAAAGACAATACGAAGGGTTAAAAGACCTTATTAACAAAAAAGTTAACAAGATAGAAGGTAATGTAAATTACAACCTTGACTCAATGCACTATCTTTTTAATCCTAGCAAGCCCGATGTTATTTTTGTGAATTTTAAAGAGTCGGGAGTATCGGGTGGAGTACCTTATGCTAATTCAGAATATATATGCGTTGATAAGAGTGGGGTTGTAGATGATTGTGGGGTTATGTTTCCCGAACTGAAAGAAAGACTTGCCTTTTATTCTGATTTTAAAGAGTTCTACATAAAGAACGGAAAAGCAACATTTAAAAAATAATACTAATGGCTGAATATAGTAAAACAACATACGGATATAAGGAGATGGTCTTTTTTGGCATTATTGACACATTAGTAAATTTGATTAAAATGCCTACATCATCGCTTGAGAGTTTTAGTCAATTTGATATAAATGACTATCAGCATTATGATATTCACAAAGGAAAATATAACGGAATACCTTATGTTACTAAAGACTTCATAGAGGCAATAGCTAGCATACAAAAAGTTAAGGCTAAAAGAACTAAAAATATTAATAGCTATAAAAAAATTCTTGATAAAGGCGGCTACTCTAAAGTGCTTCAAGAGCAATTAGCAACGATATTAGGAGACCCTAGCAACCAATACAATGCTTTTACTAGGTTAGATAGTAAAAAACCCGATATGGATAGTACTGCATTCGGTATGAGAATAACTTTAAATAATAGTAAGTCTTCTTTACCCGACTTAATTTTACGATGGACTCTCGACACAGATGCTTATTCTAGAATATCTATACACACATCAACTGCATCTAATCTTAGAAGACAAGAAATAGATGCCGCTAATTCATTTGAAGATATACAAGTTTTATTAAATAATGATAGTTATTTTGGTTTTAGTACACTTACACCATTTATAGAGTGGATGTTTAATAATTTCAGAGATGAATTACCCAATGGGGATGATAGGGCTAGTGCTGTAGTTGAAAATATATACAACCTACTTAGCGGTAAAGTTGATGGTAGCATTTCTTCGGTAAATGGGTTTAAGTATTCTATAATGTACAATTGGAAACCTCAAGATGATGTTTCAATAATAGAATTGACACAAACATTAAGATTATATTTTAACACCAATTTTCAAAACAAAATACTTGAATATTCATTAGGGTTAAAGGTATCAATAATAAAAGAAGCTGTTAATGCTTTGAAAAATATAAAACCCGTAAGAGGAGGCTCTAATTTACTTAATTTGATTTCATCTCCCTTAAGTTCGACTTTGTTAACAAATCAAAATAAGCAATCGCAAGTTAGAGACATTCTTGATAACCGAAATTGGGATGATATAAATGCTCAGTATAAATCAATGTTTTTAAACAATGCTTATATAAAGAGAAAATATGAAGACCCCTCTTATGATTCGGCACCATCGCAATTTAGTGCTATGATTGCTAATTTTGTTGGTTTTGCTGTAGGATTAAATACTAGAATACCAATAAATGCCTTAATGTCTTTAAGGTATTTAGAGGCTGATTTAGCAAACTTTAAATATAAAGTCTTTAGAAGTGAAGATTATGGAGCAGATGAGAAAAAATTTATTGGAGTTGCTGAAGGCTACATATCCACAAAAGACACATCTAAATATTTTAGTGCATTAAAAGGTAACATAACACCATTTGGTTATTTTGTAGAGCAAGGAAGCTATAATAAGAGGCCAAGATATAGCGAACAGATAGATTTTAGTTCTGCTGTATATTTAGCCAATAGAATAGCTCCACCTCTAAATAATGGTCAAAGAGATAGTGCTTTAGGTAAATTTAAAGATAGATTAAGGTTATTTGATGAGTCAGAGCAACTTTCTCTTGGAAATAGATATAATTATAATTTCGATAATAGTTTTGATAGAAGATATAGTAGGCTTTTTTCAGTAAATAGCTTTAATACATTTCACTTTTTATCTAGAGGTTATAGAGCTGCGGTTGCTCGTACATTAGCTAAGGATAATGTTATTCAAAATATGGTAATTGATAGGTTACCAACTTCCTCCCCTCCATTTCTTCCAAAGCCTTATGAGGTAAAAAGAGATTATTTAGGGTATTTTGATGTTAATAATAAACCTATAGAAGCAAGAAAAAGTTTTGATGATAGTGAAAACTACAAAGATTATTGGGGAGGTAATTCTGTTAAGTTTAAAGACCATCCATTAAGGGTAGATACATCATACTATTTTCAAGATGCTTTTGCTAGAGAAAAAGATTTTCCTAGAGGACTAAATTACTTATCTTATATGTACTTTACTCACTCTATGTTTAAATATCCTTTCAAAAAGGATGGTTCGGCAACATTTGATAAAGACAACCCTTATTCAGAGGCAGAGCTGACTGATAAATTAGAAACACACATCAAGGTTAAACTTGTAGAAGAGTATATGAATAATCCCTACGAAGCAGATGTGTTTAACCCGTTTCAAACTGCTGTTACAAGTTTCGTAAAGGGAGATGTTGTTATAGTAAGCTCATTTTACAATAATGAAATGTTTGGCTATTTAACACCTAATTTTGTTTTTGAAAACGACTATGTTAAAACACCATTTTTTAAACAGCTTGCTTACGGAGTAACAACTTTAGGCTCACAAAATGAAAGAGATGTGCAAAGACAATATCAAAGGTCTACTCCAATTGATGTCTGTTATGCTGTAATTCAAGAAGATATGCCATCTGACTTTGACATCGTAAGCGATACTATAAAATGTAGTGTTGTTTATCAGCTTAATGGAAAAACTATAGTAGAAGATTGGGCATTACCTTTAGCTAATTTACAAAGCCAATCGGGAGTTCAAACTTTAAATATTACTAGTAGTATGGATGATGATGCTAACTTAGGAGATAATCTAATTAATGAAGAGTTAGAAAAGAATGGCCTTAGTTTAGCCGATTATTTAGCTAATGCTGCTGACCAAACTACTATAAATGCCTTAATAAGACCCGCTTACACAAACATTTACGCTAAAGAGTTTACATACTACGAGCTTAGTGGTTACTTAATGGACTATACAAATGTGGCTAAAGAAATAGGTGTTATGCAGAGAGCAACTTTAGATTATAAGCCAAGATTATTGAACTTGAAAGATTTTAAAGAAGAATACAATAGCTTGGCTAAATCAGATGATGTTATGAAAGACTTAACGGATAAATATTTCAAGGGCAAGGAAGATACTATAGTGTATAAATATTTGAAGCGTAACATAAAAGAGTTCATAAGTTTATATGGTAGAAGTGAAAAAGGTATTAACGATGTTTTCAAGGCCTTAAATAGTTTAGCCAAATATGAGGCTGAGTGCTATGTAGATGATGGAAGTCCTAAGCCAAAAACAAGCAAAAAAGAAGATTTAAAAAGTTTAATTGATAATATATAACTATGAGTGCTACATTTAACAAAATAAAAGAAGTAGATAAAAGTAAGTTAGAGGGTAACGCTCTTAAGGCTTACAATGCTTTAAAAGAAGAGACCGATAACTTTGACTTAGATACTGCTGTTGCGTTAAATCTAGATGATGATGTTGAAAGGTTGGCTAGAAAAATTAAGGAGAAGTTTCCTCAAGCATTAAAAGAGGAGAACCCTATCAAAAAAGCTGTTGTAAAAAGGCAAGCTGAGGCAAAAAAGAAGAAAGAAGCGGCTAAAAAGAAGCCAAAGAAAAAAGCTAAGAAAAAGTCTAAGCCAAAATCAAGCAGCAGTAAAACGGGTTCTTTTGCTAAGTTGCGTTCTCAAATAGCTAAAAGAGAGGGTATATCTTATAAGGATGCTTTGTCGTTGGCTAAAAAAGAATATGCAGAGGCTAAAAAAGAAGCCGCAGCACAAGACAGCCAAAAGCGAGGTAAAAGACTAGAGAAATTTATAAAGAAATACGATGGAAAGGGATTGCGTAAAGATGTAGTAGATGCAGAAAAGGATGCGAAACAACCCGCATTACCCGAAGGAAAGAGAACATCCAAAAATGGAAAGATTTATTACGAGTACAGAGATAATAGAACTGACCAAAGACAACCACAACCAACTGATTACCCTAGATTAAATAGAGGTGGGGATGTAGCTGCCGCTGAAATTATTTACCCTACAGAAATTATTAAGGGTATAATGGCAAAAGGTGGAGAGATAACTCTTGGAGAGATATGGGAAAAAGGAGAATCTATTAAAGAAGTTATGAATCAAGATGATGGAGTTACGATTACCTATAAGTATAAGAGCAAAGAGTATAAAATAAGAAACGATAACGAGGGCGATTTTATTTCTCTAAAGGGTGGGAATTGGGAAGATAATCAGTTTGATTCAAATACTACATACAATGAATATAATTCTTCTTACGCAAAAGGTGGGAAATTATCTGATAAAAAAATGAAGCGAGGAGCATCTAAAGAATACTATGGATATTTTAGAGGTTACAGACCAAACACTACTCAGTATATGCTTTTAGATGATAATTATGCCGCTATAGTTACTAAGTATAGAAATTCGGATTCGATTGATGATTATGATATTTACGATGACAAGTTTCAGTTTAGAGGTTCTGCAAGCGGAATAAAGCAAGGAGAAAGTGGTAAGCAAAAGGTTTCTTTAAGAAAAGCAGACTTTGAAAAAGCAAAATCCTTCAAGGATTTATATACAAACAAAAAAAGGGATATGTCAATGGCTATGATGAGAGCTAAAGGCGGTAATATAACACACGAATAATATGAAACGAATTAATATAGTAAACGAGGGCGAAAAGTTCAATAAGAAAAAGTACGAAGGTGCTTTAGGGGATTACGACAAAGATGGATTAGCAAATATTGATGATGCCAACCCATATACAAGTGAAAAAAATCCACAAAAGGTTGAGCAAATTGAGTTATCTAAAACATTTGAAAAGCTGCTAACCCTAAAAAATCAGCTTGATGATACAATGGATGTTACTATTGGCGAGTTAGATACTATCGCACCAAAAGGTTCTTTAATTTACGCTAGAACAAAAACACCTTATTCTATTTTAAAGAAGTTAGTAGAAAAAAGGCTTACAGATAAACAAAGAGGTCTAACTGATTTGGTTGGTACTACAATTGTCGTTGATGACCTTAAAGATTTACGCAAAGTAGATAAGGCTATTAAAAAAGGCGAAATAGGCAAAGTAGTTGAGCGGGAAGATATGTACAAGAACCCTAAAGGTGGCTACAGAGCAATTCACTATCTAGTTGAGGTTGATGGCTACATTGTAGAGGTTCAGCTAAAGACAAAGAGACAAAAAGCAATAAACGAGCAGTCTCACGAAGCCTACAAAAAAGGCACTCTTAATTCTGAGTACTTGCTTTATGTTACGGACTTAGCAAACAAGGCAGATAAAGGTAATCGTAAAGCATATATCGAGTTTGATAGAATAATTGACAATCCAACACAACTAGCTAAAGACCTAGATACCTCTTTTGAGTTTGGCGGGGAGATAACAAGAAGCTATGATGTAAATGTTAAAAGTGGTGTAGGTACTTACGCAAAAGGTGGAGAGGTTGAGTATGAGGATATTAGAGTAAGAAGATTGTGGAATGAAAGAGGGTATGATGGCAATTATCTTGGTAGTCTAAGTGAAAGAGAATTACAAAAACTTTACGATACAGAATTTTATTTTGAAGAAAATGAATTTGAATACGCAAAAGGTGG
>TARA_R110002012_G_scaffold2179_1_pt1 | contig 19176 bp, 35 predicted proteins | sample TARA_R110002012 | Tara Oceans TARA_R110002012 (sample SAMEA4396515) | marine metagenome | biome: Westerlies Biome; feature: [DCM] deep chlorophyll maximum layer (ENVO:01000326); material: water (ENVO:00002006), including particulate matter (ENVO:01000060) such as... | depth 40 m
TGACACTGCTTATAAGTATGCTGATACACATACTGCATTATGAGTAAACTATTAAAATTTTTAGGAGGAAACGTTATAGAAAAAGTAGGAGGGGTAATAGACAACCTTACAACTACTGATGAAGAGCGTTTAGCTGCAAAGCAAGCTATGGAAGAAGTTCTTATGCAAGCTGAATCTCAGGCACAACAAGAAGTCACAAAGCGATGGGAAGCTGACATGAAGTCTGATAATTGGCTTTCTAAAAACATAAGACCTTTAATTTGTATATTCTTAACAGGTATATTTGTTGTTATATCTATATTCGACGGTAACGCTGGTGAGTTTAGTATTTCTCCAGCTTATGTTCCAATCTACCAAACACTCTTAATTACTGTATACGGTGCTTATTTTGCAGGTAGAAGTATAGAAAAAATAAAGAAAAAGTGATTGAGTACCTTATCATACACTCTACTAATACTGATAAGGGATATGTGCCTGAGAAAAAAGAATATATATTATCCGTATCTTGCGATATAGTCCATTACAATGGGCAACTTTCAAGGTATAAGACGGAGTCAGAGCACCCATCTAGTAGTGAATCATATAAGCACATAGCGTACATAGGTGGTAAAATAGATGGCAAAGCATCTGACACCGCCACTTGGAAGCAATACGATAGTTTAGAACACATAGTGATGTATCACCTATTATATAATCAAAACTTAAAAATAGGTTGTTCATCACTTTTTTTTGACACAAATGCTGGCATCAACGTTAGAGGATGGCTAAAAGACATGGGTGTTAATGAAAAAAATATAATGTAATGGAAATACAGTTAGGATTATATAGTGGAATAATGGTTGGTGTAAGAACTTTTCCTCAAGATGAGGTATATCCTTACAGTGAAACACATATATATTTTCCTTTTTTATACATAGCATTTATTAACCCTCCTAACCAAGAAGAGTAATGGCAAGAAATACATTAGCTGGTAAAGGTAAGGGTAAAAGCCGAAGTGCAAAATACTACGCTGCAAACCCTGAGGCTCGTAAAAAAAAGCAGGCTTACGACAAAAAGTATCATTCATCTTCTAAACGAAAAAAGTATAGGTCAGAGTTGAATGCTAAAAATCGTAAAGCAGGTACATACGGGAATAAAGATGGTAAAGACATGTCCCATACTAAGAAGGGTAAAATAGTTAAAGAAAGACAGTCTAAAAATAGAGCAAGAAATCGTGGAAAAAAGTGAAAAAATTAAAGAGTATTTAATTAATAATCCTGAAAAGCTTAATAAAGACTACACAGATACAGCTAAAATATTTGACGCTACATATGAAAAGGTTAGAAGTATAGCTAGAAGGTTAAGAGCTACTTTTGAAGGAGCATTTGAAGCAGGTTTACACTCATCAAATAATAATGAGAAAATAACTAAGAATGAGCAAAAAGATTCTTTAGTTATTTCTGTTGAAGACAGTAAAAGAGTAAAATCCTTAGATGACCTTATACAAAGTTGTAGTGTTGATTTAGATACTTGGGAGGTAGACTGGTTTGATATTGGTACATACGAAGTAACAGGCTTTGATAATGATAGAAAGCCTATTACTATTACTATGTATAGAACTAAGGCTAAATTTAAGAAGATTGATGTTTGGAAAAATTTAGCTAAATTAAAGGAAGATTTAAAACAAGATTTATTTGAAGCATTTGCATCGTATGCATTTAAACCGACTTATAAAACTAATAAGAAAGATAGCGAAGGATATTTGCTCGAAATTGGGGCATACGACTTGCATCTTGGTAAGTTGGGCATTGACGGTGATGTTTATTCTCTTGATGTGGCTAGGACTAGGCTTCACGATGCTATTGATTCCCTTTTTCACAGAGCAAGAGGATTCAAAATTGAAGAAATAGTATTTGTTGTAGGTAACGATTTCCTTAATATAGATAAGGTTAATCCTTTTCCTTCTACAACAAAAGGTACACCTCAAAGTAATACAGTGTCAGCGTATGAAGCTTATAGATACGGTAGAAAGCTTTTGGTTGAATGTATAAACATGCTCGCTCTTTCTGCTCCTGTTCGCGTTGTTGTAATACCAGGTAATCATGATGAAGAATCTATGCTACATATGGGTGATGCACTTGAAGCATTATATGAAGAAACACCACACATAACAGTAGACAACACAAGACCTTTAATGAAAGGATATGTATATGGTGAATGCTTATTAATATTTGACCATGGACATAGAGTTAAGAACTATAAGAATTTAGCCTCTGTAATCTCTCAACGCTTTCGTGAAGTGTGGAGTGAGGTAAAACACATTGAAGTCCATAGAGGGCATCTACATAGCCTTAAAACAAGTATTATGGGTCAAGTAGAAGAACTTAATGGTATTGCAGTAAGACATTTAGGTAGTATGTCACCGACTGACCAATGGCATGATGATAGTGGATACATTTCTTGTATGAAGCGTGCACACGCATTTGTATGGCACAAAAAAGATGGCATGCAATGTGAGTATTATTATAATGTACCTGTAAAGTAAAAACTACGGTGCATTACTTTAGTGATTGTTTTAATTTAAACAATACTTTATTTAGATGTTTAATTCTAATTTGTTTATTAAATGAACGACTACTCTCTGCCTTATCGTGACATATCCTACACAGTGCTACAAGGTTTTCTATATAATCCTTTTCAGAGCCGCCCATACCCCGTGGATGTATATGATGAATGTCTACTGCAACTTGTTGACAATTGGTACACAGAATGTGGTCACTTATGTCTAAATTAAAAAAGGTGCAGTAAACTTTTTTATGATTTACCATCTACAATATATCCTAATAATTCAGACAACTGTATTAACTGACCCGTAACAAGTGTTACATCTTCAAGTTTATTCTTGTTTATTTTGTATTGCACAAAGTCTGGCACTGATGGATTGTCCTGAGACTTCCACCAGTTACCAAATTCTTCCATTAGTAATACTAATTTAGTTTTTTCTTTCATTGTTCAATCTTTTTTTTAGGACTTCTAGGCTTACGTTTATTTTGTGCTTTAACTTTAGAAATCTTTTTATAACGTTTAGGTTTAGATTTCTTTTCATTGCTACTGCAACAACGCTCTTTATTATTCCTTTCATTTTCTTTTTTTCTTTTGTTATACTTAATTGTTTCCCAGGAAACATAACCTGCTATACCACATATAACACTTAATACTATAATGCTCATAATTTATTTTTTAGTTATAGTACTAGGGGGAGCCGCCCAAACGACCAAATTTATTTGTCTCCCCCCGAGTACAAGAACAACCTAGCCATATTGCTTAAAACTAGGATTTAGATATGCAGCACTCACGTAGCTTGCTCACGCTTTTCTTTAAGAGTATGTAGTCTTCTACGAAGCTCACCTTCACTAACAATTATATTAAACTTTTTTCTTAAAGCTCTTTTAGCTTTATTTAGTCCTTTATCTTTATTGTTATACATATCAGCTATTGCTGTTATAATCTGGTCTTCTTGTTCTGTATACTTACTCTTCATTTTTAAATCTATAATTTGTAAAGCCACATTGTACTATTGGCTCTATCTTAGTTATTATTAATCTGCAACCTTGACTTTTTTCGTTTTCTATAATTAAAGAATTAAGTAGTCTGTTGTTGTATTTTTTATTATTTAACATTTCTACTGTATTCCCTATATGAACCTCGTTGGTTGTCTTTGTTTGCTTTTTGTCTAATAATACTTTCTTTCCTTTTTTCTTACCATAGTGTTGAATCTCATACGTAACATTACTATAGTATATAGGCATTTGGTATTTTTTAGACATCTAATATAGATTTTATTTTTGTTAATTGCTCTCTTAATATTTTATGTTGATTTACTAATGTATGAAAAGCGTTTTTTAACTCTGCATAATTTTTTGAATTTATATCGTAAGATTCAAAATCAAATGCACCAAACTTTGTTTGATTAACCACTTCTACTAAATAGTTATACATTGCTTTATGCTTGCTATCTAAACATAAAACATCTTCGTAATTATTTACATAATGTATTATAGTAGCATGATGTTTTCCAAAAATAGAACCTATTTCTTGATATGTTAACTTAAAGTATTGTTGTATTATTTTACACAATATACTATTAGTATCTACTAATTTTCTTTTCCTTGTTTCTAACATGTCAATATCTATATCGCTATACGTATAACCTTTTCTTATAAGAGTGCTTATGATTTCTTTATCTATATCTTTAATTTTTAAAGAAAGCATTCTTTGTAAGCAAGGTGTCCAAGCATTAGGTATATGTACTGACTTTTTTTTTCTAGTTATTGTTTTCATAATAAAAATGTATATTCATTTTGGTGCGTCATAAAAATACCTCCTTTAATTTCTCTTGCATTTTTAGGTATATCTTCGTTAAAATATAACCATGCATTTAGCGATATTATATCGTCTTTCCATCTGTTTGCAAATCTTTGCACAGTAACCATTTCTCTTTTATACCATTGAGGATGCCCTTCAAGTAAATCTAAAGATTTTAATACTTCTTTATTTACTGAGTATAATTCTCCACCTATTCTAGTTTTCTTTTTCTTTTTAGAAACATATGGTATTCCATTGTGGTACATAGAATATTTATCTTGAGTAACAGCTGGACCCATAAAAGAACTTTCAGGGAGCAGGTAATTATTACCATGCCCCCTTTTTAAAGTTCCATATACAAACACTAATTCTTGTTCTTCCATTATATAACAACTATTTCACCTCCGTTAACATGTTGAATATATGATTCACCAGAGTCTTTCCATTCTTTATATAAACTTAAAGTTGTATCTACGTAGTAGTTACCAAAGTTAATAGCGTTGTTACTCATTTTATAAACAGCTATATTGTATGGTGCTTTTAACTGAAACATCACAAAGAAGAAATGTTTTTTAGCTGTAGCATTACAATAGAAAGCAGCCTGTTGTGTTAGATGATAATCGTTTGCAAACTTTTGAAAACTTTTCATGTCTACACCTTTACTTGTAGTTTTTACATCTATTATAAAGTCATCTCCTTCCGCATCTACTTTACCTTTACATTCAAGTCCAGTTTTTTTATCTTTAAAGAAATGTATTACTTCTTTATTTTTTGTGCTTGCTAATAAGGATTGTGCTGCTTTATGAGTTCTAAGATTCATTAGCATAGAAGTAAATATATCTTCATACTTTTCAGGTACAGGCTTTTTACCATCTAATGTCTTTTCAAATTCTGCATAAGCTTCTTTACCTACTTTAGTTCTTTTATCAAACTTAGGCTCATATACGTAGCGTTTATTAAATTCTTCTGGTTCTAATAACAAACAATGAAATGCACTACCTACAATAAGAGATTCAGTTTCTGAACGCTCTGCATTTAAATAATGATTTATGTCTAATGTACTACCTGTAAGTAAGTTTTTTAACATACTATTTGTTACATACTTTTTATCAGCAAAATATGTTTCATCATCTATAATATAATCATCAGATAATATTTCTACTTCTCTAAGAACTATTGGTTCTTGTTTTGGAGTGTCTTCAACTTTTTGTAGACTTGCCTCTTCTTCTTTAATTGTTTTCATTTAATGTGTATTTAGCTACTGTTGTTGTTTTACGGCTACCGTCTTTGTTTGTCCAACGTGTTGCCACTTGAGTGTTTTCTGTTTCTATATTGTGTCCATTATCTTTAAGGACAAATATACTTGCCGATAATCTAGTGTTACCTAAATCTCTTATAGCTTCTAATGAAGTTATGCTACCGTATTTTTTTAAGTAATCAAGTAGTCTTGTTACGTGTGTCTCCCTTGCCATTGCTTAATGCTTTTATTTCATTTGTTAATAATGCTCTGTTTAATTCAGTCATGTTATGTACATGCTCTTCTGAAGGTCTATTACGATTGTATTGTTCAATAAGAAACTTTATATGCTCTTTACTTCTAGCATGTTCAGGCTCTTCGTATCCCCACATAATTGGTAAATCTTCGTTCATGTTTAAAACTTTAATTAATACTCCTGGATTATCTTTATCTACATGATGCCCACTAAAGTGTGGTATAATTATATCACAGTTATCATCTTCTATCCAACCCCATTTAACCATAAGGTCTTGTACTGTTTGTGCTGGATTTATATAATCAAATTTTCTACGGCTATTTCTTATAAAGTACATATCAATATGTAAAGGATAAGAGGGTTCAAGTCCTAGCTTCTCTACTACCTGGGACATGAACTCTTTCTTAGCACTTGTATAAAGTTGTTTGGTATCTCTAATATAATTTCTTGTAGGTTTGCTATGTATAAGCATTTTACCTGTCCATTGTTTACTGTTTTTACTAGACGGTACATTTCCTGGTATAAAAATTCTATTGTTTTTCATGAGGGTCGGGTATATAAACATACAGCGTTTGCGCTGCCCATTGCTTAACTTGTTCTATAAAGTCAAGCATTTCTTTATTGTTCATTTTAGTAGTACTATTAGTAGTATCATACCACTCATTATTAAGGAGGATTTTCTTTTTTAGAAAAGTTTGCTTTAACAGCTCGTGTGTTTCTTCTTTAGTATATCCTGTATAGTCAGATATAATTTTAACAACTACTCCCCAGTAATATTGATTCAATTGATTGCTACGTTTAGGTCTGTATTCAGAGATTGTAAACTCTACTGTTTTTTCCTCGTATCTACTTATGTCCTGATTTAATCTTTCTTTATCTGCAAAATGTAATTTACCTTTTACAACCTTTGCTATATGTTTTAACTTCATAATAAAAAGTAACAGTAGCCCATCGGGCCAAAGGCCAATTCCCTGGGCTACTATACTTTATGTATTAAAATGGTAAATCATTAGCTGATGTTGGCGTGTTACTACCTACATACGCTTCATGTGCCGCTTTATATGCTGCGTTATCAGAAGGTGATAGCTTTTTGTTATACTTATCCATCCAGTTAATAGGTTTACCTGATGCGTTAGCAAATCTATACTCAACTATTGTTTTAATAACAGGCTCTCCTGTGTCTTTATCATTAGTCCAGTATTCTCTTTCACCTAAGCATACATTTATTTTATTACCTATTGTTTCATTGCAAGCTACGGGTATAGATGAAAATGTTTTAGCTCCCGCTGCTTGTAGAAAACCTTTAAAGATTTCTTTACGAACTCTTACTGCGTTTTCACTTGTGTTATTATCAGCACCACTCATTTTTAAATAAGAAATACCGTTAGAGTTAGATACCTTAAACTCTGTATACGGAGTACCTGTGTACCCGTCTCTTTGTGCTGAAGTTTTTATTTCATTTATAGTAACTTCGTGCACTCCTGCTGGTAGATAATTTACTGTTTCTTTAATTTCTACGTTGTCTAAATTGTCAAACATTTGTTTAGTTGTTTAAATTAATTATAATATGTTTCGCATGCATCAATAACATACTTCAAGTCATTCTCTATATGTAAAAACTCAAACATACCCATTGGGCTTTTTGCTGAGTCGTTTCCTTGAGACTGAGTTCTAAATCTATACTGCATACCCTCTTCATCATTGTGATTGTCAGTATACAAACATAGAACAAACTCTTTCTCGACACGTTTCTTCCAACGATTACCATCAACAGCTACAAATCTTTCTTGTACACCGCTTTCACCGTCGTAAGCTCCGTCTATTGCTAAGAACACTATGTATTTATCAGAGTTCTTACTCATATTTAATATACGGTCTATCTCTTTATTATAAAAAGACCATACATCAAATCCTTTAAATCGAACGTCAGCTTCTCTGTATATCATTTCTATAAGAGCTGTAAACGATTCAATTACTATAGTATCTATGTCTTTAGATTCTGTAGCTTTCTTAAATGCTGCGTTAAATGTATTTAAGTCTGCAATTCCTACGTTTAAAAATTCATTAGCATCTCTAAATGGTAATTGTTTTCTTTCTATATTTAATATAGCAGTTGTTTTAGGATTTAGTTTTCTTAATGAAGTGGATTTTCCTGAACCACTTTTTCCTACAATAATAATGTTTGGTTTCACTTGTTTTTTGTTTTTAATTGTTTGTATTGGTCAATATTATAAGTCTCAGTGTTTCCATTAGAAGCACTAACAAATTTCATAAAGCCTCTAAGCATAACCTTATCGCCTTTTTTTATTCGCTCTCTTAGTTCAGAAAATGTTTTATTAACAACTTCTCTAACTAATTGCTTGTCGTAAGGCAGTTGCTTAGTTACTTCATTTACAATGTCTTCAGAGCTTTTCATATATAAAGCAAAGATAACAAATTAAATTTTATCAACAAAATTGTCGTAATTTAATTCTTCAAATTTAGTTAAATAGTTAATCCATTTAAGCCATTTGCTACCTATGCCTATATTTCTTCCCTTAGCAAATATTATTTCTGCTCTTCCTCTTGTGCTGTTTCCTTGTGCGTCTCCTTCAAAACCGTAATACTCTGGTCTGTACACAAATACTACAGCATCTGCTGCTTGCTCTATCTCGCCTGATTCTCTTAGATTAGATAACATTGGTCTGCATCCTTCGTTTCGTTCAACACCTCTTGATAGTTGCGATAAAGCTATAATAGTAATGTTAAGCTCTTTTGCAATATTCTTTAAGGACCTTGCAATGATAGACACCTCCTGCTCTCTACTCCTGCCTTTGATAAGGTTGCTCACAAGCTGAAGATAATCTACCATTACAAGTTTTACGCCCTTAGTAATTACATATTGACGAATTTTGTTTAATAAATACCGTAAGGATGTACTGTTGCAATCATCTATATACAACGGAAGCTCTTCCAGGGAACCAGTGGCTTTATGTATTTTACGCCACTCATCATCATTGATTGTACCCTTGATTAAATACCTGTTGTCTATTTCTGTTTCGCAACTAAGAAGTCTAGAAACTAATTGACTAGTAGACATCTCATAAGAGAAAATAACGCTGCTGTGGCCATATTTGGCTGCGTTTGATGATAACGCTAACGCAAAGCTAGTTTTACCCATAGAAGATGCACCACCGACAATAATAAGGTCTTGGGGTTGCCAACCACCTGTAAATTTGTCTATAGATGCAAAGCCTGAAGGAATACCGCTCATACCTGATGATAGTGAATTCTTTTCTATAACCTTGATAGTATCACGCAAGTGTTGTTTAATTTCTACAATAGAACCTTGCTCGGCTTTATTGATATTAATTAAAGATTTTTCTATCGTTGTTATGTGGTCTTCAATATCTACATCGTTGATACTAATTAGTACATCTTCACATAATGATTTAACAACTTTCTTTTTAACACCGTTGTTAAGGTGTAGTATGCATGTCTTAGTATTATGCATAAAAGATATATTACTATCCATGCATGATGCTAAATAATAATCTATAAGCTCTATATGCTTAAGGTCATTACACGCTTTTAGTAAGTCAAATTTATTACCTTCCTGATACTGTTTATCAATCCAAGTAAATATTTGTTTATAATAACTTGTATGAAAAAGTTCTGGTGATAACATTTCATGGTACTCGTAGTAATCTTCTTTCTTATTTATAAGCTTACTAAGTAGTATTTGCTCTATATTATCGTTCATCTCTGTCAGTGTTATTATTTATGTTTATAAAGTTTTTACTTACTATGCACTCATCATTATACCGTTCATGTTTAATCCATCTTTCTGCATGTTGAAATTGTGGGACAAATTTTCCCTTGCTTTCTTCTTGCTTTTTCCATAAGATTTGTAATGGTACAGCTTTAATGATTTTCTTTACTAAAGATTTATTAGGCCTAAGTTTTACCCACTCGAATTGAGCTTTCTTTTTACCTACCTTAATAGGATATAGTAACCAGAACTCTTGAAAACTTTTTTCTAATCTTACTCTTTCTTCGTTAGACATTCTAACCTTTTTCCTATTGAACAAAGTTTTACCTTTAGAAGTAAAGCTTATGAATTTATAATTTAATTTTATATATCCATAGTATTCTAATTCTTGATAGCAAATATCTAATTGTTCTTTAGAAAAACCATACACCTTTATTAACGCTTGATGACCATACTCATGCTGTTCAGTAGACATGTGGTAATCAAGCATTAAAAAAGATAGTAATGATATTTCTAGGTTAGCGTCTTCGTGTGCACACAATACTGTGTTAATTGCATTGCTTAATTGAGACATCCTGTTTCACGCATTTGCTTTACAATCATTTGTAATGCTTTATTGCTAATTAAACTACCCTTACCAGTTATGTTAGATATTAAATCTAAATCAGCTTTATGTGTTAGGTAGTTAGTAATGCCATTAAATAAACCATAGTATGTCATACCTTTTTGATTCATTTCTTCATGAACTGCAGACTCAGCAGCTTTTCTTTTAGATTCCCAGTCAGGTCCTTTTCTTTTACGATTAGAGTCTGCTACTAAATCTAATACATCACACACAAAACTATTTGAATATGATATTTCATGTTTTTGCATAGTGCGCATAAGAGAAGCTACGCCTTTAAGGTTATCTTCTATTAAAGATTCTAAACTAATAGATGCTTTATCTTTTGCACTAGAGTAATGTTTAGCTATATGGTTTCTTTCTTTATCTTTCATAAGTAAAGCAAACATGTTGCTGCAGCTGTGTATTTTATTTGCTACACCAAATGTTAACTTTTGGCTACCATCATGTGATGATAAGGCGTATACATAGCAATTAGCTACCTCCTGTCCCCAGTCGGTATCTATTTTCTTATACTTGATAAACATATATACTTTGCGGCCTTTGTCAAAGGTTCCACAACTAGAGTCTTCTAAATCATAGTTATCTTTGCCTATCTTTTCTAACACTAAGTCTAACAGTTCTTTGTTTTGCATAACAGTGTATGCACTTTTTACAGAACCTAAGGCTTGTTTTGTTTCGTTATTAACAGTTGCAAAGAATGGTGTGTCTTTGTAAAGACCATTAGATTCATATACAGACATAGTTTGTTTGCTGACAGTAAAGTCTAACTTTCCTTCAGCTAAAAATTCTTGTTTAGTCATTTATTAATTTTTTTCCATTAACAATCATTGAACTACTATAAGACTTCATGTACTTGCTTTGATAATTTCCATTTGTATACCAGGAACCTCCTAAGGATATACCAAATTGTAATACATCATTAGTATCAGTAACATATTTAGTCTTTTTCTTTTCTTGTTTTTCTGTTTTCATTTCTATCTTGATTAACTTGTTCATCTAAAAGCATTTCTTGGTGCAGTATTCTTTCTGCTTCCTCTCTTTGCTCTGCTTGAATTAAAGCGGCCTCAATATAGTATTTTTCATACAGATATTCAAGATTTTCTTCGGCTTGTTTTATTGCAAGCTCTTTCATTCTACCCATATTTTATTATTTTTTCAAGCTGTTTTAAAGCTTCATTAAACTTTTTAAATTTTTCGCTATTCATGTATCCACTTCTTACTGTGCTTACCATACGTAATAACAAACTAATTGATTGTTTTTGATTCATACTTAAAATATGTATCTGATTTTATTCCACGGTATAACTTTAGAGTGTAATCCTTTAAACATTTTAATCATTTCTGATTTTAGTTTTCGTTTGTATCTAATGTTATTACCTCCGTACTGAGAGATTTTTCCTTCTTGTAACTTTGGAACCCACAAATATTCTTCAGCTTCTTTGTGTTTAGTTAAATTAGTAAGATGCTTGTTTACATTGTGTGTAAGAAATATAACCTCTGCTTTAACCTTGTCTTTATTATTAACATGTTTATTAACAAGTTTAAACAAGTTTTCGTAATCCTTCATCCACCCTTCATATACTATGACGGGGCTAAAGTTAATATGTACATCATAACCTGCTGCTATAAATAAATCTATAGCTTGTATTCTGTCTATTATTTTAGACGTACCAGGTTCATGTATGCTGGACATATTCTGTGGCATAAGACTGAATCTAATTCTAATCTTACCTTCGGGGTCGTAATCTCTAAGCTTATGGTTTACATACTTAGTAGCAAAACTACCCATAGCCGTATCATGAAACTTGAAAAAATTAAATATGCTTTCCCAGTCGTGATATTTTATATGTAGAGCAAAATCTTCATTACAACTAATGTCGTATGTAGTATACTCTTCATGTGTTTGGTTAGGTTTTTTTACTTCTGTAAAACAAACGTGATTATTTATAGCTGTCAATATAGTTTGCGTGTTTGTTGCGTAATCTAAACCATGCATTTTGTGTCGCTTCATATAGCAATATGAGCAATTATACAAACAACCAAATCCAAATGACGGTGATATAAAATCTGTGCTACGACCTGATTCTCTTATCTTTAATGATTTTCTTGTTACTTCTCTTATCATATAGTTAAATATAAAGTAGGCGCACATGTGGTTTGACAGGCTCATCTAGAGTCACGGTCTTAAAAGAGGATACTCATATCTCTTACCTACTATATTATTGAATCACACCATTTCTTTCTAATCTTGCTGAAGGCAATTGACTAGACTGTCCTGTTGTGCTTTCGAATTTACTTCTTCTTTTATTGTAATACTGCATTACTTGCTCCCCTAAGTTGTTACCTAAAGAATCTTTTATTACAGTATCTAAAAGAATATTATTAAGGTCTGACCATATCATCTTTTGTCTGTTTTCTGCAAAACGAACAATAGACATACATATCAATACCCAATTACGCAACTTTTCATAGTTAAGAGAAGCACCATGCACTCTAAACTCAACAGTTGGTTTACCACTTTTAGTGCTAAAGTTGTTAATGTTAACCCACCTATAACGGGTACCTGCATACCTATCGTGACTATTCTTTTTGTTGTGAAATTTATCTAGAACATCTTTAGAGTCTTCAGAACCACCATATATATACTTATATAGTATGTTTTTATAGTTTTGGAAATTAACTTCTGAAGCCCAAGTTGGTATTGGTTTACAATAACTATTAGTTATTCTAGACTGTGGCATCATACGATATATATCGTCTTGAAGATGATAGCATAAACGCAGAAGCATGATAGTGAATCGTCTATTGAATACACCGCCTATATGTACATGTACACCACAAGACGTATCAATATGATGGTCTTGAGATAAGTTGTCAGTTATTTTTTTAAGATGATTAAAACCATAATCACCCTTTAAAACACCTGTAACATATTCATTACCACTAATAGAGCCGTCGTATACAGAAGATAAGTTAAGTTTATTCCACACACTACTTTCAATATAGCCTGATTGTGTTTCCATTTCTACACCAAAAGTATATTGCATACCATTTGATTTAGTAAACGTAGGACTGTCAGTGCCATACATTTTATGATGACTTAGTTGACGGTCTTTACGCATATAACTTACATCATTAGCTTGTATGTTGTTAAAATGGTCTCCATTTCCACGATTTTGACAATCATCAAAGTCGTGATTGTCTGAGTCTCTATACTCATCACACCCTTCGCAATAATAACAATGATGATAATCAGCTTCTTCAGAGTTTACATAAACATCATCAGTGTCACTACATCTTACATAGTCTTCATCGTGGTGAAAGTAACCTTCTTCACCTCTATTGTAATACCCATACATAGCATCATCATTCCACAACCATTCATTGCTATAGTCAGAGTATACAACCTCGCATTCATCTTCTACTTTTTTCCATTCACAATTATGCATAAAGCACACACCGTGATTGTTAATAAAGTAAGCCATGTCGCTAGCGTTGTCTACCATCCAACCATGTTCATTGTCCTCAAATGCATAGTCTTTACCTACAACTATTGTTCTGTCTTCATCGTCTACTTCAATAAGAACTTCTACATGACCTTCAGGTATTTCAGCTACATTGAATTCAGTTACATCTAATGACTCTTCATTATTGTTTGATGAAGAGGGTAATAGAAATGAATCTGTAGTAAAATCAGCGTTAGCTATTTCGTTTTCTTCTGTTGGCATAAGTTCTTTATGTTTTGAAGTTTACGTATAATTACATCAATATCTTCCTTGTTGGAAGTTCTCCCTCTTAACTTTTTAGTTAAGTCAAGAACCCCATCAATGTACTCTACATCAGAGACAAAAATGAGGTTCTTTTCTAAATTAACTAACATAATTAAAAAGGTAAATCAGTTTGATTAGCAAGAGACGCTTTGTTCTCTTCCTCCTTTACTTGAAGGTAATCTAACTGTTGGTATAGTCCAGTTGTTAGCTCGTCTATAACTTTTAACTCGTCATCACTTGCAATTTCTTGCATTTCAAAGCTAGCCGTTTCAAGACACTCTATTTGCAACATAACTTTAGCTACATCGGGTGACTCAAGGTCTTTGTCAGGATATAAATCATGAGACCACTTTTGTTCATGTGAATTAAATGATGATGAATAGTTGTTATACCAGTTATCATCATCTTCATTAGTCCACCTACTACCATATGAAGTTGTTTTGTAGTCTGTCCAATTCTTAATCTTCTTATACTTAGGTTGTACATAAGTAGTTGGCACGTCTATAGTTTTTTCTAACTCACCGTCTTTGTATATATATAGAACCTCTGGTTCTACCTCTACAGGTGGATTATCTTTAGTGGATAACTGTTTTAAGCCTTCCTCTAATGAACTAAAATATATACCATCTTCTGTTTCTAATCTAAACAAAGGATTATTACGTCTATATACATACAACTTACCATCACGCTCAGTCCACACTGCGTTAATAGTGCCGCCATGTTCACCTAATGATTGATAATGGTCCTTTTCAGGGCTATTAAGCTTATCAAGCATTAAGTATATAGCTTTACTGTCTACGTCTGGCTCTTTTATGTTGTGTTGCTTGCACAACTCTTCATAGTTAGATAACACACCATTATGACAACCAATGTATTTACCAATTGAATAAGGGTGTGTATTCTCAGCAGTTTTATCACCGTGAGTAGCGTAGCGTGTGTGGCCTATAAACATATTAGTTGTTGATTGGTCAATTAATCTTAGTAGATTAGAGCTTTCGTTTGTTGTTTTATACAACTTTTTTTCTTCTCCGTTCTCTAAATATATTCCTGTGCTGTGTCCTCCTCTGCTGTCGTTGTCTTCTAGCAGGTGCATAGCCTTTAGTATATTTATACTCTTACCAGAGTATGCTGCAATTCCGCACATAGTTTCTATTTTTTATGTTAGTTTTCTGTTTGTATATAAAAATCTTTTAACTCTATTGGTTTCGTCTAAACATATAAATACATGTTCATCTGGACCTCTTTTGCTAAAAGCAACTAATACTTCTTCACCACAACGTATTTTTACTCTAAAAGGTTGTAATGTGCCATCTTCACTAAAGGACTTCTCAAGACTAAACATGTGAGGTACTGTATTAATCCCCTTGAGTAATCTTTTGAACTCCTTTAATGTCTTCTGTGATAGTTCTGTACTGCTCATCAGTTAAATTATATTTAGACTTTATGTCTTGTTCTATATGTTCTATCATGTGAATTAACCAACCTTCATTGTTATATAACAAGTTGATTAATTTACCTATGTTGTCCTGGCCAATTATTATACTGCCACCAACCATTGATTCATCTGTAAACGCCCAACTAGATTTCATAATCTCAAATAACTTTTCAGCTATTGGTTTATCTAAGTATGTAGTGTCTACGATGTATTTATCGACTCTTTCTTCAGAAGAAATTAAATCAGATTCATCGAAAGCGTATGTTTTATCTTCTGTATGATTAGAAAATAATACTCTATCTACGTCATGAGTATGTGAACTTGTGCATGGTTTATATATTCTTACATCTAAACCTTTCTTGTGAAACTCAATACTACCTATACCTATGTGGAACATGTCTTCCATTATAGGTATCTGTATTTATTTATACGCATAAGTACGTTGTAAGCAAATAACGTAAACCCTACCATGCATACTGCCGTGATAGTGAACAACACGCCAAGCGTGTAAGCCATATAACCTATTGCAACTAAGCAGCCTGTGAACAAGAGGCATAATAGGTATAGTGTAATAAAGTTTTTATATCTACTGTTCATATCTTTTTATTTTAGCTTTTAGTTTTTTATTTTCTTTTTTTAAGTCACTAAGTTTTTTCTTTTTATCTTTTTGTCTTAGCCTACTTAATGCATTCATGAAGTGACTACCTTCAGGATTTGTTTGTTCATCAGTTAAGTCACTTAGGATTAGTTTTTCTTCTTTATTTTTATTTAGGAAATCTCTAATCTCTGCTAATACTCTTAAATGTATATTCAATTTCTTATAATTTATGTTAGTAGAACAGGGTAGTGAGACCCTGTCCTTTACTGCACTTCCGATACACCTCACTGTGTATAATAAGCGATTAGAGTGTGCACCCAATTCTGCTTATTACTTAAAATCTACGGTTATTAAACCATTGTCTTGTATAGTACAAGTCATTGTAGATGATAAGTTTACGACTAATTTCTTGGCTGTCGTTAATTCCACTCGTCCCTGTCTTACAGGTTGAGATGTATCACGAATAGATGGATATGTAGGTCCAACTTCAGGCATATTAACTACATTAGCACGACTACTATTCTTTAACTTGTTGTTAATTTTAGCTGTCTTTGCTTTGTCTGCTGGTCCTTTAACAAGCTTGTAATACAATTGAGAGTACGCTCTATCGTAATGCTTGTTATTCTTTTTGTTAATTACTCGCTTAACAACGCGTGGTTGTAAGTCATCTACCGATTGAGGTACAAAACTTTTACCTTTTTTCTTGACGTGTACACTGTCTTTCTGAAAGTTCTTGAGTATTTGCTCAACGACCATTGCTTTAGTTATCTTCATAGCTTTGATAGTTTTGCTTCAAGTTTAGCTAATTGCTTTGTACCTAAGTCTTGATAAGGGTCATTAATATACTCTTTAATACCTTCAGCGGTACTAATCTTTTGTTGATACGCAGCATTGCGTTCAATAGCTTCTTCTCTACGAAGAGCTTTCCTCTCTTTACGAGGTAATACTAATCCAGCCATAGCTTTCAATTTAGTTTAGTTAATAATTAATAAATAGTATGTTATATATAATAACAACGCGATTTAGCCGAGCCTTGCGAGCTCAAAATAACCTGTCAATGTGAGTTGTTGCTCACTACTTTATTCGAAATCTACTACTACGGCTTTGGCAAGCAAACCTCCTGCATTACTGCATCTTAGTTTTCAGGGACTACCTGACTCTTTGCATTTGAGTGGGACATATGACGACATCCGTTTATTACTCAACGTGATTCCTAGCTACATAGCTCGTTTGTTATGTATAAGGTTATTAATACAATTATCCCGTTAAGGACTCGTCTACCTAAAGTTATAGGTAAATCTGCTCGCGACTGCAATTGCATCCCTACTGACGCTAATGGCTCACCATCAAATGTAGGAACTAAATCTCTTTACGCTTTCGAACTCGTAAAGTGTTGTTAATATATATTGTAATGTGTGCTAATAAATAACACGCACTAATTTAAGAAGAGAAAGAAAAAAGCACGAAATGGGAAGAAAAGTTAAATGGCGGAGCCATACTCTTCATGGACTACTGCGCATATGATAGTGAATTGCCCGTGGTGTAACCAAACTTGTGTGGTGGCAAGCGTTGGCGTATAATGGGGCTGACTAATGCAAAGCATTAGCGAATTTAAAAAAGGTACAACAGAGCTATCTGTTGTCCTTTTTAGCATCTAAATAGTTTTGTAGTATCTCGTATTTTCTGCGAAGTTTAGTAAGTTCGTAACTTACGAAGACAAAGCAGATAGTTATACAAAAGAATGCGATTTGAGTGAATAGTAATTCTTCCAAAATATAATTGTTTAAAGACACATTCTTTAACTCGTGCCGTTGCAAGTTGCCTATCTGCTGATAAGTTCTGCAAGGTACACACGAGTTAAGAAGTGCAGTATGTTAATAAAATATCAAATGGAAGTACCGAAGTACTCCCAAATGATAGTGAATTCTACCAAAGACTACCACCACGCTTTGAACGAGGTGTGCGTGAGGTTTTGGTTAAATCAAAGGCTGTGCTATCAGTTGACACGAAGTCTGTTGTAGCAACGGTAAAATCCTTTAATTTAGAGTTATAATATGTCTGAACTTGAAGACTTTGTCCCTTTAGGGAATTAGCAAAGTCTGATAAGTTGTATGATGACTTATTTTCTCGAAGCATCGAGTAAAGTTTAGACACACTACCTGATAGTTTAAAGTTTTCAGCGAAATCTTCTAAACTATCGTACAAGATTACTCCGTCTTTGTCACACATTGCAAGGATAGCCTTAGCAACTTTAGTGTTCTTTGCAGGAAGATTATTGGTAATACTATAGAGATAAATCTCTTGAGCAATATCAACAACAGTCTTGTTAGGAAACCTAAGTGAGAATGTGAAGTAATTATTATCATTCTCAAGAGATGGGAACGATAATCTTAACAACGCTTGAGGATACTCTTCTGTTTTGTCGTCACGGGTACGAGTAGCAGTTGAGTCAACAAGGTTGTCAATTACACACGCAATTTCTTGGTGTGCTGAATTAAGACGCATTGCAGATTTAATGTCTGCTGATTGGTCTTCCGAAGGTAGATTAAAGTCTAACATATCGGTATAATCGCTATTTACTATACTCAAGCGTGGTGTTTTGAGAGTATAGGCTCGTGTGTTTACATTTAGCACGAGCGTTAGAAATGATAGTGAAACTACACTATACTATTTAATAAAGAGAAAGAAGAAAGCCACACAATGGGCGTAAACCTATCGTGTGACTTAAACGCGAAGTGCGAAGCACGAGCGTTGATATTTAATCTAATTGATTACCACTCAGATTTATAATCTATCTCAGGGTAATCAACTACATTTTCAGAACTATGATAAGCGTCCCAACTTTCAATACCTAACCACATTTCGTAATATTCTCTATACTTGCTACCAAGATATAGAGATGAGAAATCAATGAAGCCGTATTTATCTTTAGGCATATCATTTAATTGTTCTGCTGTGTATGTTTTACATATCCATGAGCAGAAGCCGATAAAGTTTTTATCCATAATACAATGATTAAATTAATACTAATTAGAATAGAGAAAGATAAAAGAGCCTAACTTTCTTAAGGTTAAATCGTGTTTTTTTGATGTTATTGAACGAACGGCTCTTTTATGATAGTGAAACGGCTACAAACTACAATAGCCGTTATTTATTATAT
>TARA_R110002012_G_scaffold50922_2_pt1 | contig 19142 bp, 17 predicted proteins | sample TARA_R110002012 | Tara Oceans TARA_R110002012 (sample SAMEA4396515) | marine metagenome | biome: Westerlies Biome; feature: [DCM] deep chlorophyll maximum layer (ENVO:01000326); material: water (ENVO:00002006), including particulate matter (ENVO:01000060) such as... | depth 40 m
AATCAGGGTTGGCCGATCGGCGTTGAATGCTTCGGTCAGCACTTTGGGAAGGTCCGCAAGACTATCAGGAGCCGTGGCCAATGCGCCGAATGCTTCTGCCAATTTGCAAAAATCCGGATTGTGAGCAACCACAGCATTGGGTGCTATCTGTGCCCGCGTCATGCTGTCTTCGATTTCGCCGAGCTTGCCATTGTCCCACAGGATAATCGGCAGCGGCAAGCCCAGTTCAACAGCAACGCCTAGCTCCTGTAGCGTGTAGTGAAATCCGTAGTCTCCGATGATGGCCACGGTGGGCAAACCAGGCCTGCCGATGGCCCCGCCGATTGCGGCAGGCGTGGCATAGCCGAGCGTTCCAAATCCGTAAGGGTGATGCCAGTGGCCGGGGCGGTCCATGTCCCACACTTCTTTCGCGGCATAGGCGAATTGCGTCATGTCAGAATAGATCATCGCATCCTTGGGCAAGGCCGCTTGCACTGCGTCCACCACAGACAGGATACCCGGACGCTCTGCATCGATTTCGGATCGCCAGCGGGTGCGCCATATTGCAGTTTGCTGCGCGGTCCATTCTGTGTGCAACGCCTCAGGTATGGCTTGATCAAGCGCCGCCATAACGCTCGTTGCATCTGCCAGAATACAGGTTTGGGCTGCCTGCTGGTCTGCCAGCACCAACGGGTCGATATCGACCCGTATCATAGCGGCGCTATGGCCAAGCGCGCTGCGCCAGATATCGACCTCGGCAAGTTCGGTACCGATCGCGATCACAAGGTCAGCTTGGGCAATCACGTCGACACTTGAAGCCCGTGCCAAGCAAGACCCGAAATGCAGCGGCGCATCCCCGGCCACGATGCCACGCCCGGCATAGGTCGTCATACTTGCCGCTTGCCAGCGGTCCAGCAGCGCCGCGGCATTTTCTATTTTCACCGCGCCACCACCAAAGACGAACAGTGGGCGTTTCGCTGCCCGTAATTGTGCCGAGAGCAGCGCAACATCTTCCGCTGTCGCGGCGGGCCGTTTCGCCGTAACCGATAAGGGCTTGGCCGCGACCGCACCTGCTTCCAGCAAGGCGATAGGAATGGATAGATGCTTGGAACGTGGGCGTCTTGTAACGAATTCTGTCAGGGCCCGGTCTATCAACCCATACGCCGCCTGCGGTGTGTGCGCGACTTCGGACCAATCGCACACAGTCTCGGCGGCGGCGCGTTGGTCTTTCATCTGATGAAGCTGGCCCTTGCGCGCAGCGGTTTCATCAAGGCAGGACGACAGCACAAGCAAGGGAACTGAATCGCTATAGGCCTGCCCCATCGGTGTCATGGTGTTGCATAAGCCCGGCCCGGTGATGACATAGGCCACACCGGGTCTACCTGTCGCTCGCGCATAGCCATCCGCCATAAAGCCCGCGCCCTGTTCATGACGCGCCAGCACATGAGTCAGTCCGGCTTCTTCGATGCCTCGGTACATCTCTTGATTATGAACCCCTGGAATGCCGAATATCACTTCGACGCCGCGCGATTTCAGCATGTGCGATATCTGTGCACCCAAGGGGCGGGTTTGCGTGTCACTCATCATGCTCTCCAAAATTTAAATGTAAGAATGACGTATACCGCCATCAATTCTAACCGCCCTATCAACATCGCCGCAGTCAGTATCCACTTGGCAGTGTCATTCAACGTACTGAAATTACCGGCAGGGCCGATAATATGACCCAATCCGGGCCCGATATTGCCCAAGGCAGCCCCCGCGCCGGAAATAGATGTAACAAAATCCAGCCCCGTCATGCTGAGCGCTACAGCAACCAGCCCCAAGGTCAGCGTGAAAAACATGAAAAATGACATGACCGAAATCATTACGTCGCCACTGATGGCGCGCCCGTCATAGCGCGGCGTGAATATACCGTTAGGTGACCGGATCCGCCGCAACTGCGCGCGAATAGACGCAAACAGGAGCTGGTAGCGAAAGATTTTTATCGAACAAGCCGTTGACCCCGCGCAACCGCCGATCAATCCGGTAAAGAAAAACAAAGCAACGGGAAACGGCCCCCACGCCATGTAATCAACCGAGGCAAACCCGGTACCTGAAATAATCGAGGTAATGTTGAACAGCGCTTCGCGCAGTGACTGTTCCCAATGCTGTGGAAATACCGTGCGAATTGAGAAAAAGACAACCAACACTAAAACTGTGATCGTCATTAGAAAGCCGCGCACCTGAGGGTCTCGGTGCAGCGCCATCGGGCTGCCATTGAGCAATTGAACATAACGGACGAAAGGCAGCGCTGCGAGCACCATAAAGATAGATGCGGCATATTCGGCATTGCCTGAAAATGTACCGAACGACGCATCGTAATTCGAAAACCCCCCGGTCGAAACCGTGGTCAGCGCATGCACGGTCGCGTCGAAAACATTCATCCCCAGTGCAAGATATGTAAGAGCACAGGCAAAGGTGAGCCAAACGTAAATAACTGATATCTGACTGGCGATTTGGCCAGCCCGGGGCAGGATCTTTCCAAATGTATCGAATGCTTCGGATTTGAAGATCTGCATCCCGCCCACACGTAGCTCAGGCAAGAACACCATCGCCACGACGATGATACCGATCCCGCCGAGCCATTGCAGAATGCCACGCCATAACAGCAACCCCTTGGGAAGATCATCAAGGCCGGTAAATACGGTGGAGCCCGTAGTGGTCATCCCCGACATGGCTTCGAAAACCGCGTCGACGAACCGCGCTTCCGTCGCCCCCAACATAAACGGTAAAGCACCAAACAATGGCAACATGAGCCAGACACCCGACGTTAGCAAAAACGTCTGCTGAATGGTAAGCCCCTGCCTGACGCCATTCGCACAAGCTAAGGCGATCATGCTACCGCCCAGCATCGTGATCAGACCTGACTCAACAAAAACGGGCCAGTGTCCTCGACCTTCCGCGATATCCACTAACATGGGCACAATCATCGCGATGCCAAGCACCGCAACCAACAGGCCGATCACATATCCAACGGGTCGCATATCCAACATCTGCGCAGCGTTGGCGCGACGGTGCGCCAGTGTCAAGGATCAGCCCTGTTTGAGAACAAGAAACGGCCCGGGCTGTGGCGAGCCGGGCCGCATTTGCCGGGTTAGCCAGAAGCGTTTAGATATAATACAGATCGCGGAAAACGTGATGCACGATCGCGTCGCGCTTAAGTCCCATATCCGCCAGTTCCCGATCGCTTTTGGCTTGCAACATTTCGACCTGGCGCAACCGACCCGAATTGGCGCTGGCGGAGACCATAAAACGGCCCACTGACACGAAGAACGACGCAACTCCCGAGACTGTCGATTTCAGCGCCGCTGGTTCGCCCTGAGCGAATGTCATTTGATAAGCCATGATTAAACCTCTAATTTTTCGGGCATTCCTGCCGTTTAGGTCCTCCCATGGGGGTACTATATACATGCCTTCAGAAGCATAAGTACCGCTATTTCTGCATGGCAGCATCCCAGTCACGCTGCGACGCGGCGTTGATCAAATGCATAAATCATCAGCGGTGTGCTTAGCCGGTATGGACCAGCGTATTAAACAGCTTTGGATCAATACTTTGCGCAGAAAAGGTCGTACCTTGTGTCAGAATGCTGATCGCGTCATGACTGTGCAAGCTTTCTTGATGGCTGGCGATCACTCTGAAATCACCGATACGCGGATCAGCTTGCAACTGTTCGCAAAACAAACGGGCGGCATCTTCAACGAAAATCGGATTTGCTGCATTCAATTCCGCAAAGGCCTGCTCGTCCTCACGTTTAACCATTACCTGTGTTTCAGTCGGAACTGCGCGGCGGGCCGCTTCGATCAGATCTTCGAACCACAGCAAACTCTCGTCAAAATTCACCTCCACCGAAATCCGCGCGACGGAACGTTGTGAATGGGGCGTGGCCAATTGCCCCCGTGTCGCGCGTGCGTGCTCAGATAACTCCAATGAACAGGGGCAAGTTGACGAATATACATAATCAAAATGCATGATTTTCTTGCGTGCGCCACCTGACTCAACCAACTCAAGAGCGATGTCATAGTATTGATACCCCGACAAACCGGAGCGCAGGCTCTGGATTTTCATCGGAAAGGAAAAGCGCATCTGGATACGTGCGGCACAGCTTTCCAGATCGGTTTTGTAATCATCCAGCGCTGCTTCCATGACCTCGAAACTAAAGGTTTCTTCGGCATATTCATAGAAACTGCGCATGATGCGCGACATGTTGATACCCTTTTTGTCGGCTTCAAGGCTAACCGACCCGGTAACCGAGGTTTCCAGCGTCAGATCTCCGCCATCGCGGGTGTGGAACCTTACCGGTAACCGAAAGTTCGAAATACCTACATGCTGAATTTGCTGCTTTGCGCCCCGGATCAAGCTCGCCGGTCCGTTTTGCAAGTCAGGCAAAGTAGCTTTGTAATTATCACCAACGGCGAAACCATCAGGGTATATCCGACTAAAGCTCGGATATCCTTCGGCGTTTTGTAAAAGCCGCGCCAGCTCCGGGTCCAGGGAGTCGACCTCGCCTGCGCTGGCCGTTGTCGCCCATGCCTTGAGCGTATCAAGTGCGGCAACAGCGGCGTCCCGATCGGGAGTGACGTTCAAAGGTGCGATAACATTCATGGCAGACCCCTAGCAATCTCCCTTGAATATAGGGGCTTTTCGCGGGTTTTACCAACCGTCAGTTCAAAAAACCTACTTGAAACCTACTTGCACTAGATCAAACCTATAGAAATTCAACCTGTCACGTCCAAGGCTTGCCGAAGGTCCGCAATGATATCGCTCACATCTTCGAGGCCTATAGAGAGCCGGACAAGCCCGTCAGAGATGCCCAAAACCTCCTTTTGATCCTGCGGCAACCTTTGATGTGTCGTGGTCGCAGGGTGGGTCGCTATCGACTTTGCATCGGCGAAATTATTTGAAATGGTGATGATTTCCAACGCGTTCAGGAACTGAAAGCACGCCGCTTTGCCGCCTTTGACCTCAAGCGCCAAAACGGTCCCGGCAGACATGCTGTGTGACATCGCAAGCTGATGCTGCGGGTGGCCTGGATGCGAAGGATACCGCACAGCGCTCAACTTGGGGTGGTCGCTCAATGCCTGCGCTATTTCCAGCGCCGCATCTGCTTGGGCCCGCACACGCAAATCAATGGTTTCGAGCGCTTTGAGATGGGTCCAGGCTGTAAACGGGTTCATCGCACCGCCGGTGTGTTTCATATAGGTTTCGATCGGTCCTCGAATCAACTCTTTCGATCCGCAAATTGCGCCGCCCAATAGCCGCCCCTGCCCGTCCACGTGTTTTGTCGTCGATATGATCGCAATATCGGCTCCGCACTTTTGTGCATAGGAATACACCGGCGTCGACATCGCATCATCCACAAGCACCAGGGCACCGATGGCATGGGCGCTTTCGACGACGTGGCGCATGTCGACGACTTCAAGAGTCGGATTGGAAATACTTTCGAAAAATACCAGTCGGGTGTCGGGGCGCAGGGCCGCATCCCAGGCCGCGTTATCGGTCCCGTCGATCAGGGTGATCTCGACACCAAACCGCGCCAGAATATCCTCAAGCACATACAGACAAGATCCAAACAATGCCCGCGCGGCTACGACGTGGTCCCCCGCTTTCAGCAGCGCCGTCAGAGCGCCACTTACTGCCGCCATACCTGATGTACAGGCAAAACAATCCTCATAGCCCAGCAAGCTGGAAATTCGGTCTTCGAACATGCGGACGGTCGGATTGCCATATCGGGCATAGATGAACTCGTCGTCGCCAAGCGATTGAAACCGCGCTTCGGCCTGTTCAGCGCTGTCATACACGAAACCTTGGGTCAGAAAGACGGCTTCGGACACTTCGTTATACTGGCTGCGCCGGATCCCGCTATGTACCGCCTTGGTACGAGGTTTCCACTGGTCATTCATCTTCATATCCTTCCTGGCCTGCTCAAAAAGCGGGCATAAAAAAACCCCTGACGCGGCCAAGCGAAAGGGGGCTTTCATCCTGACCTTTTAGCGGTATTTGACAGGTCACCCCGCCCGTGGCCCGCAATCCGGTAACAAATCACCACGCGCTATCTGCTACGCTTCAGCTAACCGATCGTCAACAGCAGGCCGCGAACCAGCGACGGATATCTGCAAACCGCCTCATTCCAAGCCACTTTTTCTTGCAGGGCGCTGCAAAACCCGCATCATGTAATGGAATAAAATCCAAAGGACCCTCCATGGCCGCGCTAAACCCTATTGATCTCTATTATTGGCCCACCCCCAACGGTTGGAAAGTCTCGATCGCCCTCGAGGAAATGGGTCTGCCCTTCCATACCCATCTGATCAACATCGGTGCCGGAGATCAGTTCGCTCCTGAATTTCTCAAGATTTCCCCCAATAACCGGATGCCAGCAATCACGGACCCTGTCGGCCCTGATAATGCGCCAATTTCAATCTTCGAATCCGGTGCCATATTGCAGTATCTTGCACGCAAAACTGGTCAGTTCTACGGCTCAACGGAGCGGGACCGCATCAAGGTTGACCAATGGCTGATGTGGCAGATGGGTGGTCTGGGGCCGATGGCAGGTCAAGCGCATCACTTCCTGAAATACGCCCCCCGAATGGAACCGCCCAACGATCTTCCCTATGCGAAGGATCGCTACCGTGCAGAAACAGCCAGACTTTACAGCGTGCTGGATCGCCAACTGGCACAACATGAATACGTCGCGGGGGCATCGGTATCCATCGCAGATTTTTCGATCTGGGGGTGGGCGTCACTATGGGAGGGGCAGCAACAAACCCTTGACGATAAACCCCATATGGCGCGCTGGCTCGATATAATGACCGCCCGTCCCGGGGTCCAGGCAGGGCGTGCCCTGCATGCCGATAAACGTGGCGACATCTCACTACAAAAAGAAACGCATGATACGCTGTTCAGACGCTAGGCATATTTTCCAAATGGAAGGGTATCCCGGGGGGCCGACACGCAGTGTCGATGGGGGCTGGCCCCCGGCCCTACCTTGCGTCAGCGTCGATCTCGTCTTTATCCAGGCTGTAGGCCTGAAACAGCTTGCCTTGGCTCATGAAGAACGCAAATACGACCGCCGTTAGACCAAAGGTCTTGAAATACACCCAGGTCTCCGTACTCGCGATCCTCCAAATCAGTTCATTCGCCACGGCCAAACCGAAAAAGCAAAACATCAGCCGCTTGGTCAGGATCATCCAACCTTCCTCTTTTAGCGGCATCATCTCTTCCATGACGTATTTCAGATATGACTGACCGCGCATGAGTCCGATGGCCAAAAGCCCACCAAACAACAGGTAAATTGCCGTCGGCTTCATCTTGAAAAACCGTTCATCGTTGAGCCACACTGAAAGCCCACCAAAAATGGTCACCAGAATGACCGTAACAACCTGCATCCGACTGATTTTTCCCGTCAAAGCCCACAGCAGGCCGGTTGACGCGATTAACAACGGCACAAATGCAGCGGTCACCACGATGAATCCGTTGTATTCCGTGCCCCAAACGGTGAAAATATCATCCTTAAACCGAATATATGCGATAAAAAATATCACTACCGGCCCGTATTCCAACGCGGACTTCAGGATAGGATTGATCTTGCGTGTCGTGCTCATCTTCATCTCCTGTTAGCCACCCATTTCGACGATTACAGCGCCGGCGGCGATCAAAGTCATCAGGGCAATGCGACGCGGCCCCACCGTTTCTTTCAGCACCAGCCACCCTATAAGCGCCGCGAACACGGTAGAGGTTTCGCGCAGAACCGCTGCTTCACCCACCTTGTCCAGACGTGTGGCCAGCATGATCGAACCAAAGCTGAAAAACGCCACGACACCGCCCACCACACCGCGTGCCATCAAGGGGCCCAAAGCGGGCCGGTGCGCCATTAAAGCCCAGCGCCGGGCGGCAATAAACGGCATCACCAACCCGTCAATCATAAAGAACCAGGCAAGAAAGGTGAACGGATCACCCGTCGAGCGAATGCCATACGCATCGAACGTCGTGTAGAGTGCCACGAAAAGGCCAGTCAAAAATGCCAGTCCAAGCGCTGCATTCAAGGTATCGCGCTCTGAAACGAGATACACCATGTTGTACAAGGCCAGCCCAAAGATACCCGCAATCAGCACACCGACACCCAACCATTGGATACCGGTAAAACTTTCCCCAAAGATCAAATAAGCGCCGATCACCGTGAAAAGTGGGCCCGTGCCACGCACAACCGGGTAGACAACTGTATAAGCACCTTTGGTATAGGCCCAAGCTTGCAAGAGCTTGTAAACGATATGGATCGCCCAAGCACCTGCAAAGATCATCCACATATGCGGTTCAGGCCACGGCACAACAAACAGCGCAAAAGGCGCAGCCATCGCGAAATATGAGAAATCAATTGCCCCCCGGGTCAGCCAGGGGTCATGCCTGCCTTTTTGCAAGGCACCGAATATAGCATGCAGAAACGCCGCCGCCAAAGCCAACCACAACGCAGCTTGATGACCCGCCGCAGTACCTTCGACCTGCAAAATCCAGTCGTTCACCGGGCGGTCCTTCTAATGCCTATCACCGAGGGTCAAGCCCCATGAGAGCATCCGCAAATTCCTGTGGGTCAAATGGCTGTAGGTCATCAATCTGCTCACCTACGCCGATAGCGTGAATAGGTAGCCCAAATTTATCTGCCAGTGCAACAAGAACGCCCCCCTTGGCCGTACCGTCAAGCTTGGTCATGACTAAGCCCGACACCTGCGATATCTCCTGAAATACTTTTACCTGGTTCAGCGCGTTCTGACCTGTAGTCGCATCCAGCACCAGTAATGTGTTATGGGGTGCACTAGGGTCTTTCTTGCGAATAACCCGAACGATTTTGGCCAACTCCTCCATCAGGTCACCACGATTTTGCAGCCGCCCGGCAGTGTCAATAAGCAGCAGGTCCGCACCGTCACGTTCAGCTCTGGCCATGGCGTCAAAAGCTAGGCTTGCGGGGTCGGACCCTTGCAAGGCGGTCAACACGGGAACGCCTGCGCGATCCCCCCAAACCTGAAGCTGTTCGACGGCTGCCGCGCGAAATGTATCACCAGCAGCAATGACGACGTCTTTACCAGCGGCCTTGAATTGACTGGCGAGTTTGCCGATGGTTGTCGTTTTTCCGGAACCATTGACACCTACGACCAGTACCACCTGGGGCTTCTTGGCATATAGCGGCAATGGCTTCGCGATCGGCTCCATGATCCGCGCAACCTCGGCTGCCATCAAACGTTTGATCTCTTCTACCGACAATCGTTTTCCAAATCGACCTTCGGCCATATTGGCCGTAACCCGCAACGCGGTATCCACCCCCATGTCGGTGGAAATCAACAGCTCTTCCAGCTGCTCCAGCATCTCGTCATCAAGAACCCGCCGCACCACCGGAGCAGATACCTTGCGCCCCATGAGACGGTCCACAAGACCCGCTTTTGCCGGCGTAGCGGCCGCAATCTCGTTCTCAGGTAGTACCCCTATATTGGTTAAAGGTACCGGTTGCGGATCCTCGCTCTCATCCGCAGCAATTGGCGCAGGTTCATCGTCTACGGCCTCGGGCAAAGCCTCGACGGCCTTACCCGGTGCAGCCATCACTTGGTCGACAGGAGCTTCGTTGACCATGCCAGGCGTATCAATCACGCCCCCATCCTCGACGATCGCCTCCAGCCCTTCGTCAATCTTAGACGAAGATTTGAATAATTTGGTTTTCAACTTTTTGAAAAAGGCCAAGCGTGCTCTCCGAATACTCAGGCGTTTGCCATGATCTATAGGCTCGGGGGGCAGGATGGAAGGGTAGCATCTGCGATTGACAGCGTGCTCAGGCTCGCGCACCAAGTTTAAATGCGTTTTTTGTTTCTCATTCCCTTCATATGGCTAGCCCAGATGGCGCAGGCAGAGCCGGACCACCGTTTTTGTTCCAGCACCAAATGGGGCCAGTCCCATTGCATCAGGCCCGAACACTTCGTCTATGACACCTGTAACGCGATCCAGATTTTTGCAGATAGACATGGTCTGAATCGCGATTTTTTTGCGCGACTTATCTGGCAGGAAAGCCGCTTTGATCAAAACGCGCTTAGTCATGCAAACGCGCGCGGTATTGCGCAGTTCATACCATCCACGGCTGCATTGCGCGGTCTGAAGGATCCTTACAACCCCGCAGATGCACTAGAACATTCAGCCCAGTACTTAGCCGAAATGGCCACGAAATATGGGAACGAAGGTATGGCCGCTATAGGGTATAATGGCGGGGAACGCCGGGCCGAAGGTTTCCTTGAAGGTGCGGGCTTGGCCTCAGAGACGATTGCCTATGTGCCCATCATCACCGGGCTGTCAGCGGAACAGTGGCGCGACGCAGCCCCGGAAAATCCTGACTTTCGCCTTTCGAAAACCAAGCCCTTTTTACCCGCTTGTTACGAGATGGCCCGTAACAGGCGTATTTCATCGCTTAAGGTCACGCCGCCTAAGCCTGTCTTGAAACCTTGGGGCGTACAGGTTTCATTCGGGACCAGTACCACCCAAGCCAAAGCCAAAGCCAATACGCAGACGGCAAGCTGCCGCGCGCCGTTGAAGGGGAAAAAACTGGATATGGTGTTCAAGAAAAACCGGGTTTCACGCCGCAAGGGCTTTTATTTCGCCCAGTACGGATCTGACACCCAATCCGGTGCGCAAGGCCTGTGCGACAAGATGCGCTTGTCCGGGTGTGCTTGTTTGGTAGTCAAGAATTAGAGCTGCCTAAGGACGATTCGACTAGCGATGTTCTTGCGGCACCCAGTCCTCGGGTTCGCTGTTCCAGAACCTATTGGGGTTATCTTCGTCGGTTCCGCGCACATGCAAGGTACGTAAACACGGCGCAACAAAAACCACCGGTTCTTCATAAGGATGCGCCGCGTAGAGCTGAGTGAGAACCTCAACAGTGTCGGCCTCATCCTCTGGCAGAAAGAACGAAACCTCAACACATGGGACAGTCATCACGTCGGCCCTTGCCGCATTGCGACCGCTACCAAGCGACCTGAACTGCTGTGATCCTGAAACAGTGCGAAATGTGACGCGGTCATAGTCCCCATACTTGAGGGCGTTGACGGCGAGCACTGCATCAATGATCTTTTGCGCGTGGGTTTCGGGGACTTGAACGATGACCCGAAACCCCTGCTCGGTCTGAAACCTTGGATTGGAGAAGCGTGGCAGTGTCATTAGACCTTACACCTCGTCTGGGAAATGCTTCATAACCAGCCGGATCGGGTTCGGGGCAGCCTGCCCCAGCCCACAGATCGACGCGTCAACCATCACGGTTGAAAGCTCTTCCAGTAACGGCTGGTCCCATTTATCAGCCTGCATCAGCTTTACGGCCTTTTCGCATCCTACCCGGCAAGGTGTGCACTGACCGCAGCTTTCATCTTCGAAAAAGCGCAGCATGTTCAACGCGGCACCCTTAGCGCTGTCGTGCTCTGACAACACCACCACGGCCGCCGATCCGATAAACGACCCATGCGGCTGTAACGTATCAAAATCCAAAACCACATCTGACATCGACGCGGGCAGCAAACCCGAAGACGGCCCGCCCGGCTGATAGGCTTTGAACACGTGGCCGTCGGCCATGCCTCCGGCCGCGTCAATCACATCTGTAATCGTAGATCCGGCGGGCAACACATACATACCCGGCTTCGCGACCCGTCCCGAAACCGAATAACTACGCAGACCTTTGCGGCCGTTTCTTTCGGTCCCGTTCAAGACTTGCGGGTCCTCGCGGCATACCCGTGTCACCCAGTGCAAGGTCTCGATATTGTGCACCAGCGTCGGTCGGCCAAATATGCCGACCTGCGCCACATAAGGCGGGCGGTGTCGTGGCATCCCGCGTTTGCCCTCGATACTTTCGATCATCGCAGATTCTTCGCCACAGATATAAGCCCCGGCCCCGCGACGCAGATCAATATACCCGGGTTCTACAATCCCCGACGCTTCCAGTTCGGCGATTTCACGACGCAGCACCGCCAAAATCTGGGGATATTCATCGCGCATGTATAAATATATCTTTTCAGCTTCAACCGCCCAAGCAGCGATCAGCATCCCCTCAAGAAACATGTGCGGTACGCGTTCAAGGTACCAGCGATCCTTGAAAGTGCCGGGTTCGCCTTCGTCGCCATTGACCGCCAGATAACGCGGTCCGGCATTGGCGCGGACGAAGCCCCATTTCTTGCCCGAAGGGAAACCCGCCCCGCCTAGGCCGCGCAATCCCGCGTCCAGCAGCTTTTGCTGCACCGCTTGCCAATCACCATTTTTTCGCAACTCTGTCAGGGTTTCATACCCGCCTTGGCCCGCGTAAGTGGCGAAGTTTTCATAATCGGGGATATGCACATGCGTGTCGCCGGCCTCGATCACGTCCTGCACCTTTTCAAGGGTGGCATGATCGACGAAATTGTGCCCAATCTCAAGCGCAGGTGCGGTATCGCAGCGCCCAATGCACGGTGCCCGCACAACACGCACCTTCAATGCATCCAAGCCATCTTCCAAGGCGGCTTTTAGGGCCTGGGCACCAGCTAATTCGCACGAAAGTGAATCGCAGATACGGATGGTCAAAGCGGGTGGTGGCGTTTCGCCTTCCTTGACGACATCAAAATGCGCATAGAACGTCGCTACCTCGTAGACCTCGGCCATACTCATCCGCATCTCTTCGGCAAGAGCGCGAAGATGCGCCGCCGAAAGATGACCGTATTCATCCTGGATCAGATGAAGATGTTCTATCAGCAGATCGGCGCTCCGCGGTTTGTCACCCAGCAATGCGCGCACCTCTTCCCACGGGCGATCTTGCAGTTGACGCCCCTTGGTATGAGTCCGCCCCCGGCCCTTGCCTGATTTCCAAACGCCCCCTTGGGGACGATTGTTGCCCGACGTATCGTTATCATCCAATGCCATCTGTCGGCCCCTTCGCGAACGTGTTGCGGCCACGCTATCAAAGTCGCGACCCGCTGCGCATGCGGAAAACGACGTTTTCCTTACGCTTTACGCGGTGGCAATCGCTGCTTGCACCCTTTTACGGCCCACATTTCACCTATAAGAAACTTACATTTCGTAACGGAGCAATTTCGATGATCTGGTATGCCTTCGCCAGCCTCACGCCAGCGTCGCTTTTGGCGCTAGCTTTCGTGTTTGGCGGAGCGTGGCCGCTTTTGGCTTTGGTGTCGATCACTGCACTCGTGTTCGTTCTTGACCGGTTCCCGCGCGACCTGCCCGACACAGACACCACGGGTCGCGGATTGAACCTGACGTTGGCAGCAGTACACTTTGGGTTGTTGCCCTTGGGTATCTGGGCCCTAGGGGCAAGCGATAACCTAACAGTCGCGGGCAAGGTCCTAATTTTCATAAGTTTAGGCCTATACTTCGGTCAGATATCGAACTCCAACGCGCACGAACTTATACATACGGCATCGCGCTGGCCCCGGCGCCTGGGGGCTGCGGTATACAGCTCGTTACTATACGGCCACCATGTGTCGGCTCACCTACGTGTGCATCACATTCATGCCGCCACAGACGCGGACCCAAATTCAGCACATTTGGGCGAAGGGTTTTACAGCTACGCTGCTCGCGCGTGGCGCGGAGAATTCGTTGCAGGGCTACGTGCAGATACCCAGCAAAGAGCCCGAAGGGCAGAACGGTCAAGCCTGCCCCACCCTTACATTTATTACTTGACGGGTTCCGCAGTGACAGTGGCCGCAGCCGGCCTGATTGCCGGATGGAAAGGAATTTTGGCGCTGGTGGCGCTCGCGTTTTATGCGCAAATGCAATTGCTTTTGTCGGACTACGTTCAACACTACGGTCTACGGCGCGAGGTCCTGCCAGACGGTCGACCCGAGCCTATCGGTGCCCGGCATAGCTGGAACGCCCCAGCATGGTATTCATCAGCGATGATGCTTAACGCGCCACGTCATTCAGACCATCACATGCGCCCTGCCCGCGCCTTTCCTTCGCTTCGGATCGAACCAGCAACCATGCCGATCCTGCCTCGGTCGCTGCCAGTCATGGCGGTTTTGGCGCTGGCCCCCCCGATATGGCGGCGGGTTATGGACAGGCGGGTCGCACGTTGGCAACCCTAGGAAGGGTTCATGTTGATCTGTACTGGATCAGCGCCCGGCTTTCTGGCAGGCTGGCACCATGAAATACATCGCCTTCCTTTTGCTTACGCTATTTCAGGCCGCCCCGCTTGTGGCCCAATCGGTCATGTCTGCCGAAGAATTTGACGCCTACACGCGCGGCAAAACTTTGTTCTACGCCCAAAGCGGTCAGACCTATGGGGCTGAACGCTATCTGGAAAACCGCCGCGTCGAATGGTCTTTTCTAGACGGTGAATGCAAACGGGGATCATGGTATGAAGACAACGGGCTGATCTGTTTTACCTATGACGACACCCCCGATCCACAATGCTGGAGCTTCTCTAAAGGCGCACGCGGGTTGATCGCTCAGTTCGAGACCAATCCAGATACAACCGAGCTATACGAGGCGCAGGACACCGATAAAGAGTTTACCTGTCTCGGCCCGGACGTCGGCGTCTAGGGTTTCTCCCGTCAGTTTATTCAGGTTAGAAAAGCGTTCCCTGCTCCGGCGGTTTGCCAAAGGCTTTGCGCGGGGTGGGTTTGCCGCCCACCTGCATCCTGCCATCGGCGAATTCGATCTCAAGCGACGTTGCATCCTGTGCCGCTTTTTTCGTCGTCACGACATCACCGTCACCGCGTACAACTGCGTAGCCTCGCGCGAGCGTCGATTTATAACTAAGCGTTTCATGCAAGCGCTCTAGCCCGGTAATCTGCTTGCGCCATCCTTGAGTCTGGCGTTGGCCCGCCTCTGAAAGACGCTGTGCAAGCAATTGAAATGACTGCGATTTGCGCTTTTGATCCTGCGCCAGCGCTTCCGGACGGAACCGCGCAGCCAAGGCATCCAGCTTACGCCTTTGGTCTTGCCCCATCGCGTCGGGTCGAAAGCGCGCAGTCAAGGCATCAAGCTTGCGCTTTTGATCTTGCCCTAATGTGTCGGGGCGAAAGCGCCCGGCAAGCGCCAGAAACCTACGCTGTTCAGATTGCAAGGCACGGCGCAACGTACCGGGACGTAAGGCCCCCGACATGTTCGCCAGTCGCACATTGCGCTTTTGCACCCCGGCAGTGAGGGCGGGCCCCAGCCGTGCGCCTAACATGTCCAGCTTTTGCCGAGGCCCATCTAGCAGCGTGTCGGGGCGCGGCAAAGCGCGGGCCATGTCCCGCAACCGTTGGTCACGGCGGATCAGCCCTTGGCTCAGCGCATGGGTCATGCGGGCTTCTTGCCCGTCCAGCCAAGCAACCAGTTCGTGCCGCACCGGCACTGCCAGCTCTGCTGCTGCCGTAGGTGTCGGGGCGCGGCGGTCCGATACATAATCAATCAACGTCGTATCAGTTTCATGCCCAACAGCCGAAATCAGCGGAATGTCAGATGCCGCGGCGGCACGGGCGACGATTTCTTCGTTAAAGCCCCAGAGGTCTTCGACAGACCCGCCGCCGCGCGCCACGATAAGAAGGTCGGGCCTGGGAATCGCACCGCCCGGGCTCAGGGCATTGAAACCCTGGATGGCACGCGCGACTTCGGGGGCACATTTTGCCCCCTGCACGGCCACTGGCCAAATTAACACCTTGCGCGGAAACCGGTCGCGCAACCGGTGCAGAATATCGCGGATGACGGCACCAGAGGGCGAGGTCACAACGCCAATCACATCAGGCAGGTACGGAAGCGGGCGCTTACGTTCGGGCTTGAATAACCCTTCGGCAGCCAGCGCTGCCTTGCGTTTTTCCAACAGGGCCATCAATGCCCCCATGCCCGCCGGTTTGATGTCTTCGATAACGATCTGGTATTTTGACTGGCCACCGAAAGTGGTGATGCGCCCGGTGGCAATCACTTCCATCCCTTCTTCAGGTTGGGTTTCGAGCCGCGCTGAAACGCCCTTCCAGATCACCCCGGAAATGACGGAACTGTCATCCTTGAGATCAAGATATATGTGCCCAGACCGAGGACGGCTGACGCGCCCCACTTCGCCACGAATTCTCACATGCGCGAATTCACCTTCGATCACACGTTTTATCGCCCCCGAAAGCTCGGTTACGGTAAATTCAGGGCTGTTCTGGCCCTGCTTGGGGTCGTCGATCAGATCCATGCGGGTGTCCTTGTGTCTTTGTTGGAGCCAGCTTAGAACGCATAGCATTCAAGGCCAAGGGAGTGCGACCATGAACATCCTCATTCTGGGCAGTGGCGGGCGCGAACACAGCCTCGCCTGGGCAGTATTGCAGAACCCCAAATGTGACAAGCTTATCGTGGCACCGGGCAATGCCGGGATAGCCGCCATCGCAGACTGCGCTTCTCTCGATATTAACGACGGACCAAATGTTGTTGAATTCGTTGACGAAAATAACATCGACTTTGTAATAATCGGCCCTGAAGCGCCTTTGGCCGCCGGTGTGGCTGATGACCTGCGGGCCGCTGGCATTTTGGTCTTTGGCCCGTCAAAAGCAGCAGCAGCACTTGAGGCGTCAAAAGCATTTACCAAAGAGATATGCGATGCGGCTAACGCTCCTACCGCTGCTTACGGCCATTTTACCGACGCCGCTTCGGCGCACGCCTATCTGGCTCAGCACCCTGCACCGATCGTCATAAAAGCCGACGGTCTTGCTGCGGGCAAAGGGGTGATCATCGCGCAGACTGATGCCGAAGCGGCAGCCGCTGTGGATACCATGTTTGACGGCACCTTTGGCGAAGCAGGGGCTGAGGTAGTGATCGAAGAGTTCATGGAGGGTGAGGAAGCGTCGTTCTTTGTGTTGTGTGACGGCGAGACCGTGTTGCCTATCGGAACGGCCCAAGACCATAAGCGGGTCGGCGACGGTGATACCGGCCCGAACACCGGGGGGATGGGCGCGTATTCTCCAGCCCCGGTCCTAACCGATGAGATCGCTGAACGCGCGTTGGCCGAGATTATTCGCCCCACAATGGCGGAGATGGCAAAACGCGGCACGCCGTATCAAGGGGTTCTCTATGCGGGGCTCATGATAAAGGACGGGGCACCGCGACTGGTCGAGTATAACGCGCGTTTTGGTGACCCGGAATGTCAGGTGCTGATGATGCGCCTTGGTGCGCAGGTCTTCGATCTTTTACATGCGGCAGCCGAATCGCGTCTGGACGAAATGCGGGTGAACTGGGCCGAAGACCATGCGGTGACAGTGGTCATGGCGGCACGAGGCTATCCAGGAGCATACGAGAAAGGCAGCCCGATAAAGGGGCTGGATCGCCTGCCAGAGGATAGCAGCCACATGGTTTTCCATGCCGGTACCGCAGAACAAGACGGTCAAATCGTTTCGGCGGGCGGTCGTGTGCTGAATGTAACTGTACGGGGCGACAGTTTGGCCGACGCACAAGCGAAGGCATATCGCATGGTCGAAACAATTGATTGGCCCGGTGGCTTTTACCGGCGCGATATCGGCTGGCGCGCCTTGCCTTAGGTGTGGTTCCCGGGGGCTAGCCCCCGGACCCCCAGGATTTTTACCCATTTGGAAATTTCAATCACTTGAAGCAGAACCCGTTCGTGATCATTCAGGGGAAAGAGCACAAGCTTGTGCTTTGGCGACGTTGCCATCCGTAAATGGAACCGCGAAAGGCATCGGCACCAGCATACCGCCATGCAATTCGAGAGCGACCATAGGGCTGTCGCCAATATCACGCCAAGGCATTTGCGCCAGAACGATTTGTGGGCCAGCGTCGCAATTGCGGATGCCGCCGGCGATGAGCTGGTCACCGATGCGATGATTGGTAAAACCGGTTGTTGCGGCGATCAGTTTGAGGTTGGTGCCATCATAGGCAAGTAGTTCAACGCGCCCCGCAAGATGCGGGGTCACCACCATAGCAATTTCGAGGCGTCCATCACCAGTAAAATCAGCGGCTCCGACCGGTGCGAGCCATCGATTTTTCCGGCCTATATGATCGGTTTGGGCCAGCCGCCCTGATGGTCCATAGATGACCAAACGGGCCCCGCGTGTCAGGCTGCTTTCCACGACGATAACTTCGGGTGAGCCATCTTGGTCAAGGTCGGCAAGCCGAGGTGACGTATCCTCGAAGACCAGCGTATCGGGCAGGATGAAGCGACGCTTTATAGCATTGTCGAGCGTCACCTCGAGAGCGCCCCATTCAACGGCATCACCCAGAATGCCATGATCATAGCGGGTGGTCGGATCTGTATACCGTGCGCTGGTGATGGTTTCAGCCACACCTGAATTTGGCGACAACGAAACAGCCAATGATATTGCGGCCGCAAACCGCGCTAGGGTCAGCATTATATCTGCTTTTCAGGCATCTGTACGCGCAATCCGTCCAATGCATCGGTGACTTTGATCTGGCAGGTCAGACGCGAACGTTCCGGATCAGGCTCGTAGGCGAAATCAAGCATATCCTCTTCCATGTCGTCTTTTGCAGGGACTTTTTCGACCCAGTCAGGGTCAATGTATACATGACAGGTCGAGCAGGCACAGGCCCCGCCGCAATCTGCTTCGATGCCCGGTATATTATTATCGCGCGCGCCTTCCATGACGGTCAGGCCATTGGCGACGTCGACAACATGTTCGGTGCCATTGTGTTCTACATAGGTTATTTTGGCCATGACGTGCCCTTTCCGATCAAAAGAATTTCACCCTGTGTACCCAGCCCGCCAAGGCTTCGCCAGTCCCTTTTGATCGTAGGTCCGCAAGGGGCTTTGCAAAATACCTATGCAAACCGTCAATGATCTAGGCATGGCTGTTAAAAGCCGCTAGCTTGGGAAAATTATCAGTCCGTCGAAAGCAGGGGCGTGCAGTTCTTTTCAAACGTAAGATTAATCACTGCGCCAGCGTTGGTCATGAGCATGATCGTGCTATCGAGCTGCGCCCAACCTCATCAGCCGCTACAGGATGATGAGCCGGGGGTGCGCGAGGCGACCAGCCAAGGCCCAGCAGGAGCGCAACCCGGAACGTGCTGGGGCCGCACGATATCGCCTGCAGTGATCGAGACCGTTACCGAGCAGCTTCAGATCAAACCGGCGCAGATCAGCGCAACAGGCGAGATCCAGACATTGCCCGTTTATAAAACCGAAACCCGCCAAGAA
>TARA_R110002012_G_scaffold219586_2_pt1 | contig 19130 bp, 30 predicted proteins | sample TARA_R110002012 | Tara Oceans TARA_R110002012 (sample SAMEA4396515) | marine metagenome | biome: Westerlies Biome; feature: [DCM] deep chlorophyll maximum layer (ENVO:01000326); material: water (ENVO:00002006), including particulate matter (ENVO:01000060) such as... | depth 40 m
ATTTATTATAGGAATCACCTATGCTTGTTACTGATCCCGATTCGGAAGCAGGGATTTGTGATTCTATTCCTATGGAACCCAAAGCTCCCTTTTTAAAACCTTGACCTAAAGTTGCCCCCTCAGGTCTTCCAATTGCTCCCCTTAGTCCTCCAATACCAACTTGAAGAGCTAAATTTTTTGCTATTTCAACAGGTTTTCTTCCTGCTGCTAAATCTATTCCAGCGCCTATACCTAGTTTAGCTATGGGACCAATTCCTGGTATAAAAGGTAGTACATAAGGAGCGATTGGCGCAACTTTTCTAGCTACATCACCTACAACATCCTTAACATTTTGAAAGAAATCTCCGACCAACGATCCGAGACCCATTTCATACATTTGTGCGTATTCTCTTTTTTGCATATTCTCTACTCTGGCAACGTATGTGCCCCTGCAAATACATTCGGAGCTGTTACGTGAACATCTCTTCTAATATCTGCCTCTGTTGTTTCTGTTTCTGAATTGTCTATATCGGCCTGACATTCTTCATGTGAACTATACTCTTGACCTGTCTTTATGTTAGTTACAGTAGTTTCTACTTTTGCACTATAGACAGGAATTTTTTGACCACCTATTTCGTCATAACGCAATAGAACTGGTTCATCTACAATTTTTGCCATACTATAGTTTTATAGTCGAAAAACTAGGAAATCAATAGCTTTATACTAGAAAACCAATGTTACCAGATATTGTGATTCTATACTCATCTGATGTATAAAACGGATACACTTGATGATTAAGATTTGCTGGAAAAAGAGCTATCTTTCCTTCATATTTATTATCTACAGGGATATCCTCAGTTAGAATCCTTCCATCAGGACCCGTGTACAAAAAACAAAAATGACCAGCTTTTTTTTCTTTGTCTTCCATTTTAGGAAACTTAGCTCTCTCATCTTCTATTTTGTAAGGAATTTTATGCCATATAACAAAGCTGTAGAGTCCGTCATGTATGTGAACAGGATTAAACTCGTGCTTCTTCTGAAAGTTCACCCATAGGTTATATAGATCTAAAGCTGATGTTTTAAATCTTAACATTGAATGAGCTTTGTTAAAAAACTCAGGATATTCTTTTTTGTGTTTTAAAACACATTCCAACAAAAAAGGTGATACTACTTGTTTACCTTTTGGTATACTAAATTCACCATCTATATTCCCAGCTAAATCTCCGTGCATGGAGGATAAATTCTTATCACTTATTACCTTATCCAACTCTTCGGATACATTCTTTGGTACGTCTGCTATTATGTACATAACTAAGTATTAATATATATTTTTGAGGTAGATTTTGAAGAACATTTTTGCCAACATTTTAAAGGTGCATTTTGAGGATTATTTTTTAATAGTAATTTAAATTGTTCAATACTTTTATTTATCTCATTTACATTATATTTATCTACTTTAGTTGTTTCATTGCAAAGACTGGGATATTTATTTTCAACATTCCCCTCTGCTAACCAACAACAAGGCATAATGTACCCCATAGCAGAATAACCTAATTCTTTGCCTTTTAAACATTGAGGGACTAGCTCACTACTCACCAAGTTTTGTTTATTTCTGTTTGAATTTATTATTCTTAATTTTATATCGTAATTGTTGGCAATAATTTTACATTCATCTAAATCATTTTTATTAAAATCAAATAGTATTATTTGCCAAATAGTGTTTATGTTCATTTTTCTAGCATGAAGCATTACTTTAAAAAGATTGTTTCCCTTTTGATTGACTCTATGTTTATGACTTTTTAAAGGTAGTCCGTCTATACCAAACACCCACACAGCCTTAGGGTGTGCTTCAAACAATTTTGTGTAGTAATCTATATTGTTTCTATAAGCAGCCGTGTGCACCGATGTGTTTTTGTTTTTTTTATACAAATACTCTAACATCTCTCTAAAATTCTTGTTATAAATAGGGTCACTAACTTGCCCACAAAAAAACACTTCATAATTGTCAGCTACAAATTTAAACTCATTAAGAGTCATATCTTTAAATATTTTTTTATCAAAACTCTCACTTTGCCTTTCACAAAAAGAACAAGCTAAAGTACACTTGTTGGATATATCTAAGTTAATTTGATTAGACAATTGGCCAAATATTTTTTTTAACAAAATTAAAAGCTAAACTTACTCTTAATTCATCATTCTCGTTAGGGATTACTCTATGTGGAGTTACATCATCAAAAAGTATAATATCTCCAAGTTTGGGTTTAATTTGTTTGTGTCCTTTATTAAAAGGGTCTTTTAGTTCTATTTCAGAATTATTTTCTGTTAAATAACATACCCCTGATATGTATTTAAAAATCTCATCATCGTGAGTGTGAAACTCTTGAAAATAGTTTTTTTCATAAATATTTACCCATGAACCTGTTATGTATCCATCATAATACTTTTCTTTTGCAAACATATATTGTGTGATATGAGACATAATTTGAGTCTTTAAATTAAATAAAGCAGGAATATTTAAAATGTTTAACGTTATATTGACAGAGGTTCTCAGGTTACAATTCCAAGTTTTATCAGTAAACTGACTGAAGCTTTTTTGTAAAAAGTTATAAGAATCTTTTATTTGATTTTGATCAATTTTAGCTAAATAGAAATCATAACTAGATAATGTGTGAATATTATCTTTCACTATTGTTGTTGCTTAATCTCCAAAACAGAAACTTCTACCATAGCTCTACTTGCAGCATTTGCTTGTAACTTCATTACATCTCCTTCTTGGTATACTATACTGGTATTTATGGAGTTAGTGTCGCTAGCCGAAACATCTATTTGAAATATTTGAAAATCTGCACTGCCATTGTTGTGGTCTAGATTAACAGTGACTGCATTAGATCCGTCATAGTTGTGAGTATTAATTGTTTTAACTATAAAAGTTGAAACAGGGACAGGAGGAGTTGCAGCAACATTAGCTGTGGGAACAGTAAAAACAGTTGTTAAGTCTGTCGTGGTTAGATTAGCTATAAATCTTTTAAATACATCAGCCATTAAAAAACACCGATCTTCTAGTAGATTCTTCTTGAGTGTCTTGAGTATATTGAGTATTTAGTTGTTGAATCAAAGCTTCCAATTGTCTTATTAACTCAGAAAATTGTTGCCTATCATACACTTCAGGTGGATCAGGAAATCTTTGTAAAGTTAATTTTGCCATTATTTAATAATAATTGAATTTATGTCGGATGTATACCAAATAGCTAAAATTAATCTTTTACCTTTTTTTACAGGATTAACACCATGAAAATATTTTTTACCATCAAAAAATACAGTTTTACCCTTTTCTGGTCTTATAGATATGCCATTCTTAAAAACGGTCTCACCTCCTTCATAATCGCTATTTAAATATGTAATTGAAGTTAAATTAGTGGACTCTTTGGCCGTATCAAAATGCATATCCTGTTTAGAATTTTCATTCCAAATAGTTATTTGCATTCTCTCTGGGTAAGAAATCAACCCTCTTCTACCTAAAAAATTTGTTACATAGTTTATTATTTTTTTACCAAAAATGTATTCAATTTCTAAAAAAGGAAGGACATATATGTCCCTAAAAGGATTTGCTTTACTTTCGTTTTTTAAAGCTAAACTAATAAGAAAATCACAAGTATCTTTTTCAAAAAAGTCTTGTTCGATAAGTATCATTAAAGATTATCGTCTACCATCAGGCTGTATTTCAAATCTTTGTGTACCTAATCTCCATGCTGTTCCTGTTGTATTAGAAACCACGTTTACAGTAAATTCTCTACCTCTACCTCTAAGACTAACAAATTCTGTGGAGTCCGTGAAAGTAGTTGTTTTAACTACACTTGTACTATTATTTGGATAAGCTTTAAATTCTAGTTTTGCATTTAAAACTCCACTTTGATTTTGAACGTCAGGAATTAATTTTGAAACAAAAGAAAATTCGTCTCCCGTTCCTATTTCCACAGCTCCCGATTTAACATAAGCAGTCATGGGTTGGCCATCATCATCGGTTCCTGTTTCGTGTAGAAATAACTGCGAAGAACCTGCAGTTAAACCTAAAATGCTTTCATTGTTTGCTACAACGTCTCCACTATATTTTGTAGCTAAAGGGTTATCATATATTTCTCTGTCTATCCAAGTTGTTCTAGCTAAAGTACCTGTCCACCAAGTTTGCTCCAAATAATTATAAGCTACTACAGCGTTAATTTGATCAGATCCTGTTCTAGTATAGAACCACATAATCTCATTAAACTCACCATTATGTCCGACAAAAGCATTTTCTGAAGCTGTAACATTTATGTTATCAAAAATAAACTGTTCAACAGTGCATGGTATCTTTTTAACAGCACCATCAAACATATAAAAAGAATCTTGTGACATCCAAAAAGCAACACCATTTAAATCAAGTCCAGCGTGCTGACCTATAATCCCACAGTTTTGTCCTAACTGTCTAAGACCAAAAGTAAAAGGTGGACCAATAAACTGCATTGAATGTAGTGAGGTATCCGTCCAAACAAGTATTTGACCTCTTGATCTCTCTGCTGCCACGATCCGCGATCCATCAGCAATTCTTAATGTTCCTGCTGTGTTTTCTGCAGTAGGTTGATAGGTATTAATATCTTCTTGATTAGAAAATCTAATTAACAAATTATCTTGCGCATTGGTTCCACCGATGGTTGGCTGTGTGCCCATTAACAAAAGATGTCTATCAGGAGTAGATATCAAACTTAATCTTGATTTAGTCGGAGCATTTGTAATAGCTGTTGCTCGCTGTCCGACCCCTGTTGTTGCGTCCCATTGAAATACTCCCCCATTTAAAACTGTAGCAATTAGATCTTCTCCAAAATTATCTAGAGACCACTGCGTGGCCTCAAGAGTAACATTAGAACTTGATCTGGGAGTGTTCCATGTAGAAGCAGAATAAGTGTCTGTGCCCCAACCAAAAGCTGCTACAGAAAACTCAGGACCAGGGTTAATCTGATAATTTGCGTTTCCTGTTCCACCTCCACCAGAAGTAGATCCCGAAGCTGTAGCGGTGTGAGTGACTGTGTACGCGGCCGCATTTACAACACTAGTAACTTCAAATTCATTGTTCATTTGCAGACCATCAATTGTTGAAAAAGAATCAAAAGTGACAAAGCTACCTACAACACATCCGTGAGCAGAATCGCTGACTAAAACTGTCGAGGTTGCATTAGTAGTAAAAGGATTGGCAAGAGAAGAAGTTGTTTTACGTATTGGGGTTATATCGTAGGCCACTCCTTCACTTACTATATATAATTTTCTATCCGTTCCTATGGCATCATACCTTACACCATCTAAGTCTATCCAAGCGTGTTGATCACGAGCAACTCCGACTATTGTTTTAGATATAAACTTCTCCCAACCTTTAATTTTTTGAGGCAAACCTTGAAAAAATCTTACATTATCCCCATCAGTCCATTTACCTTGACCTGTATAGTCAGTAACTTCTTTGTTAATACCTGGGGCTGGTCTAAAATTTACTAAGGGCATTTGTGTAATATACTATAATTTACTAAAATTAAAAGCTATAGACACTCTTTTATGCTCAGGATTATTACAGCCTCTAACAGCGTGTGGCATAGCAGAGTCAAACAATAAAATCTCACCTTCTTTGGGTGTGATTTTGTACTCCCAAGGCCTTATATGAGGAACTTGATCTGAGAATACTAGAGGAGATTGGTCACAACAAACCCTATGATAATAGACAGCTGAAATATGGTCCAAGTCATGAATGTGAGTTTCGTTGTAATTAGTGCCATCATTTACATTTAACCAGAAATTAGAGAAACCTACTTCTATATTCATTTTTTTAAGAACTTCTTTTATAAAATTTATTAACTCATCATACCCAAAAGTTATGTCATTACTTTGATAACCACCTCTGTTAGACCTAATACGACCCTTATCAAACTCTAGAATGTGTTTATTGTGAGCTTCTATTACAGATCTGTCACCAGTATAGGGTACTCTGTATACACTTTCTTTATAAACAATTTCTTCTACTATCAATCTCTTTTAGCCACCAATGCTCCTACGTGTCCTCTAAAAGCACGATTACCAAAATGTGTTAAAGGCATAGCTAAATCTGCCCATATTTGACCTCCACATTCTTGCCATAATCTCGAAAAATAATAGTCTTCGGAAAGATATCTTATTTGAGATTTACCATCTACTGCTTTTGTTTCATAAGGTCCGACAGCGAATAAGTCATAACAATTATCAGATTTATAAGATCCACCATTAACAATTTGATCTGACTCATATTTTCTTTCAGGAAACTTTTTCATCATAGTTGAAAAAACTTTTCTTCTTACTAGCATCATACCTGTTGCTGCTTCTTGAACTGGGAAAAATCCATTATCTCCTTTTAGATTGTGGGGATCATCAAAATTAACATTATATCCCAAAGCTCTAGCTTCTATTTCATCAGGCTGTGCATCAGGGTTATCTTTAAGTATTTTATTTATTTTTTCTAAATGTAAATGTTTTCTAGGATAAATACCGCAAGCAACATCTTTTTCAGCGCATAGTAATCTCTCAATATTTTGCCATGTAAATCCTATGTCTGCATCAATAAACAATAAATGAGTTGCAACAAAATCTTTTTCATCCATCATCATAGAGACTATTGTATTTCTAGCTCTTGTTATAAGACTTTCATTACCCATAGTTTGTATTCTAAGTTTTACATTGTTAGCCATAGTCCATGACTGTAATTCTAAAAGTCCATGTAAAGTGCTTTCTGTCAACATTCCACCATACATAGGCATTCCTAAAAATATGCTAAAATTTTGATTTTTAATTTCTTCTTTTGGTATCATTTTATTCTCCTTTATATAATATATTGTTTTTTGCAATTATTGCAAAGGGCACTGAATTTAGCTTGAAACACAAGTCAATATCCTTTTTAGGGTAATCAGGAAGATCGTCTTCAAATATTTTTAACGAAACTGATTTACCTAATTTTTTATAAATGTCATTTTGATCTTCTTGGACACTTTTTGTCAGTATGTCTGCACAATACTTATCTTCGTCATTTCTCTCTTCACCACGAAAGCCACAACAAATAATAGTCCAGTCTTTATTGCTGTTTTTAATATATTGTGAAGTTGCATCTACATTAGAAAAACCACAAATTAAAATATTTCTATTACTAAACCTGTCTAGCATTCCTCCACAGGCATGAGACCTGTGCAACACTACTTTACCCTCAAAATCGCAATCAAGTATTCTTTTAGGGGAATTAGGGTACCTCATTTCAGGTGAACCAATAGTGATGGCTGTATTGTTTTTTTCGTACAAATATTTAATTTTTTTATCTCTAGCTGACATGTAATAGCTTAAAGGATTCTTTGATAATATAATCGAAGCAACGGTAGCTGCTCTGAGAACATCAATAAGTATAATATTGTCTCCAACACTTTCATTATCGAAAGGTTGTTCATAAATTTCATACATGTCGTGTAAAAGAATGTTCCATTAGTTCTGCTATGGTATGATTCATTTCTAAATAGTCTTTGTTAATACAGCTTGATATAGTTAATTGGTCTCTACATTCATTTGTAAAACAAACATTAGTCATGTTAAACCACTTCATTCCTAAGAGATTATTTTGATGTGTATTTTTTCTTATTAACCAACAAGTATCTGTTGAATAAAATTTACCAATTTTATGTTCTTTAACTTTATCAAGGTCATCCACAGGTATTTGTTTCATGTGTTCAGCAAAGAACATTTCTTCATCAAAACTTCTATCTAATTCATGTGGACATACCATAAAATTAGGTTTTTCATCTTTAATAATTTTTTCACACAATTCATAGAATTTTCTATGTTGATAGAACTTGCAATCCACCCAAACAGTGTAGTCATACTCCTCATGAAATATTAAATTTGGACACATTTTAAAAAGTCTTTGTCTTTTAGGGTCAGGAAGATTTCTAAACTGATGATACATATTCCTATAACTCCAACCTTTGTCCTCCTCCGCTTGAGGATGACTATCGTGAAAAAAATAATAATTAAATTGTTTTAATTTTTGTTCTTTAATGCTTGGAATAAATCCTCTATTACCTGTCTGTGCTGAGTAAAAAATTATCTTAGCCATGTCAGTAACTGATATCTTGTTCCTTCTAATATTTCTTGAACTCCATGTGGATACATAAAATTAGAAGGAAAAACTAAAACATCTCCTTTTTTTAATTTAACTATGTGTTCTTCTTCAAAAAAAGTAAAATCACCACCTTTGTATTCTTCATTTAAACAAATGGAAACAGTTAATCTTCTGGATCCTGTCAGCTCACCGTGAGAATCATCGTCATGTTCAGCGTAGTAATCACCCTTATTCATTTGTCTTAAAGAATACCCAATATCATGTTCTATTTTTAAATGAGGAGAGTTAGTTGTTTTAATATAATCTAAAATTAAAGAGCCAATAAAAGTAAATACTTTTTGTTCAACATACTTTCTTTCATAGCTATTTTTTTTATCAATGACGTTGTGGTCACTAATATTTAATTCACCTAAATGTCTAGTTTCTCTATTATGATGACTGTCCCTTATAAATAACTCTTCCTTATAAGCGTCTATAATTTGGTCACATAAATTTTTAGGAAAAATATTTTTGTGAAAAATAAAATCAGATAAAGATTTCACGACTTTGAAAATCCAATATTTACCCTTCCATCAAAATGATCTTTTTTATAAGACTCATCTTCCGAATCAACATAATGTAAAAATGTTTGAACACAATGATCCCCTGTAAAAGGGTTTCTCCAATGAACTAACTCTTCTCCCTTGTAAATTGCACCATCACCTGGTTTTAAAACAATTTCATTAAGGACTTTTACTTTTTTACCCCCTACCGTAAATCCATCTTTAGAGTCCTCATCATAGACACCATAGTATATGGGCCAAGGATCACCACCTAAATTCATAGTAACAGAGAATTGACAAGCAGGTCTATCTGTATGTGGTTTTAACTCGTCTCCTGTTATATAGAGTCTACTATAGCTGTATGTTGGACAAAGTTTTTTTTGAGTAACAAGACTCATTCTAGGCTCAATATGCCCTAGAATTGTTTCAGCTACCAAATCACCATAACAACATTTTAACCAATCATCGTCAGATATAATATCTGTTTCTTGAAAATTTTTGTTTGAACAACCTTTTAAGATAAAGTAATTATACACAAAATTAGCTATATCAGGTTCAAGTAAACCAGGTACTAAAACGTATTTATTTTCCTTAAAATAATTAATTAAGTTATCCAAATTACTAACACCTTTCTTGTTTTCAGTAACACAGGCTCTACCTTGTGAGGGAATAAAAAGTTACTAGGGAACATAACTGCTTGATTTTTTTTAAGCTTTATGTTCACGTTGTCATTGATTATTTTTAACTCACCTCCTCTATAATCATCATTTAATCCTAAAATTATTGTATAGGTTCTTGGAGCATAATCAGTGTTATGATCAGTGTGCCAATCATAGTGACCCTTTTGCTCATCAGTGTAGTGAAGAAAGCTGTATTCAAATTTTTTAGGGGAAGGAGAGTAAGGGACTTTATTATTGTAAGATTTTAAAAGACTATTAGTCAATCTTGTTAGATCATTATAAATAACCCTTAAAGCTACAGAAGTACCAATTCCTTGTTCTGATAAACTAAAAGAATCTACAGATCTAACTTTTCTGTTGTATTCCGTGCTTCCATCAGGATTAATAGTACCAACTTGACCAAATAGTTTGTTATCTGAATAGATAACATTATCTATGGAAGTTATTAAAGCTCTTGGAGCGGCCTCCTCAAACCTCATCACGTATTCGTGGAGTTGTAAGTTATGCACCTAGAACAGTGTTTTTTGCATTTGTTGCGGCAGTGTTTGCTGCGTTTTTTGCGTTTGTATCAGCTGAAGCGTAAGCCTCGTCTGTCATAGGGTTTGTATTAGCAGTGAATGCAGTTACTTGTGCGGTGTACTGAGTGTCATAAGTTGTTTGCCAAGTTTCTTGATAAGTCTTTTCACCGTTCCATCTTGTGATCATAGTATTGGCCCATGATGGTATGCCACTAGAATCAGCAATAGCCAAATTATCATCATTTGTGGTGTACTCAATGTGTCCTGTATTTGTGGCAGGATAATACTGTAGAGCATGCACGTTTGAAGGAATAATATCACTTGAATTTATATTCATATAACCCACACCATCTATTACTACGTCAGCTTCAGTATCACCTGAAAAATTTGCTGGGCCATTATTAGCGTTTGAAGGATTTATCCCTGCATCAAATATTATCGATATTTGATTATTTGCTGTTACGCTGTTTATTGTTATTGCCATTTTTTTTAACTACCTTTTTAATTACTTTTTTAGTTGCTTTCTTCTTTTTATCAATTTTTTTACCTCTTAGCAACTGAATATCTTCAGCGGGTTCCTCTCCTTCTTGGAGATCTTGTTGCCCACTGCCTATTTTTTCCCACATACTACCCACATCTTTTATCTTAGGATCTTCTTCTCTGTTCTTTTGGTCTACCATAGCTAAAGTTACCATATTGGCTTTTACCATTTCATTACGAAAAGACTCCACAGCAGAAGTTGTTTGTATCTGTTTACCATTATTTTCAACCAAAAGTAATGGTATCCAAGCTATGGAACATCCCCACTCTTGAACAGGGGCACCTGTTTGAGGGTTGTTTCCCTGAAGCATGTTGTACCAAATACAACGATGTTTCATACATTTCTTTTTAATGAGTGGACATTGTCCATCAGGATCAAATATAGGCATTAATCTTTTGTTGCTGCTATTACATCCTCATATTTTACATCCATAGTTGGAATTGAAAGAGCTGCTGCAGTAGTGCTGACAGGTCCTGTGGCTGTGAATGGTTGTGATGGAAATGGGTGATTATGTGCTCCACCACCGCCTGTTGAACCAGAATCTGTACCTGGAGCAGGAGTAGGGTAACTACCTGGCCTGAATATTGCTTCAGAAGCGGGTGCGGGATTACGAGCCTGTGTTGAATACACACTCATAGAAGGATGAGAGTGAGAAGATATTGTTGGAGTTGAAAGAGTGGTATCGCCTGAAGGAGTAGATCCGTCACCCACAGTTCCTGAATTATTGACTGTAAAAGCAACAGCCTTTGATTCAGTTGTTTTAGAAGGAGCAAGAGAAGTAGTAAAACCATCACTACCGCCTACCCCCGCACCTGTTCCTGTAACAACTCTCAAACAACAATCATTAATAGTGGCAGCTGTGTTTTGTGTCCAACCTGTTGGTGCTGCACCTTGATAAAATAAAGCTGTAGTTCCTGAAGGTATGGAAGAAACTCCAGTTAAATTTGCCCCACTACCTGAGTAAGCCGCTGCATTTATGTCTCCATTAGCTGCAGTAATAACTGTTCCACTAACGGTTAAATTACTCTTAACACTAAATGTTCCTAATGAATTTGCAAAAAGATCCACACATTTATTTGCACCATTATTATAGATGATAGTGTGAGCGCCTTGAGTTATTAGAACGCCATTTGAAGTGTGCCCAGTTGGAGCTACGGTCAAAGTTTGTGATCCAGTGGTATTATTAAAAAATATATAATTGTTTTCAACGGCGGGTATAAAGACAACAATATCTCCTGTCAGAGCACCAGTAAATTCTATTACTTTATTTGCTGATTCTGCTGAAGGATCTGCGTCTCCTGTTGTTAAAGTTATATTAGCTGATCCTGCAACAGATTTAGCTATATAACCTCCACCAAATGTATCAACAGTATTTAAATTATTATTGGTTCTAGTTCCCCAAGTATTGGCATTAGCCCCTGACTCCATTAATTCTAATTTTAATCTATCTGAATATGTGCTTGCCATGTTTTAATCCTTTGATGCTATAATACTGTCTACAAATTTCAAGGTCATATTAGGGACACTTAAAGATGCGGGAGCAGGAGCTGATCCTGAAAACGCAACAGTTCCTGATATTGGATGAGTGTGAGAACCTCCACCACCTGTACTTCCTGAGTTACCTGATCCTGGTGTTGCTAATTGCCTGTTTGGTCCATAGTGATTAGAATTAACTGACTGCGCTGGTCCTCTCGCTGTGTAAGGGTGAGTGTGCGCTGCTAATGTGGGAGTAGAGATTGTTGTGGCTCCTGATGTAGCAGAAATAGGAGCACCAGCTAGTCCTGACATATCCGCAGATAAAGAACCTGTTGCATTTTTAGCAGCAAAAGTTGCAGAGAAGTTTTGTGCTCCACCTGTTCCACCACCTGTTCCATTCACAACTCTTAATGTAGTATCATTTAAAGAAGAAGTAGTATCTTTCGTAAATCCAGTTGGCGCAGCAGTTTGAACAAACATAGCTTTAGTTCCTGAAGGAAACTCGTCTACGCCTGATATACCAGAACCACTACCACGGAAAGTAGTTGCTTGAACTACACCGTTTGCATTTAATTTGATGTTATCTCCAATTCTAACTTGTGAAATAGCTCTTACTGTTCCTAAAGAACCTGCAAATAAATCCACCATTTTATTGCTAGCATTATTGTAAGCAATTGTATGTGCTCCTTGAGTGATTGTAATAGCGTTAGCAGCATGCCCTGTTGCCACCACTTTCAATGTATAAGACCCAGAAGTGTTATTAAAAAATATATAATTTGATTCAACAGCAGGTATAAAAACATGTATGTTGTCACTTAAAGCACCAGTAAATTCAATTACTTTATTTGACGCTTCTGCGTCAGGATCAGCATTAGCTGTAGTCAAAGTGACATTTGCTGAACCCGCTACTGACTTAGATAAATAACCTGCTGTAAAAGCGTCTACTGTTTGTAAATTATTATTTGTGTTGTTACCCCACGTGCCTGAGTTAGCTCCCGTGGCTTGAAGTTCTAATTTATATCGATCTGAATAAGTGCTAGACATTTTAATCCTTACTGCAAACTATAGTGTTTGCGTGTTTAACATCCATGTTTGGAATTGCGAAACTTGTTGGAGAAGCAACCGATCCTGACAAACTTCCTGGTTGTGATCCTGCAGGGTGAGTATGAGAACCTCCACCACCTGCGCTTCCACTAGCACTTGCAGGCTGGAAAGCATTTGATCTAGGACTAGGGTTTCCTGTAATTTGTTGGCTACCATAATTTTTTGAGTGAGTGTGTGAAGATAACTCAGGGGTAGCTATAGTGTGAGCAGCAATACTTACACTAGAAGTATCTAAAGAAGCTCCCGAAACATCCAAAGTAATATCCGCCGTTGCTGTTGTTCTTGATGAACCAAAGGTATCTGTAAAAGCTGTAGACCCTCCTGTGCTTGCAGTTCCTGTAACAACTCTTAAAGTGGAGTTAGCTAAAGCAGAGGCAGTGTTTTGTGTCCAACCTGTTGGAGCAGTTGCCGCTAAAAAAACCATTTGTGTTCCTGAGTCTAAAGTAGAGACACCTGTAAGATTGGATCCATCACCTGTAAAGCTAGTTGCAGTTAATTGACCATTTGCTTTAATCTGAACAGCAGAAGACCCGACATTAACTAAATTTTTTACACCAACAACTCCTAATGAATTTGCAAAAAGATCAACCATAGCATTACCTTTGCAATACATAATTGTATGTGCAGCTTGCGTAATTACAACACCATTTGCAGCATGTCCTGTTGGAGCTACAGTCAAAGTTTGTGAACCTGTAGTATTATTAAAAAAAATATAATTAGACTCAACAGCAGGTACAAAAACTTTAATGTCTCCTGTTAAAGCTCCTGTAAATTCAATTACTTTGTTAGAAGCTTCTGCAGTGGGATCTGCATTGTTTGTAGTTAGAGTTACGTCTGCTGAACCAGCAACAGATTTTGCTAAATAACCTGCGTTAAAAGCATCTACCGTTTTTAAATTATTATTTGTATTATCTCCCCAAGTATTAGCGTTGGCTCCTGTAGCCATTAACTCTAATTTTAGTCTATCTGAATATGTACTTGCCATTTATACCTCGGATTATATTTGTTTTATTTAATGTATCAAACATTTTATGCTGCGTCCACCTCTGTCCATGTATTGCTTGCTCCTGTCACTACGTTAGCCCAAGGAGTAGAGAATACGTTGCCCTCAACTACTGAAAGGCTTACTCCTGAAACATTTACTATAGCTCCACCTGTAGTTGATGCAGCTCCTGAAGCAAAACTAGTTGATAAACCTGTTAAATTAACTACTACACCTGTTCCTACTTCTATAGAAGCAGATCCTAATGCAGAACTCATTGTTACGGGGGTGGTTGCGAAACCTGCTTGCCCTGTAATTGATACTGTCCCTGTCGTACTGGCTATTGATACTGAAGGCGAGTCTACTTGCGTAAAGATATCAATAACTGGAGTTCCTATGGCAAAGTCTAATTGATCAGAAGGAGCAATAACCGCTACACTTCCTTCACCAGAAACAGTGGCTCCTGAAAGAGCCATGCTCATAGTTAAAGTGTTTGCCTCTACTAAGGCAACACCCGCTCCTTGCAATAAACCTGTATTTGAAGCCATAGAGACTCCTGAAGGAGTTGCAATAACACCTGTTCCTACTTCTACCGTAGGAGTACCTAAAGTAGTAGACATTGTAACGCCTTCTACATTAGTAATAAAATCTATATTAGCATTCCATTCAAATGAACCCCACTCAGCTCTACCCCAACCTGCATCTACAGATCCTGCAGCAGTTTCAGTTCCAATTCCAAACGAGGTAGATAAACTTCCTAATACAACACCTGTTCCCTCTTCAATCGCTAATGCTCCAGATAATTGTGTTTCGAATGAGACACCTGTTACTGAAATTACATGTTCTGGTTCGCCTACCGCAGTGCCTAAAGCACTGGTCATAGATAAAGTTGAAGCAGTGGCAACAACATCGATAGACACGGACTCAGTGCCTAAAGCACTTGCCATAGATAAACCTGTTAAACTAACAGGAGCGAATTCACTCCAAGCTCCGTCTCCCCATCCTTGTCTACTCCATCCCTCTAAAGGACTAACAACATTAGCTGATCCACCCATTCCTGAGTGATTTGAACAATAGTAAAATAAACTTGGAGTAGTTGCTACAACAGAAATTGTAACACTTCTAGTCGTATAAGAATCAAAATTTGAGGCGTAAGTAGCTGCAGATACACTGCTACCATCTCCCTTATAGACTACATTGGTGGTGTAAACAGAGCCACCACCATGAGTTCCGTCTGAAGTCTCACTTAAATTTAAAGGATGAGTATCATTCGTCGCGTCATCCTGATTGAAAGTATATGAATTATTGATAATAAGCGAAACTGTCGCTTCTTGTACACCATCAATAAAATACTTATTACCACCAGCAGTGCCCTGTACCGTGACTGTATAAGTGGTCATTTAGACCTCCTATGAAAGTCTTAGTATAGCACTTGATGCGTCATTAGTAGGAAACGCAATTGTAAAAGTTCCGTTAGTTGATGTTTTTACACTTCCAAAATCGAGAACTGCAATAGCTGCATTTGTATTAGCTGATGATCTGTTATATATCAAAGCCGCTTGAGCAGAAATTGTTGCTGATGTAAAACTTGCGTTTGCAAAGTCAACAAATGCTGTTGAAGCTGTTGCACTAGTTGCTGTTAAACCGATAGTTGGACTTGTTAGAGTTGCACCACCCGCTGCGTATGTTCCTGAATTACCTACTTCGTTTGTTGCGGAATAGGCTGTTGTGTTTCCATTTAAAGTTACTGAATTTGTGTACAGAGCGAGATTGATTGTATCGTTATCAATATCATGATCGCCTGCTAACAGTTCTTTTTTAAACGAAGCACAGACTGCTTGATTTATTGCCATTTTTATTTACTCCCTTATGGTGTTAGCGATTTCATCGGAATGCGTAACACACCATTTTGATACTCATCCCTACGTTTACGACCCATTTGCTCTTGTGCAAAATCTTGCAGAGCTACTTGGTACTTACCTTCGTATAATTGCATATCTTGTGTGTTTTTCAAGTAAGAAAAAGCTTCTGATAAAGTTCCGTATATTAAAACTTCAGGAGCATTATTTGATAGAAAAGTTGTAGTAGTTGTCGTGCCTGAACCGTTTCCTAATCTTTGTGGAGTTTCATCATACCACATCTCCACTGTGTAAGCTGTGTTTGGAGTAGGCGCTACAACCAAAGTAGTTGCATCCCAATTTCCCCAATATTTAGGTTTACCTGTAAAATTTGTATCTGTAGTGGATCTTTCAGGAGAATATTCGTCCATAAACGTAGCATCTCTTTGTTGTATCCAAGTTCTAGTTCCATCAGTTTCTACAATTTGTAATCCTCTAGCAAACCTAAATCCACCTTCAGGTCCTGAGACATCTAAAAAAGCATTATTAGCTTCGAAAGTTGTGGTGGCATATCTTCTTTGATCGTCAGTATCAATTTGTCTAGCAACTCTGTTTTCTATATTAGTTATAAAAACATTAACAACTGTATTAGAAAGAACGTCACTTGTGACCTCCGTATAGTTTCTTACATTATCTAAAAGTTCAGAATAATTCATGATATTACCACGGTCACTTTACCAATACTTGACCCAATAATCAACGATCTACTTTGTGATGAGGGTTGCATTCCGTTTGAAGTAAAAGAGCTATCCCCAGAGCTTCCCACAAAAACTGTCAGTGGTTCTTGTCTTGCTGGTCTAGCCCAAGGTAATGCTTGAGCGTCAGCACTATGATAAGGGGGATCTAGCTGTGGGTGCTTTGTTTCAAAACACTCAGGACAAGTTTTTAATCCATTCCACTCTTGTTGTAATTGATGAAAATCATATTGTTGGCCACATCTATCGCAAAGGGCTAGTGCATATTTGCCTGTAGCAAAGGTAGCCATATTAGGAACCGTTTATGAAATAATTTTGAGGAACTAAATGTACGGAAGCTCTTTGACCGTCTTCTGTTAAAGCTCTTTGTAATTCATCCTCGTAATATAGTTTTAATGATTGAGTTGCTTGTGGATTTTTCTTTTGAGATAAATAAAAAGCTAAACCTGAAACCATGCAAGGAAGAAATCTAAAAGGAGCATCAGGTTGATTTGTGTAAGCTCCCGCATCTTGAATTCTTCCAATATAATTATAGTTTATTTGGGTATCAGTAGTGTTAGGTGTCTGATATAGGCTAATCTGAACATTGGATAAATTTCTTTGTACGTAATATTGAGTTGGTTGACCTTGTGAAAATTTATTTGGTAAGGCTTGATACTCAGATCTTGATATTTTAGTCATAGTAGTATCAGTAGTTGTACCACTTGATACTGTTCTAAATGTCATTTCTAAAACATCACTAGCATTAGTTGGAGCTGTATAAGTTGTTGTTCCTGCTGTTAAGTTTGAAGTTTGATTTTCTACTTTCCATAAATGAATACCTCTGTTCATCCACTCTTGAAATAAGATATTAAGACTACGTCTAGCCGACTTTAAATCATAACCAGAGCGAGTTTCAAGACCGCATCTCTCATAAGCATCTTCGACTATGTCGTCGATGTCTAAATTAAAAGTGGTTGTGCCAGAGGTAGCCATAATTTACTTCTTCTTCATCATTCCGCCGCCACGTTTTTTAGCCATTCCGCCGCCACGTTTTTTCATCATCATGCCACCGCCACGTTTTTTAGCCATGCCACCTTTTTTCATTACTTGTTTCTTTTTTGCCATCATGATTTGACTCCTTTTTTAAAAAGTTTTTCGTATGTATTTTGCCTTTCAGCTACTACTTCATTGTAGTATTCTTTAGGCCATTTCTTATAATAGCCTATCTTATGTAGTTTGCAACTTGCATCATACAATTGTTTAAACTTTTGTATTAGCATCATTGAATATTCTAAATCACCATGTTCTACAGGTTCATTAGTAGGGTCTACTAGAAACTCTTGTTCTTCAGGACTAGCAGGACTTGAAGGATGAAAGCCCATAAAATAGACATCTCTGCGATTATAAGTTTTATTATAAAAATCTATTTTTTCTTGAAACTGACTACCATCATATTGTTCAAAAAAAGGATCACAATAAATTATAATATCGTGTTGTTTTTTATTCCATGATTTTAAAACAGTGGTTAATTGTTTTTCATATTTAGATTTATCCATACGAACTTCAATTCGTAACTTATTATCTTTTCTCCATTTGGCTGCAAAAGGACATGCTGGAAAACCTAAATGTTTATTCATTGGCTCTAAGATATTCTTAGACCAATTAACTACATCAAGCTTTATTTTTTCTGCTTGTTTTTTTCTGGACAATAGTTTTCACATTGGTTGGTTTACCGCCAACACCTTGAGCTTTTGATCTTTTTCTAGAAACTGCCGATTTTATCTGACCTTTAGACATACTAGAAGCTTTTGCTGCGGGGACACATTTAGGGTACTTCCGTTTGGCATCTTTTTGTTGTTTTGATCTGCCACACTTAGCAAAGCTTCCATCCTTTTTTCGAGAACCTATATCTCTCCAATCTTGTTTAAACCACTCTTTTAGCCCAGATTTAGCCATTACATTTTTTGAGTTATTTTTCTTCTATTTTCCATAACCGCTCCACATCCTTTAGCTACTCCACCTTGATCGTAGTTTGAAACTTTCTTTCTTTGTTGTGAAACGGATCCTCCCATTGCCATAGGTTTAGGTCCCTTAAAATCTTTTCTTTTTTTACCACTGGGATCCTTTATTTTACCTGCGCATATCTTAGATGCGTAAGCATTTGCATACGCGCTAGGATAAACGTCAAATTTCCGTTTTGCTGCTGCTTTGCCTCTTGCACATAGTTTAGTCATTATTTATCATCCTCTTCTATTTCAAGCCCACATACGCAATCATAATCTTCATTGCACTTGCACATTTATTTTACCATTCCGCCTTTTTTCTTAAATCCCATTTTATTTCTTACTTTTGTAGGTAATTTTTTAAGACCTTTATTTTTTGGTGGGACTGGTTTTAATTTTTTATTCATTTTTCTACCTCCTGTGGATACTTCCTTTTGCATTTGTGATCTACTAATCACCATTAAAATTCACTATAATTCTTAATTAGAAATCCTTCCATCCAAGACATTTTATCGTCCATAGATTTTAATTGAGCTTTTATAACAGCTAGGTCCTGTTGCATTTCTGCAACACTATCTGCC
>TARA_R110002012_G_scaffold11497_5_pt1 | contig 19121 bp, 29 predicted proteins | sample TARA_R110002012 | Tara Oceans TARA_R110002012 (sample SAMEA4396515) | marine metagenome | biome: Westerlies Biome; feature: [DCM] deep chlorophyll maximum layer (ENVO:01000326); material: water (ENVO:00002006), including particulate matter (ENVO:01000060) such as... | depth 40 m
GCCATCGAAGAACTGTTCGACAAAACTTTTCGCTGCCAATCCGTATTTTTTTTCTTCCAAATCTCTAGTGCGAGATTCGGGAGTATCAATTCCGTAAAGGCGAATACGCCCACCACTACCCCGAATCCAAGTGTCCCAGCCCAAATCCACAGTGGCATCTATAGTGTCTCCGTCCACGACCCTAGTAATCTCGCAGCGATACTCATACATCTGAATACTCACCGCTGGAGATCATGTCAGTTAGCTCTAAAGCGCGTCCACCGACCTGCTTGGCCCATTTTGAGTCTAAAAATTCAGTGGCAGCTTCTTTATAGTTTGCAGCATCCATAGCAGCTAGGGCGCGTTTAAAAAGCCGCAACCTAGTCTGTCCAAGGTTAAAAGAGATGTCTACTATGGCATCTTTTCGTACATCATCAAGGCTGTTAAACCACTCATACTCTGTAGCTAATTCCTTGATTACACGCTCAATATCGTTTTGTAGGAGGTAATCTATCTCGTCCTCGGAAAGCCCCATGCCGCCCTGCTGGTCAATGTTACGGCCCACTCCTACAGTAATCTTACCCTCAGAGCATTCGTATGCATGAGTTTCTGTGCCTTCATGACGCTTCAGCATCTTAATTAGCTTTTCCATTATTGACCTCGGTTATTGCTGCTACCAAAGAAGAAGGCGCTGATACCGCTGATAAGACCACCTAAATACCCCAAGATAATGTTAGCCAAGGCATCATCCACCGCTTCAGCACGGAATGTCACCAAGAAGATATATGCTAAGAACCCCATCAGGCTAATAATGGCAAAAATCTTTGGGGTGGGGTCTTCACCGAATATCTCTCTTGCGGCCTGCCTGTCCTGCACCTCTACCTTAAAGTTTTCTAGGTCAATTTCCCGCTCTTTTAAAGTCTTGGCGAACTCTAGCTCTGCTTCTTGTAACGCACTGATGGAGTCTGGATGCTCTTCAATGTATTTTTCGAGCTTAGCCGGGTCAGTGGTATTGCTTACTCCTAGCTTGTCAGCCACAAGCTTGACAGCCATACCGCCCATAGGCCCACCAATGGCTTTGCCCACTGTTGGTGCAAGCGTAGACAACAATCCTTTTAACTTGCTCATCTAAACCTCGATCATAAAAGTGCTTTTAGGTGGGTCTTCTACTCTGTCTCTTGGGTAAGGCGCTATACCCAGATGGTCTATTATTATCCCGAAGCTCTCTATCTTCTGAGCAACTTCGTTGATGTTCTGTTTTGCGTAGGCTGCTGTACCAACATTGTCAAACCACATGTTAAAACGCCCGTGGTTATCGCTAACTCTGCCTTGCAACCAGATGTGATCTCTATCGCCTATCTCTGTGTCTATGTTAATCTCCCAGTCATCATCACTGCCTAGCAACTGGTCAAAACCCATCCATTCCTCTTCACCAGCATTTATCTCTCCCTCTCCAAAGTCAACTGAATTACTGCCTTCCGCTGCTTCCTCAAACTCTCGTGCTTCTGGCGCTTCCCAGAGGAAGCTGGACGGATCAGACTTTTCAAGCTCAATTTCGACAGGGGGTAAGTCAGTAAACAAATCTAGCTCGCCAGATACAGAGCTTTCCCCGCTTTCTATTGCCGCTTTTAAATCTGTAAGCAGCTTCTCTACATCCTCATTGTTGTCTACCTTGGAAGATGTGTTTTCAAATACTTGGTCTAGCTTGGACTGTCTTGTCGGCTCTTGGCCTTCTGTCTTTGGCCCTTCTTTGACTTCTGTGTCAGCAGGAGTTTCTGTTGACGTGACTCTGACATTTACATCTTCACCAGAAACCTGTGCAAAACTACCTACTAAATTTACTGTACCGTTTTCAGTCTCTAGCGTTATAGACTTGCCGTCTTCAGATACCGTCCCCTTAACTACCTGTCCTTCCGGTAGGTCTAGCTCTTGAACTGTGTCAGAGGAGAGAGCTATCGTCAGGTTTTGGGTGGTATCTACCTGCGTTGCTGCATAGTTCGCAACGGAGTTTTCTGGCGATATAATCATCCATCACAACGTCAACAAATAGAGCCTTACCAAAGCATCTAGGTTTCGGATGACTTTCCCTCAGTATCCTCCTCGACGATCTCGTCGATGGTTTCACATACATCAGGAACAGCTACGCCTGTAGTTACTTCAGTAGCCACACGCCCCACAGCCCGAATGCCTTTATAGACACCAGAGCAATACAGGTCTTTATTAGCGATCATATCCTCAGACACCGTGCATCCGGTGAATACAAATAAACTACTCAGGATTAGGGAAATCGATTTCATCTTCTATCCTCTTCAGCTCTCTTAGTTCGCCTTTGGTTAGGGGGGCAACCTTCTTGGCTTCTCGCTCCTGCTCGTCAAGGAACAGCTTCAGCCTTTCTTTATAGCCATCCATCATGTGGTCTGCTATACGGTCTTTCAGATCGCCCCTGTCAGCAACTCTGGTGTCTTTACTTGGGTTTATATAGTCAGGGCCGGTATTGCTGAAATACAGCATAGTCTGTGAGCTTGAAGGGCCGTAACAAAAGCGTGGGATTCTAGCCACCATATCGCTGCCCTGCACACAAGATATTTGGTTATCCAGCGTCATTGGCTTCTTAAAGCCTTTAAAAAACACGTTTGGCTTACCGAAAGTAATTAAGTTTATATTGTCGTGCCTACCGTTCAACATAGAGGCAGATAGCTCTGCTAACGCACCACCAAGACTATGGCCGCAAATCAACGTGCGTTTCTTGGGGTCTATGTGTTTCTTAACTTCTTTCCAGACTGACTTATGCGCCATAGCAAACCCGCCGTGACACAGCCTACCCGCATATGGTACGGGGACTACGAGCGCGTCTGTTAACCAATCCCTGCCCTGCTGTGTACCCCTAAAGGCTATTATGTCTATGGTCTTACGCTTTGCCACATATACTGTAGTAGATGTCCACTTGCTCTCTATGTGAATAGCATCTACTTTGTTCCGCTTTTTGTAGGCGTTCATCGCCCAGCTACAAGCCATGTTAAGCAGTACGGGATCAAGTTTCATTTATCAGCCTTGCTATCAAGTCGCTTAAAGATTGCACCCAGCAAGTCTTTGATCTCGCGTATGTCTTCACGGTAATCGTCTTTAGCAACGTACTTTTCAGGTATCGTTTTCATCTCGGAGTCAATACGGTCTAGCAACGTATAGATACGAGTGTATGCCCACGCCGCCAGAAAGCCACCGATCAGGATAATTACATCAAAAACAATTTGTCCTGTGAGTTCCATCACTCAGACTCGCGTGGGTCTACCCAACCTTCTACTGCCGTGAACGTGCCGTCACCCGCGCAGGTGTACTTGCACCCGTACCAGTCGGTTGGCTCACTAACTCCGGTGATAAGAGTGGCGTTGCCACTGTTGAGATCACCAATGATAAACTCAGCAGGATCGCCCACAGTAATTGTGTCGCTTCCCATCGTGACTGACTTGTCATCAGCAAAAAGATACCGCGATGTGTTCGTTGCATTGTCTACGATTGTCTTCATGTTCTACCCTTTCAATAGAAGTGTTGTTGCAGCAAGTGCTTTACCCGCTGTTACAGTAGTGGAATTTGTGGCTGTGGAAGTAGTTGCGTACTGATTAACATCGTCCCCAGTATCACCGCAAACATACATTTTGCTGCCATCCGCGCTAAAGGCTAATCCTTGAGGGCTGGATTCTTGAGAACTAACGGAAAACTCTACACTAGCATATGATGCGCTTGATACGTCAAAGCCAGTGGTCAATGTATATTTGTAAACTTTCTGGTTGTCCCGAGCAAGAACGTATAGTTCCGTCCCGTCTGAGTTAAAGACCCCTTCTTTGGGCTGTGTAGTTTGAGAAGCCAGACTAAAGCTGTCTACAAATGATGCGCTTGATACGTCAAAGCCAGACGACAATGTGTATTCGTTAATATCATTTCCGGTATCACCGACAATAAACATCTTAGTCCCATCGGTATTAAAAGTTATACCTTGCGCCTCTGTTTCCTGTCCCGATATATCAAACGCTTGAGTATAGGACGCGCTAGACACATCAAAGCCAGCACTTAAAGCATACTGAGCCACAGTGTCCTCTGTCTCGCCAACAATATACATTTTAGTGCCATCAGTGTTGAAAGCTACACTCATAGGTGCTGCTTGTTGCCCACTTACACTAAAGCTATCGACGAATGATGCGGTGCTTACGTCAAAGCCCGTGCTTAGGGTGTACTCGTTTACGTCATCCCCAGTATTGCCGACAACAAACATCTTGGTACCCGCAGGGTTAAAGGCTACTCCTGACGGAAAAGTATCTTGCGAGGAAACACTGAATGCTTGTGTATAAGAGCCACTGGCAATATCGTAATTAACAGTAGAAGTTGCCGTATTTAGTGAGCCGTCATCCTGAACGTAATATGTAGTTCCGGGTGTTAAAGTCAAACCCAAACTTGCGTTAGTAATCACCCCGCCCTCGACAACCACTTCGCCTGATGCAGAGTTGTTGATAGCTTGGTTGGTGATGCCTGCGAAGTTATTAGAGTTTGTTGTCAGGTCTTGATAGACAATGGCTGTGCCGTAGTTGGAATTACCTTGATCCCTGTAAGCAATTACAACCGATTCTTGATCTGGGTCATAAACAGCAGCTTGATATGAACTGTGTGCGCTCGCAAAAAATGCTGAACTTGTGAATGATATTGAAGTACCACTTACTGTGCCAAGCGCATAAGACCCATAGTTTGAATTGGTTATGTCCATCCAAGAAACGAAGGTAGTGTTACTAGCAGAATTATAAGTGACCTTTATCCATTCGCTGTTTGAGGAAGCTACTACCACTGGTGTTCCAAAGCTGACACTCGTTCCACTTACAGTTCCTACCACTGCTGTGACGTAAGAAGAGTTAGCGTCATCCGAGTAACCCACTATTACCTTGTTAGCTGTAGAGTCAAATCCAATGCCTATATAGTCTGATCTTGCACTTTCAAAAACAGTTTCTGAACCAAACGATATTGACGTTCCGCTCACAGTGCCAACTATACCTGTACCATAATTGGAATTGCCTTGATCTCTAAATGCTATGACTACTTTCCCTGCATTAGAGTCATACGTTATAGACGTATATACCGTACCCCCATTGTTATATGTGGTTTCACTGCCAAAGCTAATAGACGTTCCACTAACAGTTCCTACGCGGGCCTTCCCCTTTGAACCATCACCTTCATCGACAAAAGATAGCACTACTTTTTCGTTTGCAGAATCATATGTTGCACTAATCCAAGTCGTGTTGCCGCCCTCAAACTCAACACTACTTCCAAAAGATATGGATGTGCCACTAACAGTGCCAACATAGGCTGTTCCCGCTGACGCGCTCTGATTTTTACAGGCTACTACAACCTTGCCGTTTGCAGAATCGAAAGTGGCTGCGTTATATTCAGTGGCTGCACTCTGATAGACAACAGGAGTTCCAAACGAAATGGTTTTGCCGGATACTGTGCCGACTACGGCAGTTCCATAATCTGAATTACCTGCGTCTTTGTAGACAATGACTACCTTGTCATTTGTGGTATCGTAAGTTATCCCAATTTCTTGTGTGTCTGCGCTTTCAAACACAACCTCAGAACCAACACCTGCCGCTGTAGAAGATATCGCTATAACCGTCCCGTCACTTTGCAAAGCGACTGTCTGTCCTGTAGCCAGATTACCGCTGGCCGTGGCCGTTATGACTTTTGCGCCGCCACCTGCGGGTAGTAAATCGCTTAGATTGCTCATGTGCTGTAATCCAGATTGATACTTGTGGCTGACATTGCTTTACCAGCGGCCACTGAAGAAGATGCCGTACTGAGTGTGCCGTCATCTTGGACGTAGTAAGTTGCGCCTGGAGTTAAACTGCTCAACCCGTTAGCTGCAATCCCGCCCTTCATCGTTATATTGCCGCTTGCTGCGTTGGATATGGCTGCGTCTGCTATGCCAATAAAGTTTGTCGCAGTGAGGTTTGTTCCAGCAAGTCTAAGCACTACGCTTGTACCGTTCGAGCTGGCTCCGTTCTGAAAAGATATAACAGTCCTATCCGCAGTCGCATTGTAGGATGGTGATATATACCGAGTTAGCTGGCCTCCACCCGCCCCCGCATTAAATGTAACAGGCGTGGCAAAACTTATACTTGTTCCGCTGACCGTGCCAACAGCATATTTACCATTGTCTGGGTCGTCGTCCTCATCAAGGAAAGCAACTATGAATTTATTTGCGGTGGTATCAAACGTACCTCCGTAAAAACCGCTACCAGACAACGCAGCTACAACTGTCGCGCTTCCAAAGGAGATAGACGTTCCTGAGACTGTACCAACCACCGCCGTAGGAGTTTGGTTGTTTTTGTAAGCTATAATTATTTTATTAGCAGAAGGGTCATACTCAGTTACCGTGTTATAAGTGACCGCCGCATTAAACGAAACCTCACTTCCTGCGGATATACTCGTGCCGCTCACAGTAGCTACCACTGCCTTACCGTGTGTGCTGCTGGCTGTATCTTGATAGGCAATAACAACTTTCTGTGCGGAAGAGTCATACGCCGTTGAGGGAAAAGCACACCCTCCACCCGCAATGTTTGTTAATGCGCTTCCACTGCTAACAGATGTGCCAGAAATAGTCATTACTTGGGCATCTAGCCGATTACTTGAAGTTTCGTTTTGAAATGCAAGGACATGCTTCGCGGCATTTGCCTCGTAGACTGTAGCAAAACCTGCAGCATTAGATGATGCGGCGCTTGTTTGGGCACTTGCTGTACCCAGACTGACAGTGGTTCCTGAAACAGTGCCTACTACTGCCCATATGTAATAACTATTGCCACCATTAGAATAAGCTATTAGCACTTTGTTTTGAGCAACGTCATAGGTTATGGACGTAGTAGTAGTGGTGGCGCTATTAAACGTAACGGGTGTTCCGAAAGTTATTGTATTGTCTGAAGCATTAGGAGTGCCTACTACAACATATCCGTAGTTACTATTCCCTACATAACTAATGATTGTTTTGCCACTTGAACTATCGAAACAGCTTGAAACATGCTCAGGGTTTGTTCCGGCTATAAAGTTAGCCGCAGCGCCTAATGCCTCTGTGACCGCCGCTACCTGACTCACCGTACCATTAGTATTCAGAACCACGGTCTGGCCGCTTGCTATAGCCCCATCAGCAGTGAAACTTAGCTGCTTACTGGCCGCACCTGCTGGTAATAGATCGCTTAGATTTGTCATGTCAAATCCATCATGTTAATTGTTGTGGCAGTGACAGCCTGTCCTATCTTCACCGCTGGGCTTGTGCTTGTCGTGGTCACCGTGCCGTCGCTTTGGACGTAGTAGTCAGAGCCTATGGTCAACGAGGACTGCTTGCTGTTGATGCTGCCCTTGACGTTGATTTTGCCTGTTGCGGTATCTGATATGGCTGCGTCTGCTAGGCCAAGAAAGTTTGTTGAAGTGAGGTTTGTCGCAGTGTAAGCGGGGGTAATGGTAATAGCAGTGCCGTAGTTAGAGTTATCTTCATCCTTAAAAGCAACCACTATTTGTTCAGCCGCTGAGTTATACGCAGACTGGTTCTCGTCTCCTTGATCCGCTAACTTGATATCAGAGCCTTTAGAAAACGTGGTTCCACTCACTGTGCAAATTATAGCGGTCAGTTCGTTGTTATTTTTCTTACCAGAGTAAACAACTTTTTGTGCTGCGCTGTGATATGCCACTGAATTAAAATTATCAGTTGTTCCAGCAGTCATCATACTGACTCTTGTTCCGAAGGAGATAGAAGTTCCCGACACAGTTCCTATGATTCCAAATACATCTGTGCTTTCTTGGTAAACAACAAATGTCTTGTTTTGGCCTACATCGTGAACCGCTCGGTTTGCTCTAGTATTTTCATTAGCGCCATAAGTCGCCGCGCTGCCCCAAGAAATAGACGTTCCAGACACTGTGCCGACCTGCGCCCTTCCAGTTCCTGTATCAGTACTGCCATATACGACAACGACCTTTCCGCTTGTGGAGTCGTAAGTCAAACCTAATTGAAACACAGTGCCATTGTTGAACTCGACATCTGATCCAAAAGATATAGAAGTTCCACTTACAGTTCCAACCCTTGAATATCCGTGGTCGCTTTGCGTTCCGTCTGTGTAAGCAACTACAATTTTATCGTTTCCAGAGTCATACGCAGAACTGATGTAATCTAAGTTATTTGAACTCCACTGATTCTCTGAACCAAAACTGACTGTAGTTCCAGACACAGTAGCCACTATTGAACGGCCACCAGATTGCTTCCACGATATGACAAACTTATCTGCTGTGGAGCTGTATACAACAGTGATATCAACAGCAGAGGAGCTGTAAAAAACGACAGGAGTTCCATAAGTCAATGTAGAACCCGATAACGTAGCTACTACTGCTGTTCCATAGTTGCTGTTTCCAACGTCTTTATAAGCAATTAGTAATTTATCGCCTGTTGAATTGGAAGCAATGCCATTAAATTCAGAATTGGCCGACTCGTAAACAGCAGCAGACCCTACCGCTTCACTTACTGACCTAGCATCATCTGCAATTTGGGATACCGTACCATTAGCATTCAGAACCACAGGCTTGCCAGAAGCTATTGTCCCACTGGCCGTGAACTCGACAATGTTCTGCCCACCACCGCTGGGCAGCAGATCAGAAAGATTACTCATTTACACGCTCCAGCCGATTGTGCCGTTGATGTAGGTCATTACGATCTCAGCGAAGTTCTTGTCAAAGGTTAGGTCACTTGCGCTACTGGCAATGTTTGAGCTGTTCCTAGCCACCGTAAAGTTCGTAGTCTCTGCGGCACCCGTGCCGTCTTTAATTACCACGACATCTCCTGCACTAGGAGAGGAAGGCAGCGTAATCGTTATGCTACCCGCTGTAACCACAACGTAGTCTCTGTTACTCGCTGTATAGTTGCCGCTCTTCAGAAGAGGGACTATCGCGCCAGAGCCACCATTTGCAAACGGAAGAACTCCCGTCACGTTAGAAGCAAGGTTACAGTACTGCGCTGCCGTGCTTCCCGTGCCGCCGTTGGCAGTAGGGAGAGTGCCAGTAACATTACTTGCTAGGTTACAGTATGCAGTGGCTGTAGAGCCTGTACCGCCACTTCCTGTAGCAAGAGTGCCTGCTAGGGTAATTGTTCCAGAAGAGGTTATTGGGCCGCCAGAAGCAGACAGGCCAGTGCTTCCACCTGATATCTGAACAGAGGTTACCGTACCGCCGCCTACTTCGGTAAAGTTAGCGTCGAATACAGCGGCACCTGCACCAGCTCCATCTGAATACACATACTTCTTGGCTCCTGTTGGTATAGTAACCGTGGCTCCAGAACCCTGCTTGATAATGATACTCTGACTGCCAGAGGTGGCATTCTCAATCATCCATACCTTGGACACAGTGTTGGGGCCAAGGGTAATTGTTCTCGTAGTAGAAAGAGAGCCAGCAGAAGTTATCTTCAGATACAGAGAACGAGCGCCGTCAGCAGTACCATCCGGTATAGTGAATGTCGTATTGGCATCAGAAGCCATTTGTTTCGTGCCGGAACTCAAAGCATCTGCTACTAATGACAAGTTAGTATTAGTGGATGTACCCCAAGTACCACTCTCGTCCCCAGTGGCTATTTCTTTCAGCCTTAAATCATTTACATAAGTTGCCATTTATTTACCTCAATCAGGGTATATCCACCCAGTTCGGAGTTTGTGAAGGAAGCAGATTAATCCAGTTAGGATTCTGTGATGGATCAACATCTTGCCAGATAAGGACTCTTCCTACCTGACCAGTGACCTGTATGCCGTTTACACTTATAGTGCTTCCGGCAGCAGGGACTACTGAGCCAACAGCAGACGTAGAACTTACGCCTGTAAGGTTTATTTCTAAGACTAACTCAACGCCAACTGTGCCAAGCGTAGAGGTTGCCTGCAATCCTGTTGGTGAGATGTTAGCAGGAGCGACAACACTGAAGCCGGAGCCTACTGCTGATGTCGCTTCTACGCCTGTAGGAAAAACACCAGTGGTTTGTCGCACCCCAGCAGTTCCTACCTCGCCTGTTGCAGCTACTCCTGTTGCAGATACTTGTGCATTGTGATGAACGACAACGCTTCCAACAGATGCCGTAGCTACTACACTGCTTACTGCAACTTGGCCCGGAGCTAAGACTTGGGCTGTACCAACAATACCTGTGGCAGCAACTCCAGTTACATTTACCGTTGCTCCAGCAACAATGCCTGCCGATACGCTTCCTACCTGACCTGTTGCCTCTAAGCCAAGTGATCGGCCCCAAGCGCCGTCACCCCACGCTCCTCGGCCCCAGCCGCCTATAACTACAATTTGGGTTGTGTCTTCACCCCAGCTACCGTCACCCCAAGCAGCACGACCCCAACCCACGCCGGACATTTTAGGCTATCCTAATCAGCGCATTATTTTGATCAGCAGTTGGCATGACTATTTTAAAATCGCCAGCAGTAGAGGTTTTGTCACCGCCGAAGTCTAATACAACGACACTAGGATCACCTGATGCACTGTCGTTATAAATCAACGCGCCTCTTGCCGTGATCGTTGCTGTACCAAATGTCAGGTCAGCAAAGTCAGTAAACGCTGTAGTGCTGCCAGTGGTAGGAGTTACGTTAGTTAAAGTACCACCACCCGCGCTATAACCTGTTCCAGATATTTCGTTAGATGTAGTATACGCCGTGGTAGAAGCATTAAAGGAGGCACTGTTTGTATACAGAGCCAGCTTAAATGTATTACCTGAGCTGTTAGTAAAATTATGCGTACCAGTCATCAATTCTTTCTTGAAGCTGGTACACATGTAATTGCCTGAAAAAGCCATTAAAGCCTCCTTATCTGTTCAGCCAAAGAACTTTCTCCGGCATTAAGTAGTACGTTATATATAGTCGTTCTCTCGCTTTGTGCTGCTTGCTTCATATAATGCAGAACAATCTGCTCTATGCCGCTTCTAAACGCCTCTGCTTGCTGGCGTAGAACAGGATCGGCAGTAGCAGATATAGATATAATTCTGTTAGCGCAGTCTACAGCCACCTCTTCTGGGGTAAAACCACGGTGACTTGTGGTCTGAACGCCTACCTGACCGACCTCTGACTGTATGTCTACCGTAAACACTAGACTCTAAGGCTCCTAATAGCCCCAGACCGGAAACTGTCGGTGGTATCGTAACCTTCCCCAAGGGACTTCAGTCTCAAAGACGCATCTTCATACTTGGACAAATAAAACTCCATCTGCGGCCCATCCCCTTTGAGGAACGTATATCCCTCGACCAGACAGCTATAAAGCAACGCATTTTCTGCATTAGAACCCAGCCAGCTTGTACCGCTAGATGCGGTGGTGATTGACTCAGGCTCGTACATATAGTGAAGCTCTACTGGAAAATTAGCATTAGGAGTTGGCCCAACTATAAAGCGAGTATCGTCAAATATACTGTAGTACTTGGGAACCCCCTCAGTGGCCTCTACGGGATATGCCTCACGCATAAAGTTTACGTCTTTAAAAACCAGAAACTCTGAACCAACATTAGTAATAGCCAGAGAGTATGAGGCCAGAAAATTATCTGGCATCGTAAGGTAAGCGTTACCTTGGGTTAAAGTTCCTGTTTGATTTCTGCGAAGATCGGGTAGCTGTACGCTTCGCAATATCCTCTGTTCTGCCTGAGTGATAATAAGAGGCAGGTTATTCACGAAGGTAGTCTCAGTAGACTCAAGATAGTCTTGTATCGCCGTCTTCAGTGTAGTGAACGTAAATGCCATTATCGGAATCTCTTTGTTTTCTTAGCAACCTTCTTGGGCTGCGACGAGAACTGCTTGCCAGCCTTAGTGTCTTTTCGTTTTTTCCTTGTTGTGGCCGCGTACTCTTTCGAGCTAAGTGACTTAATAGCCTTCTCAGGCAGATATCTTTCACCAGTCTTCGCGCTTGGCTTACCGGACTTAGTTCTCCACTTTTGTTTAGACCAGTCCTTTAAAGACTTCTGTGATTTTTTAAGCGTCATGACTTGTAGCCGCCGCCTTTATCTTTGTATTGTTTAGCAAGCATTTGAGCTTTTCTGGCCGACCATTGCCCCGGCTTGCCGCCACTTGACCCAGCCTTGATGCGATTGAATAGATTTTTCCGCATAGTGGGCTTGGTATAATTTCCAGCCTCGTTAACACGAGACTTGGTCTTTCCACCACTGTTCAGTGTTGTTGGTTTTTTCTTTGCTGTTTTTTTCTTGGTTACTTTACGAACGACCATAATCAACTAGGCGTGTTAGCCTGTCCCCCCATGCCCGAATGATTTGTACAGTAGTAATAAAGAGTAGGCGCACCAGAGGCAACAGTTATTTGCGTGTAAGCGCCAGCATCTCCTGCAACGCCATTAACCACTACGCCCGTAGTATACTCGCTACCACCCCCGTGAGTTCCGTCACTTGTCGTAGAAAATCTAAGCGGATGGCTTCCGTTTGTCCCGCTAGACTGATCAAACCTGTAGGTGTTGCCCTCAGTGAGACTCATCGTTGCTTGCTGAACGCCATCTATGTAGTACTTATTTCCACTTCCGGGGTTGGAAACAGTGACCGCAAAAGTATCAGAGATAGGTGTAACAGAACCGATAGCAGATGTAGAGCTAACTCCAGTAACAGATACGTTAACGTCAACCTCTCCTGTTTCGACACTGATATTTCCTATGTTAGTTGTACCCACAACGCCAGTTAAATTCGCCGTAGAATCTGGCTGTGTAATCTGTATCTCTACTCGCCCCACATGTCCTGACATGTCAAGACCAACAGTGCGGCTACCCAATGCCGTATTCCCACCGCCGACAGGGTCAAATGCCGACAGTTCTCGGCTTTGATCATATCCCCCGTCTGGCCTTGGATCGCGCAGGGCTTGCGGGTCAGACATATTTATCATGCCCAGACGCCACTGAGGATTGTCCACATCAACAACGTCACGACCTACCAGCATACCGTTGGGTCTACCAGCTTCAATCTGGGGGACTAGGTCTCTTAGCTTATACCTAAACCCTGTTCTGTCGCAGAATCCGAAAGCATGTTTTCCACTAGCATAACTGCTCATAAGTACTGATAGCCGCCCGGAACAACGTATAGGGCCGCTTTTTCTCTCGCAGAATCAGCAGCCATGTTCCATTGTTCTTCGTAATTTTCTTTCAGAAAAGGAAGTCGCGGTGCTGCCTCCTGTCTCTTCATGGCAATGTTATATGCCAGACCAGCAGTCAAACACGGCAAGAACCTAGCAGGAACGTCCATATTTAATGTCGCAGGCGACCCTACGTCTTCAATACGCTCCATGTAATAATAGTTGAAGGTATATACCTGAGCAGCATCTGGAACAGGCCAGACAACAACTGTAATTCCAGAGGGAGACCTTTCAATGTAATACTGAATAGGCCGACCTTGTAATAACTTGTTAGTTTGGTGAGAGTACTGAGATACAGATATCCTCTGCATTGTCAGGTCTGTCTGCTTGGTGATATCACCTGCGTCAGTTCGCAGAACACCCTCTATTACGTCTAACTTGTCAGAAGTAAGGGGGTACGAACCAGTACCAGCGACCAAGGTCTCACTGGCATTCTTTACCGTCCACAGATTTAAGCCACGGTTCTGCCAGTCCAACATGAGAAGGTTTAGGCTTCTTCGTGCCGTCCTGTAGTCAAATCCAGATCGTAATTCCAGACCGCAGCGCTCATAGGCTTCTTCCATGATATCGCCAAGATCAAGATTAAATGTGGTGGTTCCGCTTGTTGCCATTAGACAATTCTGCCTTTAGTAAATCCTTGAACAACCTTGCCGTCGCCCACTCTGCCGCCTGTAAACATTTTCTTGCTTACGCCAGCCTCGCTGAGAGCAATAGCCATCGCCTGATTCTTGTTAGTTACTTTGTTTCCAGAACTTGACTTCAGCTTACCGTCAGCAAATTCCTTCATAACAACGCCAACTTTATCCTGCTTCTTCATAATATCACCATGCCTTACATGACCAATATCTTGCTGTGAACTTGTCTTTAGCAGTATCACAGTTGTGCCTAGCTCGGAAATTCTTTCTCCTTCCCGGCTGGTCTTTCTTAATCGTCATATTAGGATCGCCAAATCGGACAATCTTTATTTGATCGCCCTTCTTCGCCAACACGGCAGACTTTTTGTTAGCATTAGGTGTTCTCTTAGGCTTGTTGTAGCCAGAGAATGTTTCGCCGCGATACTTTATTTTGCCGCCGGGAGTTCTTTTAACATCTTTTGTTGTAGCCATGTTAAGTGTCCTTATGAACCCTTACGCCTTGAACAGCCTTTCCAGCGCCCCTTACTCTCCCTCCCTTAAACTTATTAATCGTCCTATTCATGCTTTTAGGAACAACATTTAAGTTGGATGAAGAGTTATTGTTAGGGTTGCCATCGCGGTGATGAACGTCCATCCCGTCACCTTTCTTTACTTTGCCGTTAGCAAGCATCTTGTTTCTAGCAGCATTTCTGGCAGCACGATTCTTTTTCTGCTCTGGACGTGAGTGGTAATTATCGTATTCAGAACGATAATTCCTAGTCATCAAACTGAGCCTCATACGCCTTGTTCACAAGAGCGTCTTTTTTCTCGCGCTTATCAAGTTCAACGCCGAAATCACGAGCAAAATCCTCAAGCTGTGATTTGTTCATTTTACTCAGCTCAGACAAAGACGTTTCATTTACGACTTCAAACTCTGGCTTTGAGCTTTGTTTTTTAGACATTCCCTTGAGCTTTGATTTTGCTTCGGACTCAGACATGAGGTCAAACACCTCAACGTCATAACCGCCTTCAGAATTTTTCGTTCCGATTTGGTAAACAGGGTCTCCGTTACTGAAGTTACCGTTTTGGAATACTTCTAATTTAGCCATCGTAAAACCCTCAAACAGCGACGTATGACTTAGTTAAAGTCAGCATCAGAAAATAGGTGTCGTTGTTACTAGCGCCACTAGTCGTAACAAGAATGTCGCCAGTCTTTCCGCTACCACCATTATTTGGAATGCCTGTAGGCCCAAAGTCTAACTGATCAGAAAAGTCCTGCAAAAGATTCAGTAAAGGCATGTTTGTGGTCGCATCGTAGAACAGCTCTACGCCCATACCAACGCAAGAATAAATAATTGATTGTAGTACCACTCCGTTACATGCCTGACCCGTCAAAGGGTCGCTGCTTAACGTAGAAACATCTACCAGTGTGGCTAGGCTTTGCCCAGTGCCATCACTTACATTAGTGAACTTTAGAACAGCATTTCGTGGGCCGTCCTCGATCACTTGGCTCGTTAGTGCATCTGCCATATGAAGCTCCAAATAAAAAACGGGGCAAGCCCCGCTTCATATTCTACGAAAGGTTGTTGTTCTGAATGTACATCACAGTAGCAGTTGCTGCTCCAGTAGTACCATCTCCAGTGTTTGCATCAAAATCAGCGAACACTTCCAAATCAGTGGTTCCAACATCAGTGGCTTCGGTATCCAAAGTCCCTCTTGTTGTACCAAGCGCTTTGACGTTAGTAGCTGGGACGAAAGCATCAGCGTCTGCACTTGTGCCAATAGCTACCGTAGCAGTGCCTGAATCATTGTTAACTGTGGTCACGTTTAGGATCACATCAATAATTTGGGAATTAGCGGGAACAACTGCAACACGCTGATTGAGATCATCTGCGCCGATAATATCTAAAACAACGGATTGAGCCATTACGACAGAACCTACATTGGACACATTAGTGCCAATGGTTGTGCCAGTGGTATCTCGGATGGTTCCGGTCTTTATAGGGCCAGAAAAAGTAGTAGTAGCCATGTGTTACTCCTGTCGGGGCTAGTGTCTGCTATGCAGTCAGGGTAAGTAAGAAAGGGTGGCTCTGCCAGACCCGGAGTTGCGAGGTCAGTGGCCTGACAGAGCCGTTTTGGCATTTAGGTTACGAAGAACCGGGCGAGCCAAAGATGCCCAAAGGATCAGACACGCCGAAACTGTAACGCTCACGCGCCTTGTAGCGCACGTTACCTGTGTCGAAGTCTCCATCCATTGAAGTTTCAAGCGGAGTACGCTCAAAGTGCTTCATGCCGTTAGGAACATCGGTAATCAGATAGAAGGCATTGTTGTCAGTCAGGTAGTGATTGACAGCATATCCCTCTGGGATTGAACCGTTGTTCTTGATGGCATTGATGTCATTGTCAGCAGTGCTAACACGCAACTCAGAATCTAGGATTCGGGTTGCAACGAACATCAAGTTAGGTGGAACGATAAGCCGTCGAGGTCGAGCAGCAATCAAAAGTCCACGCTCATCGGTATAAGCCGCGATCTGAATGATCGCATCTTCCAGTGAGGTTTCATTAAGGTCGGCTGCTGTAGCAGGACGGTTTGAGTTGAAGCCACCATTTACGAGAGGGTGACCACCACCCCCAGCCACGCCATCTCCCACTGCTGTGAACAAGTTAACACCATCGCCAGATTGAAAGGCATTGGTAAAACCATTGTTCAAAGGGAAAGCGGCCTTGACTTGTTTGGTGTAAGCCATTGCTCGTGCCAAAGCCTTGGTGTATCGCTGAGAAAGCGAAGCGTAGAGGTTGTCCTCCATTGCTTCTTCAGTGATTGCAAAACCTTGTGCCACGGTTTCGTGAGTGTAACGTGCAGTGAATGCTTCTTGCGCTGAATCATAATTGATTGCAGAGCCTTCAGGCTTCACAGGAGCAGCGCCAAAGCCGCTCAGTTTCACTTCTTCTTCAAACGAACGGTCAGATGTCTCTGTTTCGTAGATCATCTTATCTTCGTCTTCGTACTTTGCATACTCTAGGCCAAACAGGGCGTTAAGACCCGGAAGTAGCTCTTTGAGCATTTGCGCTCTTGATATAGCCATTTCTTAGGCCTCCTTATACGCCAGTTGCGTTACGATACAGGTGCATACCAGCATTGTATGTAAGTAGCACGTCTGTGAAAGCATCACCCACTTCACTATCTGGACCATCAACAAACTCAAGAATTCTGAGAGGTAGCGTGTTGGTGGTAGCAGCAGTGCTTCCATCAACTGCATTTTTGCTGCGTCCGATTGAAGTAGAACCCGCAGTTTGAACCACTCCGACATTGTTGCCGAGAGTTGTCTGCGCCAAAGCCTCATCGCTTTGCATACGAAAAACGCAGTCAGGATCATCTAGGACATAGGCCATGATGTCGCTTGCTGCGGTAGAGGCAGGATAGGTTTGGTTAAAAGTAGGCTGGTTAGTTCCGGGGTCGGTGTAAAAACAACCCATGAAAATACCAACCGGAGTCATCGTGGCAGTACCAGTGTCTTTTTCAACAGTACCAGTATTCACGAGCTTGACGAAATCGCCATAGAAAATTGCAGTGGCGTAGCCGCTGGCAATCTTAATGTGACGAACTTTACCGGAGAAAGAACCGCAAGCGGATAACCCGCCGACTGGTTCTGCCCCCATAGGGGTAGCTGTAGCAGCCATATCAAAGTCCTCAATTAAGAAGACAACCCTTACAGATTATCTTCTACCAAAAGTTGTCCTCGATGAGTTTTCTTGAAACTTACTCATACGAGGGTCTTGGTCGCTAAGAAAACTATTATCAACCGCATTCATCTGGTTTACAGCCATCTGGTTATAATATTTAGTTCGTTGATTTAACTGCTCGCTTGGAATAGCGCACAGTAACAAACCGCCGTACTCGATATTATCTTTGTAACGACTGCCAACATCAGACATGTAGTCGATTTCAGGATACTCGATTGCCTTTACAGGAACCCAGCCCTCTCTCATTTTCTGCGACACGTTTGTGTTGTCTACCTGACCTAATACAGAAGTGCGAATCCACCTATGGGATAAGCCATCTCTTGGATTGGGTGAAGGCAAAGAAGACGCTGGCTTCCACGAATCAGTGGGTCGCGTTGCGTTTTCTCGTGTATTACTTTCTTGGGGTGCGCGATTGAACTCATCGTTCATTATCCTGCCTCCTTAATAAGTTGAGCAGCATATTGTTCTGGTGTAAGCCCCAACGTCCTTGCGACTGAATGTTGAGACGGCGTAAGCGCGACTTTACGTGTCTTTGCTCCATTGTTTCTAGTGTTACTTGGAGCTACCACGGCTGTATTACTGCGTTGGCGTTGCAGGGCGCTACGATCTTCCTGCACTTCCTGTTCCGTTTTAAAGCCGGGATAATCAGGAAAACGCTCTCGCATTACTTTATTTACTGTTGAATAGTAAGTCTCTGGATCGCTTGAATCGGTTATGCCTTGATCTTGCAGATTATCATGAACGGCGAGTGACAAAGATGTCATCTGCTTATGCAGTGGATCAAGTTGCTCCCCTGCCGCTCTTGCTTGTGCTACTTTTTGGCTCGACTGAAACCAAGGATTCTCTGCCATCCAGTTATTCATTCGTTCTTGCACCTCTGGAGGCGCTTGAGGCGCTTGAGGCGCCTGCTGTTGTGGCGGCTGAGGCTGTTGAGCCTGAGCTTCTCGCCTTTGCTTCTGTGCTTGCAACTGTTGCTTTAGCTTAGTTTCGCGCTGCTCGTAGTCCATGATCCTTGCCTGAGCAGCACTTAACTGCTTCTGGCTTTGAACTAACTTTTCAGCATCGCCTTCTTCATGAGCTTTTTTTAATTCTTTTTCTGCACTATCCAGCTCAGCTTGCGCCTTGCCTTTAGAGCTTTCAATTAAGGCACCCTGACCCTTGGTCAGTAACGACTCATACTCTTGCAGTTTCTGCTGTTGTATTTTAGCGACTCTTACAGCCTCATCCTTGATGGCTTGAGCCTCAGCTAATCTGCTTTCTCTGTTTTTTAACTTACCAGTAATCTGGTTAATTCGTTTTTGCACCCCCTCGCTATAGCTTGCCAACTCCTCATCTGTTAAGTCTTTGCTATAGTTTACAAGAGGCACACCTTTTTTATCTGGCTCTTGAGCGGGAGAAGCGTCCTGCGCTACCTCAACCTCAATGCCAGAATCATCAGATGAGTTATTAACAGCGCTCAAGTCGCCGTGCTGCGTCTTCACCCCAAAGAACTTGTCTTCGGCAGACGATAGATTTTCTTCTGATTCGCTCATACTTTCCTCACACCTGTCGGGTCTTCAACTACAGCTTCTACACTGTCATCGTTTATTAAACGAAACTCTTGCCACACGCCATCCTG
>TARA_R110002012_G_scaffold308477_1_pt1 | contig 19105 bp, 4 predicted proteins | sample TARA_R110002012 | Tara Oceans TARA_R110002012 (sample SAMEA4396515) | marine metagenome | biome: Westerlies Biome; feature: [DCM] deep chlorophyll maximum layer (ENVO:01000326); material: water (ENVO:00002006), including particulate matter (ENVO:01000060) such as... | depth 40 m
ATTCAAGTTAAAACTACAGATAGTGATTCTAGTGGGATTGGCGACGCGGGTACTGTGCAAAATTTACAAGGTAATGAAAGAATAGCTAGTTCTTACTTAGTTGAAGGTTATGATGGAAAAAAAGCTAAAATAATAGGGAGTATAGCAGATGACGCCACTAACTCAACTTATTACTTTACAGCAGCTCCAGTTCCAAATAACTTTTGGCCTGAAGGTGTAGTAGGTATACCAGTAAGTAGTATAACAAGTGAAGTTATATGGGTTGATAGTATAATACGAGTTGATATCAAAACCGTAGAAGATGTTGGAGCAGAACCTATTATTGTAGATAGATTTGCTGTTACTAATGTTAAAGCTGGAGTTTTATCATGCGATACAAGTGGCGATATTAATAATGGATCTGTGTATAAATCAAATGGATCTTTTGAATCTACCCCGACTAACGGTTATGAGCAACTTCAAGTATTAGACGGAACAAAGTATAGAATAGGTATGCGTATATATGCGCAGACTAGTGCGGGTGTTAATTTATTATCAGACGGTGATAATGAATTTGTTGAAATAGTTCAAATACAAACAAACTTGTTAACGCTAGCAAAGAAACAAAACACGGATTTAAACACTGCTACTGTATTTAAATTTGTACACCCAGAAAGAGTTTTAGAATTTGATTACCATAAAGAAGGGGTGCTTGGTGGTATTAACGTAATATCTTCTATAAACATTTTAGATGATCTTCTAATGTGGACAGACGGGAAACACGAACCTAAAAAATTAAATATAACAAGGTGTCATAGTGGATGCGATGATGATGAAACAAAAAAATATATAACCCATACACAGCTTCACGTGGAACATCCTACACAGGGTGATACTGAAGGATTAGTTCCTGTATCTGAATTAGAAAACTTAGGAAGATATGGTCTATCTGCGGATATAAAAAGAGAAAACATAACTACTATAAAAGTAGCGCCAACTTCACCACCAAGTATAACAATAAAAGATTCTGATAGATTAACGGTTACTAGCTTTCCATTAACAGGATTTGAATTTGTAATCGACGCTAACAACGATGGTACATTAGACAATCCTCCTAAAGCTGGTGATTGGATGGACGTAACATTTCCAGATGGCGTTGATTTTAGATTAGATGACATATATATATTTACAGCGTCTAATACAGTTGATCCTATTGCTATAAGAGCTAGAATCACTGATATTGACGAAGACAACCCAAACCAAGTTACAATAGAGTTGTTATTTGTTGATAGTGATTTATCAAAAAGTCAAAATCCTTCTAATTGGACTGTTGATTTAGAAAAAAAAGATCCTTTATTTGAAGCAAAATTTGGTAGATTTGCATATAGATATCAATATGAAGATAATGAATACTCAACGTTTTCTCCTTGGTCTGAATTAGCTTTTTTACCTGGAGATTTTTTGTATACACCAGAAAAGGGATATAATGAAGGTATGGCTAACACTGTTAGACAATTAATTATTAGAGATTTTATACCAAATAACTACGTAAGACCTCATGATGTTAAATCTATTGATATACTTTGGAAAACAACAGATAATGCAAATATATATATTGTAAAAAGTATTGCTAGAGAAATAGACACTGAATGGAGAAATTTTTTAGATAGCGAAATAACTAATACTGGAATATTCACTATCACCTCTGAAATGATATATAAAGTTGTTGAAGCAAACCAATTACTTAGAGCTTGGGATAATGTCCCTAGATATGCTACAGCTCAAGAAATAACTGGCAATAGGCTTGTATATGGTAATTACGTACAAGGATATGATATAAAATCAAATATAGGATTAAAACAAACAATTGAATCTAATTTAGTTTCTTTTCCAAAACCTAAAAAGTCTGTTAAATCTCTTAGAACTTATCAATTTGGCATAGTTATTGGAGATAAATATGGTAGAGAGACATCTGTTATTTCCAATGGCTACAAAGCAGGTGATGGTCAAGTTTTACCAGGTACCGCAAAAGTACCTAAAAACTTATCTAGTTATTCAAATAGATTTAAATTACAACAAAGTTGGGAAGGTTCTGATCCTACATCTATAAAATGGATAGATTATATTAAATATTATGTTAAAGAAACATCTAATGAATATTACAATCTAGTATTAGATAGGTGGTATGATGCTGGAGATGATAATGTTTGGTTGTCATTTAATTCAGCTGATAGAGATAAAGTAAGTGAAGAAACATATTTGATATTAAAAAACGAACATGGAGGACAAGGTGCTGTTGAAGAAAAAGCTAAATATAAAATTATAGCTATAGAAAATGAAGCGCCAGATTATGTAAAAACAGATAGAAGAAAATTTGAGTTAATAGAAATTGACGATTCAAATATTTATGGTGGAAATCACCCAAATACTATGAGTGATGCTAGTGTTGCTATTACTGATGCTGTGCCTAGTAGATTAATAGATTTCGACACAATAAGAACTCAAAATATTAGTGAAGATTATTTAAAAGATCTAGAATTTAAAGGAACGCCTAAACTTAGAATTGTTGCAAAATTTAAAGATAGTGGTGGAATTAAATACGAGGCGCGTAGCCCCGAAAGAACAATTACTAATATAATAAAAGAATCTCCACGAGGGTTTGGTATTAGAGAAGAGTTTACTCTAAGTGATGTTAATATGTACCAAAAGATTTTAACTCAGCTAGACGATGCCACTGATTTACCGATAGCGACGGCAGATACTAATTCTGAATTTAGATATTTTATACAATTAGCAGACCACGTTGTAGAGAATAAACCACAATTTGATGGTAAATTTTTTGCTAAAGTGGCTAATGATAATGTACTACAGGAAAGAATTTTAGGAAATTCATTAGGTGAATATGAGGTTTTAAATACTTATGAAATAGCGTATATTGCAAACGAACAGACTAATCCAGCTCAAGATAGTAATGAGTACGCCTCTGAAATGGCTTATGAAGATTTTGCTTGGCCAAGTAACGAGGAGTTAGCCTTTACTAATTCTAATATAGCTGGAACAACTACATTCCAGGCTATGTATGGTGGTGCCGTGTCATTTGATGGTCACACAACCGATGATGCGGATGCGGTTATACCTAATTTTGCTAATCTTTGGACGCCTTCTTTCGGAGGCGAAAACCAAGTTAGTGTAACAGATGATTTTTGGGTAGCGTGGTACAATAGTCCTAGTAGAACAGCGGATATATTTATAGATGCGGCTACAGCTTTTAGTGGATTTAATTTACAAACAGATAGCGGCACAGATGCTTTACCTGATTTTAATTCTGATAATCCTATTACAGGTGAATCAGGACCAATTAACACAGTTGATGGTGAGACAAATTGGCAACCACAAGGGTTATCTAACGGTGCTTACTCAGGAGAAGTATGGGGAGCAGATGATAATATGGGTCAGTTAACATTTTCTATGATTGGTGGGCCAGGTAGACCAAGATGGGACGGGACAAATTCTTATTTCAAAGCTAAAATGCAAACTCCAGGAACGTTATTTAGATTTAGAGACGATCCTAATCAAGAGGTATATAGAGTATGGCAAGCTAATCAGCCTGTAAATGGTGATAACAATGATGGGATAGAAGCTGGGCCTATAGATATAGAAAGTAAAAACTTTGATAATAATGGTACGAGTGATTACGTAGATAGACATTCAATAATAGTTAGATTTCAGAGACTTGATAATCAAGGAAATAGCACTGGCAATGGATTAGACGCTAGTGTTTGGGATCCTAGAGGAACAGTTCAACATAATGGTCTTGGTAGTTTAACTATAGACTTTGTTCAAAGAACTCAAGTACAAAACTTGTCAGACGAATCAATATCAACTAGTTCAGCATGCTTTGAAACTGAACCTAAAGAAGATCTTGGTTTAGATATATTTTATGAAGCAACTGGCGGTGTTCCTGTAAGATTAAAACAAAAAAATATAAAAACTTTTACTGGCTCTAACACTGATAGGGAAAGAGCTAGTTTGTTTACTGTTGGTAATAGACGACAAGCAGGTGCTCTAAATGAAGAAGTAAACTTAACTGGCGAACCTTTTGTGTATGAAACTTTTGGCGCTGACACCATACAAATTCAAAGGAAAGTTGGCGATGTTGATGGAGTTGATTTAACAACAATAATAACAGATAGTATAGGTGATGGTGTGTGCGCAGCGATAGGTGATTATGTTTCTTTTAGAAATAGAAATGGATTAGTAACTAAATCTTCAATTGCAGATCATGTTAAAGTTAATTCATCAATAAAGATACCATCACCCTCAGATAGGTTTACAGTCTCTAGTGTAAATTTATCTAATAGAGAAACATTAATTGATCCATTTCGCGCAACCGCTGGCACCCCAAGCGTTGGTGATGAGGTTACTGGCGACGGAATAGATACTGGCACTTTTGTTACTGTTGTAAACTCTGTATCTTTTCCAGATCAAAGTGCGGGATTTCAAGTAACCATAAGTAAGCCAACTATTTCTGCGCAAGCAAGCGCTTCTCTTACTTTTATTGACGTTACTGGTTATTTTAGAATAGATGATGAGGTTTGGAAATATCCAGTGGAGTTAGGTTGGTTTAATTGTTATTCGTTTGGTAATGGTGTAGAATCAGATAGAATACGTGATGATTTTAATACACCTCAAATAGATAATGGCGTGAAAGCTTCATCAACATTCTTGGGATATGGAGAAGAGATAAAAGGTAGCGGTATGATATATTCTGGTTTGTACAATTCAACATCAAGTGTCAATAACTTAAATGAATTCAACCAAGCGGAAAAAATAACAAAAGATTTAAATACTATTCACGGCTCAATACAGGCAATGAAAACTAGAGATAATGATGTTGTAGTATTTACAGAAGATAAAGTATTAAAAGTACAGTCCAGTGGTAAAGATGCTGTATTTAATGCTGATAACAATCCACAACTAACAGCAACTGATAAAGTTTTAGGAACAGCAATGCCTTTTTCTGGAGACTATGGAATATCTAAAAATCCTGAATCTTTAGCATTTGATAATTATCGCATGTACTTTACGGATATGCAAAGAGGAGCGGTATTAAGATTATCAGGAAATGGTTTAACGCCAATATCAGACGTTGGCATGAAAAATTATTTTAGAGAAAATTTAAAAAAATGTAATAATCTTATTGGTTCTTTTGACGGCGTAAACGACGAATACAATCTTACTTTAGATGTATCTCCAAAATACCAACTTGATTCTACAACAATATCTTTTAATGAAAATTCTAAAGGATGGGTTAGTTTTAAGTCATTTATACCTTTAACAGCTGTTAGTGTAAATGATAAATATTATTCAGTTAACAATAATGAAGTTTGGGAACACTATTCTGATGCAGCCCAAAGAAATAGTTTTTATGCGGTAAATTCAAATAACGTCCCCACGCTTCTTAGAACTCACGAGTCAGAAATAGAAGTATTATTTAATGATTCTCCAGGTTCTGTTAAATCTTTTACCGCAGTAAATTACGAGGGCTCGCAAGCTAAGATTAATCAATCTACAACGTCAAGTGTTACAGACGCAGCTGGTAATAGTATAACAGCTAATGATGGAGAGTATTATAACTTATCATCTAAATCAGGTTGGTATGTAGATGATATTACAACAGATCTACAAAGTGGTGGAATTAATGAGTTTATAGAAAAAGAAAATAAGTGGTTTAACTATATTAAAGGAACAACGACAACTCTAAATAATTTAGACGCTAGTGAAGTAACTGTTCAAGGTATAGGTTTTCCATTAATAAACCCAACTGATACACAAACAGAGCAGCAAGTAATAATCCAAGCAACAGACGCAGATGGCAACCCCATATAACATACTTAATAAAATTTTTAAATAGCATGCCAGATAATTATTCAATAACTACATTTAATTTTATAGAAGAAATATTAGATTCTATATATGCGGGCAACATGATAAGTGGTGGTACTATGACTATAACACCTGATTCTGGCTATGTAGTATCAGCAGCAAATTTTTCTCATGGAACATTACCAGAGGCTATTGCTACGTGTGTTTTTACTGATACTGGCACAGCTGGGCAACCTGGTAATACGGTTTTAGTTACATTTACATTTGGGCCTTTGTTTCAGATAACCAGTAGTCTACCACCAATATATATACATATAAATGGTGACGCACATATTTTTAGAGAAGATGATCGTACGGTAGATTTTAGTATTGACTTTATCGACAATACTGTAAAAAATTTAAATGGATATGTACTTGTAAATCCTGGTGGTGGTATAACAGAAAATCCATCTTTTGAATTACCAAGTTCCACTGATTCTAATGGAATTCAATCAACGAACCTTTCAGGAACTATACCCTCAGGCGAACAATATATAATAGCAACAATATTTACAAATACTGATTCTAGTTACCACTTTAATGATCCTCCTACAATTAGAACAGAGAATATACCTGAAGGAATTGTATCACTAAGCTTTGCTGGAGTAATAACAAGAAATAGCGATAATGATGTTACAGGTTGGTCACATAGATTAATGTTTGGTAGTAACTCTAATCTTTCAAGTCTTTCTGGAGGAAAAGTATTTATAGAATATAAAGGAATAGCAGATAGAAGCTCTACTAAAGAAATATTAAAAGTTGTATATGGTGATCCTGAAGTATCAGCTAGTGGAGCAACAAGAACAGTTAAGGTTGTAGGGGACGTCGGAGCAGAGTTTGATATAACTGTAACAAAAAATAGTAATAATACATCAATAATGAACGTTGGTATAACCAATGCTGATATAATTCATATTCCAGGTGGTTTAATACGAGGTATTAACAAAACTTTAACAGCGAGCGAAACTGGACAGTTAATAGCTGAACATGAATTTATACAAGTATATCCAGCTTCAGGGTCAAATGAAATATACCATATAAATGTAACACCTAAAAATGGAACAATATTAAATTCTAATTTACCACAAGCGGCTCCACAAGGAATAATATATCAATATACAAATCCTACAATAACATTAGATACAGACGCTGGAACTAACTATGGCGTAACAACTAAAACAACAATAGCTTATACAGGTAGGCCTAATTCAACGTTAAATAGATTAAAACATATTAAAAAAATAAAAGAAAAATTTAGCTTTACTTATGTTTATACAAAGACTGGTAGCCATACTTTTACAAGATCTGATCTTCCAGTTTGGTCTATGACTGATGCTAGTTCTGATTGGGATCAAAGCGTTACTGATCATGGTAATATTATTAGAATATTTAATATAGCAATAGCGCTTTCTGCTGGTGATACTGTAGCAACTGTTACAGGAGACGTTATAATTAAAAAGTTTGGAACAGCTAGCGTTACTTTTAATTTAGATTCAAGTGAATTTTTAACATCAGCATAATTATGGCAACAGTATCAATAACAATACAAGTAAAAAGAACAGATTATCCATCATTGCAAGTTGGAGATATAGCATTTTACGCTACGCCAAACGCTGACGTGGCTGGATTTAAAAACGCAGATCAAAGTGATATAGTAGAAATAGGTGCTATTACAAATATAAATAATACAACTTCTTTAGATGACGAGACAGAGACTACTACATTGACTTGTAATATAGATACCTCTACAGCGATACCAACTACTTCTGATTTTATTTTATTCGCTAAAGATAATAAAGTAAACTTAACATCGTTATTAGGGTATTATGCTTCTATTAAATTTAAGAATAATTCTACTAGTGAAGCTGAAATGTTCTCAACTGCCTGTGAGATTAACGAAAGTAGTAAATAATAACCAAAAAATGTAACTATAATAGTAAAATAAACACTTATGTCTTATATTGAAAAAAATACAGAAAGTCCTTTAAAGATTTTTCAAGCTATCGGTGGTTTAGTCGGTGGTATATATGGAGGTATACAAGCTGGTAAAGCTGCTAAGAAGGCTGACGCGGCCGCTGAAGAAGCTGCAGCTGAAAAAGCTAGAATGGCAGAGATACTTTCAAATGTTGATACTAGTAATCCATTTGAAGGTATGCAAAATCCATATGCTGGATTAGAGAACACAATGGAAGACCTAACTGTAAATCAACAAGAAGCAGATATGCAAGCTCAACAGTTTGCACAGAGTCAAGCTAATATAATGAGTGGATTAAAAGGTTCTGCTGGTAGTAGTGGTATAGCTGCATTAGCCCAAACGTTAGCTCAGCAAGGCCAATTAGCAGCACAAAAATCCTCTGCTAGTGTAGGTAAACAAGAAGCGGCAAATCAAGCTTCAATGGCTAAAGAAGCTGGTAGATTAGCTACACAAGAAGCAAAAGGTGATTACGATGTTGCTCAGCAGATTGCTCAAGGTGAGGCTGCATCTCAACAAAGAGAATTTGCAAAACAGCAAGCATTATTTAGTGATGCTGCTGCAACCTCTACAGCTGCTCAAACTGCCGCTACAGATGCTCAAGCTGCTAAAGATCAAGCATGGTCTGGAGCTATATCAAGTGGTGTAAATGTGCTTGGTAGTGTAATTGGTTCCGATAGAAGATTAAAAAAGAATATTAAATTAATAAGTTACTCTTCTAGTGGTTTAAAAATATATGCATTTGAATATATAGATAAATTCTTTGGAGATGGTATTTATCAAGGTGTTATGTCAGATGAAGTACCTAGCGATGCTGTAACTAACAATGGAGGATATGACAAGGTTGATTACTCTAAGTTAGATGTAGAATTTAAAAAATTATAATTATGCAAGAAGAACAAAATGTACCAATTTCTAATGATGATTTTTTAAATGCAATGAAAAATGAATCAAATAGAGACCCAGATGTATCACAGGAAAAACGTGATGAGTTGACAGATGAATTACGTGGCATGAAAGATGAATATGCTAACGGAAATAAAAAAGACCAAGCTAATCTTGAATCTGAACTTATAGAAAAAGCACAAAGCATGACTCAACCTGAGCAGTTTAAAAAAGAAATCGCTAGTACATTAACAGACGTCATTAATTTTGGTCATGATCCTGTTGAAAAACTAGGTCCTTTTGCTAATGATATTATGAAAATAATGGATGGTGGTAATCCTGTAATATACAAAGATAAAAAAGCTGGGCACGAAATGTCTAATGGTAATTGGATGTCTTATGATAACATAATTGATATGCTAAATGGGATGAAAGTTGATCAAGCTAGTAAAGGAGGTTTAAAAGTTTTATTAGATGACGCTATTGCAAAAGCTGAAGAAATACAACCAGATGAAAATTCTGAATTTAATTATCAAAAAGAATATAATAATATTAAAGAAAAAATTGTAGAAAGTGGTAATATAAAATCATTAACTGTAGACAAAATGTTTGGTAATAGAGTTTTTAAAGATGATTTAATATCCGCTATACAAAAAGGTACATATAAAGAAATGGGTGTAACGGATGATCAAATAAAGGATCCAACGCCTGAAGATGGTAAAATAACAGAAGAAGACGCTAAAGCAATATATGGAATGATTACCAAAGATGAAACAATGCTAAAAGATTATTTAACAGAGTATTTTACTAAAGCTATAGAGCAAAATTATAATAATAATTTAAGCCCAGAAGTAAGAAGAAATAAAAAAGTAAATCAAGCCCCTCCACAAGCAACAGAACCAGTAGAACAAGAAAAACCTCAAGCACTACCTTTATATGATTTAAATGTAGGGCTAAATACTTCAAAATAATTTATTAATACGGGTAACTAACGAAACAGTAAAACATGGCAATACAAAAATACAAACTATCTAATGGTTCAGTAGTGCCTGTGCCTGAAGAAACGGCACAAGCTTTTCTACTAGAAATACAATCAAAAGGTCTAACAGCAGAATTAATAACCGATGAATCAGAATCTACTGAGTCGGGGGAAAATCAAGAGGCAGGTCCGCCTCCAAATAATCAACAAAAAAATACGCAATCAGAATCAACAGAGCCTGAGTATTATGAATATGGAACTGATGAACAATCAGGTTCTTATGGAAAAACTTATATGCCCAGTCCTGCGGGTGAGGGATATGAGTGGTTAGATACTAAGGGTCAATATTATAAAGACGAAAGTGGGACAGTTTACCATGAAAATTTAGATGGGCAAGTTACAGCGTTTGGTGGTGAAGATGAATACATGCAGCACAGGGAATCATTAGGTTTGCCGCGGACCTGGACTGGAATAGGTGATACTAAAAATAAAGACGTGAGCAAATTAAACGTAGCTAAAACTGAATCTAAAGAAGAAATAGATAAGCAAAAGCGCGAAGAAGCTACAAAAAAACTTACCGAATTTTTCGGAACTCCATTTGATCCTGAAGGGATGAGCACGGAAGACTTATTATGGAAAGCTGAAAATCCACTTTCTGAGAAAGTTTCAGAAAGTAATGAGGTTATAACGCACGACGCGGAAGGAGTAACTGTAAGTAAAGATGGTGTTAAAGTAGAGAAAGAAGATTATAGTACAAAAGCAAAGAAAAAAGTAGAAGAAAAAGAAGAATTTATTGAAGAAACTGTTAAAAGTAGCAAGGGAGAAAAGAGTACTATTTTCGGAACAGAAATTGATTTTGATGAAGATAAAATACATAAAAAAAATGATCTCGGAGATAAATTGTATTCACATAATGGTAGTGAAATAACAGAAGAAGAGTTATATGATATGTACAAGGACGTAATACCAGGATTAGATCATTATGGTGATGACGTTTGGAACGAGTTTATGAGGGGACAATCTTCAGTAATGATCGAAGATCCACAGATGGATGATGAGAAATACATGGAGGAGCTTAGGGAAAAAAAGAAGAACGGAACTATAACTCAAAAAGAAGAAAAGGAATTACGCTATTTTGAAGATGAAATCAAAGAAAGCAATAGACCTCCACTTGTTACAGAAGAGGTATTTGAAGAATGGAAGGAACAGATGTTAACCGGGGGCCAAAAGTTTTTCTGGGGAAAAGAAAAAGAATTTGAAACGTGGTTTGATAAATCATATGGATGGTATGGTTTTAGCTCTGAAGAAGCTACTGCTGGAAAAAATGTTATTAAAATAATTAGTCCTCCAGATGAAAACGGCAATACTGTTACTAGTGAAAAAATTAATTTAAACGATCCTGATTACGCAGAAAAAATAAATAATTTTGTGCAAAAGCATTTTCTTCATGGTGGATTTAAAAAACAAATAACGGATAAGATTGAAAAAATCCAAACAGATCAAGTTCCGATATCAGAAGTTAATGCTGAAAATAAAATTAGCGGTTGGGAAAATGATGTGGTTAAACAAAGTGAATTTTTTGAAAAATTAGAAAAAATAAAAGCGGGTACTTGGAAATATAAAGGCGCAATAAGAGGAAATGTCTACGATACGTATTTAGACGATGATGGTATGGTAAATGTTTTTATTCGTAAGTCTTTAGGGCACGAAGGAGAATGGGAGAAAATGACTAGAGAAGAATATCTATCGCAAGATCCAGAGCAGATGGGATTTAAGAATGTATGGAAAGACAGTAAGTATTCTGATGTAGTTAATAATAGTGCTTTTAAAGATTTTCTAAAGACTCCATTAGGACAAGGTTACGTACCACAAACTGATGAAGGAGGTGGTGATTTTGCTGACATGCCAATGGCTTCAAAGCTTGAGAAATTTCTTAAAGATTTACAAAATGATGATATTACAGAAAAAGAATGGCCTGGCAAACAAGAATACAAAAAAGAATTTGAAAAAATTTTAAATAAAAAAAGAGAAGAAGTTGAAACTTTTATTATAGAAAAAAATAAACTAGATCCAAATTCTCCAACTTACAAAGAAGATTTAGCAAAGCTTGATCCTAATGGTGATATAAATGATTACCGTAACAGTGCTTTAGATGACGAGTTCCAAGATGATTATTCAGTGGGAGTAAATGAACAGATAGTTGAATATGCCGGGGGTTTAGACAATGAAGTTAAAGGAACTGTACTTACAATTACTGACGAGGAAAAGAAAAAGTTAAACTATAAGCAACTGGAAATTTTAGAAAAAAAACAAATTCTTAGTAACACATTTAAACCAGTTATTAATGAATACAAAGATATTCAAAAAAACATACGACAAAACCAAGAAGCCTCGACAGAGGTGTATGAGCAAGCGGTAAAAGATGGAATAATGAGAGAGGTTGTTGATGAAAAAACCGGAGAAACGACATACGAATATCTTATTGATGAAAATTATGCAAAAAATCTACAAAAAAAGATATATAAAGAGAATGGAATCAAAACTACACAAGCTGAATATAATCAAGCTACTGAAAAAATAGTCAAAGACAACCCTATTGTAATTAATGGAGAAACTATAACGCCAGGGCAAGAAGGTTTTGATGTTGGCGCTAATAATATAATAAATAAATATACTATTCCGTCTAAAGAAGAAGTTACTACTTTTCGTAATAACATTCAAGCTAAAATTAATAACAAAGAAATTACTCACGCGAAGGGTAGCAAGCAGTGGCAAGAATACGTAAAAAATATAGAAAAACAAGAGGTAAAACTTAACGAAGAACTACAAGAATACGAAACTGAATATAAAAGGCAAGCTGCGAATGTTAATGCTTTATTAACGGAATTTGATGCTGATCAAAATGAAAGAAAGTCTAAAGCAGATAAACAATACGAAGAAAAATCAAAAAGTGTATTAACTGCAATAGATGAATTTAAATCTAAATTTGACCCACTAAAAATTGAATATGAAGAACTTTTAAGAAACCACAAAATAAAAGGTAACGCTATTAATAATTTTTTTAAGTTAGACAACCAATATGTAGAAGAACTTAAAGAACTTGGATTAGATAGTGTGACTAATCAATTATTAGCTGCAGAAGGAATGAGGCAACTTGATTCAGGTTTTACAGCAATAAATTTAGCAGTAGGTATGAATAAGCAACTCATGGGACTGCTTGATTTCGCGCAACAGGGTTGGGATTTAGGAGAGGATGTCGGAAGGTACGTGAAGAGAAGCATGATTAACATGTTTGGAGAAGATGCTGGAGGAACTATAAATACTATACTTGATGGAATTAACGCTGTTGGGACTACAGTTCCTGGAATCTTATTTGATAAAGATAGTCCACTTATTAAAAATAAAGCAACAGATCAATATGGGTGGCATCAAAGTTTTGTTGACGAATTAGGTGATAGGCAAGCGGTAGTATGGGCTGATTGGGAATCTCAAACTAGAATAGCACCTAAACTTACTGAAGCTACTACTGGAGAAGAGTATATGGATGCCTTTTCACAAGGTTTAGTAGATTTTGCACCATCAATGGTATTGATGTACACGGGTGCTGGTTTATTTGGAACAACTACAAAAGTAGGTAGACTTGCTACAGCAAAAAACTTTGCCGCTGGAATGCTATTGCCAGCCATGAGCGCATCTGGTAATGCGTATACACAGTATGAAAATGAATTAGATTTATACCAAAGAACATATGGGAATTATGGCCATAACCACACTATGGGCCACATGGTTACAGCTTCATTAATGGTTGGGATAACTGAGTCTGCTAGTGAAGCGTTTGATTTTTATTTAATGAAAGGAGTTGGAAAATATGTAAAGAGTACATATGGATCATCTCTTAAGGCAGGATTTAGAAATAATTTATCTAGATTATTAAATCCTATCAGGTTTGGTAAAGCAACCGCGATGTATGGTGTTAATTCTTTTGCAAGTGGTGGCTCTGAATGGCTTGCCGAGCTTGGAAACAACGCTATCAATAAATATATGATGGGTCACGATGTTCATATGCTAGAGAATACAGATGAAATGTTTTGGCAAGGGGCTTCAATAGGTATGTTCATGCAAACACCTAAAATTTTTGCAGATGTAATGTCTCCTTTTCTTTCAAGTAGAAATAAAAAAACCGTTCAAGATTACAATGGTGAAATGGTTACGATATCCGAGCAGATTATAAAAGAAAAACGAGCTAAAAATCCAGATGTTGATAAAATTAAAGATTTAGAAAAGCAGTTTGCTGAAACAGTTAGTAAAAGTTCTCAAGCAATACAAGAAGATTTAAAAAGAATAGATCTATTACATCCTACTGAAAAGAAAGTTCTTGTTGAGATAGACAAAAGAAATGCTTTTGATAGAAAAAAAATAAGGGAAATTCAAGAAGATAATAGTTTAACATTAGAACAAAGAACAAATCAAATAACTGATTTAGCTAGCAAAATTGAAACTAGAAATCAGCGTAAGCAAAAAATAATAGATAAATATCCTCCAGAAGTTGTTAATGCAAACTATAGTGCCCAAGTTGAAGTGCTCAAGGAAACAGCTGAATTAGCTAAAAAAATGGGTGGACCTAATGTAAAAATAAGGGAGCTTTCTCAAGATGAATTTTCTGAACAAGTAAAAAAATATGAATCTGATCAGCGAGGCATGTCTAGCCAACAAGTTGAAGAGGCAGCTAGTCATTTTGAAGGCATGGCAGAAGGTCTTAACGAAGTAATAAACGATCCTGATGCTTCTTCTACTGAAATACAAGCTGCTCAAGAATTAATAAATGACGCTAATAATAAAGTAAATTTAGCTAATAATATATTAAATAATAGCGACTATGGTGTTATGCAACCAAAGTATGATAACAAAGGTAGAATAAAAGCTGTAGATATATTAATTAATAAAGATAGTTCTATAAAAGATGGCATGTTTAATACAGCTGCTCATGAATTTGTACATGCTGCTTTTTCTAATACTTTAAAATCTGATCCTGCTATGAGACAGGTTTTAGGTGGTCAACTACAAGATATATTTGATAATGATGCTAATGTTGAATTTGCACCAGGTAAAAAAGAATTATTTAATAAAAGGGTTAATAGTTACCATCCAGATGTTAGAGGAGAAGAAGCTTTGGCTATAGCCTCTGAAATGATGGCGGACGGAGATATTAAATTTAAAGATGGCCCACTAAAGGATTTAGGTGGTATATTTAGAAGGTTTGGTCAATTCTATTTAGGGCACGATATAAAGTTTGATAATAAAAATGACATTAAAAACTTTTTAAAAGATTATCATAAGTCACTTAAAACTCATAAACCAAATCCAGCTATAGCTAGAATGATGGCTAAAGGAGCTAATGGTAAAATATTTAGAGATGCTAGAACGCCTGCTGAAAGAAAAAATCAAGCAATGCATAATAAGGCTGTTCAGCAAAATATGCAATCAAATACTGATTTGTTACCATCTTTTGATAATCTTGTTAAATTTGAAGATGGATCACCGAGATTTAATAATCATCAAGACTTTAAAACATCTCCTGAATTTATTGAAGGATACGACAAAATAGTTAATAGTAAACTATTAGATGGTTTAATAAAACAAGGTATGACTGAAAAAGGTTTACCACCAGGAGCATTAAACGATTTTACAAGAAAAGTTAAAGAACAAATTGGAGATAGATATTTAACAAATTTTGATTTAAATAAAAATAATAGTTTATTTGGTTGGTTAACTGGTGTGTCTGGTGGTGCTGGTATGTCTATTATATATAGAGCCAAAGGTGATGTAATGAAGCAGTATACCAAAGAAGGTAGAGCTAAAGAAGTTTCTATAGACAAACCTATTGGAGAAGCTGGAACAATAGCAGATCTAGTAAAAGCTGAAAAAGATAGTTTAATAGAACAAATAGAGAACGCTGATATGACGCCAGTAGCAAAGCGTAATTTAAAAGTAGAAGCTAAAGGCCTTAAAATGGTTATGGAAATGTTAGGATTTCCTAACAACGTTAAAAATTCTGTAAACAATACAATTAAAGAATCTAATATTCCGTTAGAGGATTTATCATACAAAAATATAAGGGATTTGTTATTATCTACAGAAGGTAAAATAACAACAGAAAAGAAAGCTGTTCCTACTGGACCATTATTTAGAGTGCTAAATGCTATATCATCTGAAGTTGGAGTTGATCCTCTTAGGATATTAGCTAAACAAGATTTAAATGCTGAACAAAGAAAGAATGCCCAATCATATATATATGACCAAGCTGTAAATGAAGATGGAAGTTTTAATACTAATCTGATAGACATATTACCAGAAGGTCAGGATAGAAGTGGTAAGGCTACGGGTGTTGCAAATACTAAACTAGGACAATTTTATACTAAAGGGGGAAGAGCTAAAATGAAAGCTGGTGCTACAGCTGCTGGTTTAGCTGTTCAAAATAAAAGAACAGATATAACTAAAGATGAATTCTTAGATTTGTTTGGTATAAACTCAAATGGCTCATTTCAACCTGGAACAAAAGCAGATGGGGCTATACGAGAATTAACAACTCAAATAGCTCAATTAGCAGCAAACCAAGGAATAAGATTAAATGCTATTGAAAACAATTTAGCAGCAGCTGATGTTGTAGCAAGATTAAAAGATGGAACTTCTACTGCTATGTATAATAAGAAAAAACCTACAAAATCTGAAGCGCAACAAATAGCTGAGTTAGCGAAAGAATATTTTAATACTGATCCTAAAAAATACTTAAAACATCAAGTCCCTACAATACGTATTCAAAAGGATGCTCATGTAAAAAAGTATGGCTATGATATAAAGAAGTTAGAAAAAAAGAGAATGACAATTATAGATGATGGTGCTGCTTCTCCTTGGAATCCTGGTATAACAATGAAGCAAGAGAAAATAAATGCACTTAATGATTTTCTTTCAATTTTCCCAGAGTTTAGAGAATTAATTAAATCTAATTCATCTGGTGGTATAGGATTAGGTATGCTTTTTACTAAATACCATGCTGAAACATTGCTTCCTGCGGAGAAAGGCAAGCAAGATTATATACCAAGAAATCATTATGTACAAAAATCTAAAGACAAAAGTAAAAATAGAAGATTTAATGAAAAGGTTTTAAATAAAAAAGATGATTCTAAACAAAGATTAGATTTATTATATAGATTTTCTAAAGCTATAGAATCTCATTTAAAAACGGGGAAAAATCCTAAACCACAACGCTTGTGGTTTTTTACGCAATTAGCATCTGATACTGTTAATAACCAAGCTGGTGGCATAACAAGAATATTATCTCCTTTTAGTTTTTGGACCACACTCAGAAATGGAATAACAGATACTATAAATATAATGGTAGAAGAGCATGCTGGTCCTCAGAAGCGTATAATGAACTTAATAGTTAATGCCGCTAGAACTGGTACGATAGATAAAGTGTGGCCATTAGTAGAAGCTATATATGCACAAGGACCTATATTAGAAACTTTTGATACCGGTTTAAAGAACATAAAAAATAGAGATGGTAGTAATTTAGAAGAGTCTCTTCCTGATATATTTTGGGATAAGATAGCGGCTAAAATATTAAATGGTGATTTTAATCATTTTCCTACATCTCTGAAAGGAATAGTATCTATGGTTAGATACGCTGTAGCTGGAGGTGATTTAAATACTATAAAATGGAAAAATGGTAAAACTGTTACTGAAAATTTCGGCATTGGTATTAAAGGAGAAGCTTCTCAAGCTACTATTGAATTTCAAAACGATTTATTAATAAAATATTTATCTGGTGAAATAACACAGATTAAAATGCAGAATGATTTTAATAAATTTTTAAACTCGAAAGTAAAAAATGAAAATTTAAATTCTTATTTAAACAAATTTGATAATAATAAAATAGCAATAGATAATTCTAAAAACTTACAAAATCAAATACTTACGTCTAGTAATATGTTGTCTAGTAAGAGAATACCAAAAGTAAAAGGTATGTCAACGTTTGATTTTGATGATACATTGGCTATGACAAAATCAGGGGTACAATATACTATGCCAAACAATACTGGCGAAGCAGCTCCACAAAAGAAAGTTATATTCTTAGCAGGTGGACCTGGTAGTGGAAAGTCAAGCGTTGTGAAGCAATTAGGTCTAGAAGAACAAGGATTTAAAATAGTTAATCAAGATATATCATTACAGTGGTTAGCAAAAAATCATGGGTTACCTACTAATATGAATGACTTTACTCCAGAGCAAGCTAGCAAATGGAGCAGCTTACAATGGGAGGCTAGAGATATAGCTAAACGTAAAAAAATGAAATTTCAAGGTAATGGTGATGGTGTTATTATCGATGGAACTGGAGCTAGTAGAATTGGTTTGTTATCACAGATGGGAGAGTTTAAAAGAAAAGGTTATGATGCTCAAATGGTTTTTGTGGAAACAGACTTAAAAGTTGCGCTAGCTAGAAATAAAGCAAGAAAAGAAAGATCATTAAAAAATTGGGTTGTTGTAAAAACTCACAAAAGTGTACAAGAAAATAAAAAATCATTTAAAGAAAACTTTGGTGATAATTTTATTGAAGTTAATACTAATAATTTAAAACAAGGTGATCCAATGCCAGTAGACGTTGCTAGCAAAGTAGCTGCTTTTACAACTGGATATATTAAGGGTAGAATAACCGCTGAAGAATTTGCTAATCAAGGGTCTGAATTATTAGAACAAGGCGCTGAATTTGATTTCTCAGAATTCAACAAAGTTGTAGAAGGACAACCTGGCCCTTACTTACAAACGGCTATAAATAGAGCTAAGAAGTTTGGAACAAAAGATATATTTGTTTTAACAGCTAGGCCACAAGCTTCTGCTAGAGCTATACAAACATTTTTAATGTATCATGGGTTAAATATACCTATAAAAAATATAACTGGTTTAGCTAACAGTACTGGACAAGCTAAAGCAAATTGGATGTTAGAAAAATTTGCAGAAGGATATAATGATATGTATTTTGTTGATGATGCATTTGCTAACGTTGCTGCTGTAAAAAAAGTATTGAATCAATTAGATATTAAATCAGATGTTGTACAAGCTAAACTAGATAAAATGAATAGACTCGTTGATAAAAGCGATTCTATGAAAAGTAAAATTATTGAACCTGATTTTGAAAATACAGTTAATCAAGAGTTTAATGAAATGCTTGAGCGCAAGAAAGGTGTTGATGCTGATAAAATAATATCTCAAGCTGAAGCTAAAAGAAGAGGTTCAGAAACTAATATAGCTAGATTTTTTAAAAATCTTTATATACCACCATCAGCAGAGGATTTTAAAGGATTAATGTATTA
>TARA_R110002012_G_scaffold281545_4_pt1 | contig 19102 bp, 18 predicted proteins | sample TARA_R110002012 | Tara Oceans TARA_R110002012 (sample SAMEA4396515) | marine metagenome | biome: Westerlies Biome; feature: [DCM] deep chlorophyll maximum layer (ENVO:01000326); material: water (ENVO:00002006), including particulate matter (ENVO:01000060) such as... | depth 40 m
CTGCCGCGCATGTTTCAGGTGCTGGTCGTCGAAAATGATGATGAACGTCACCTGCAAATCGCGAGCTGGGCCTTTCCTTTGTACTTGATGCTGATGAGCCTGTTCGTGGTTCCGATCGCCGTGGTGGGGCTTGATCTGCTGCCCGTAGGGTCCAACCCCGATCTGTTCGTGCTTAGCCTGCCGCTAAGTCAGGGGCAAAGCAACCTCGCTATGTTTGCCTTTCTGGGCGGATTTTCGTCAGCCACGTCTATGGTTATTGTAGCCACGTTGGCGTTGTCCACGATGGTAAGCAACCATATCGTCATGCCGATCTGGCTGGCTTATGGGCAAAATACGGTACAGCAATCGGGTGACGTGCGACATGTGGTGATCCTGTCACGTCGGCTGTCCATATTACTGATCATTTCTTTGGGGTACTTTTATTACCGTCTCTCGGGCGGCGGCGGCGCTTTGGCAGCTATTGGGACGATCTCCTTTGGCGGGGTTGCACAGTTTTTGCCGGCGCTGTTGGGGGGCATCTTTTGGCGGGGTGCCACCCGTATCGGAGCTGTGACAGGTCTGTGCGTCGGCTTTGCGCTATGGATTTTCACGATGCTTCTGCCAAGTTTTGGCGCAGGTGCCGCGTTGTCTGCCGCGACTTTTGAGCAGGGGTTATTTGGCATTGTCTGGTTGCGCCCCGAAGCGCTGTTCGGGGTCCGCGGTCTGGACCCTACCGTACATGCCGTAATCTGGAGCCTGTCGTTAAACACGCTATCGTTTATTTTGGCGTCGCTGTTCAGCTTTCCGTCGCCGATGGAAAGGCTGCAAGGGGCGCAGTTCGTCAATATATTCGATCATTCCAGTCCCGCACGCGGTTGGACTGCATCGGTGGCCGCAAGCGAAGATCTGATGATCATGGCGCAACGTATATTGGGAGCCCCTGAAGCCCAGGCCTTTTTTAGGGCACAGGCGAGACTACAGGAAAAGTCGGAAGGCCTGCCGGAACCGACACCTCGGTTCGTACAGGCGCTCGAGAGGGAACTCGCTGCTTCAGTCGGGGCGGCGACGGCGCATGCCATGGTGTCGCAATTGGTGGGCGGCGCTTCCGTGTCGGTGCAAGACCTTCTTGCTGTCGCGGATGAATCGGCGCAAATGCTGGAATATTCGAGCCAGTTGGAAATCAAATCGCGGGCCTTGACCGACACGGCTGCCAAACTGCGCCGCGCGAATGAAAAGCTGACACAACTGTCTCACCAGAAAGACAGTTTTCTTAGCCAGATCAGCCATGAGCTTCGCACGCCAATGACGTCGATCAGATCATTTTCCGAAATCCTGCGTGACGCTAAGGGTCTGAACCCCGAAGAGAAAACCCGCTATGCATCGATTATCCATTCTGAAACGATACGACTTACACGTTTGCTGGATGACTTGCTTGACCTGTCGGTGCTGGAAAACGGTGAGGTCACGTTGAACCAACAATCCGGTACGTTGCAAGAGTTGCTGGATCGGGCCATCACCACAGCCAGCGCTGCCGCAATTCGCGCGATTGTCATCGACCGGAACCGAAGTACTGAAAATATCCAACTGGAGACTGACCTGGACCGTTTGGTGCAAGTGTTTATCAACCTTATCACCAATGCACAGAAGTACTGCGGAGCGGAACAGCCGGAATTAAAGATTCGTACACGTCTGATTAATGGGTGCGTTGAAGTTGATCTGATTGACAATGGGACCGGCATTGAGCCGGAATCGCGTGATTTGATATTCGAGAAATTCAGCCGCGTGCCGGGGCAAGGTGGGGAAGGAGCAGGGCTGGGTCTTGCCATCTGCCGCGAGATCATCACGAGGCTGCAAGGGACCATTAGCTATATGCCCGACACGCCGGGGACAGGATTCCGTATTACGTTGCCCCAAACGCATTCAGTGCAAGAACGTAAAACGAAAACCCTGATTGATCAGGCATAGCGCGTGCTAAGCGGGCCCCGCAAATGCGACAAATCGTATCCGCCTGCGCGCGCGGCATCGATCAGATCGTCGGCACTTTGATCGCCTGCTTGCCCCAAGGCCCAAGCGATGGTCGACCGGGTACCCGAGGCGCAATAGGCCAGAACCGTTTCGTCACGGACGACGCTGATGTCACGGTTATGGGCGATGACGTCGGGGGTCATTGTCTGGTGGGTCAGGGGCTGAAAGGCGAACGCTATACCCGCTTGCTCAGCAGCATGCTTGATCGCCGTATGCTGAAGGTTCGGGGGAACTTCCTCGTCGGGGCGGTTGCACAAGATCAAGGTAACGCCGGCCTCTTTTAACGCGGCCATATCAGCCGGTTCAATCTGAGGCGAGGCAAAGAAGCGGGGGGTGATTTGACGAATATCCATGCTGTTGATTTACCCAGCCTACAGGGCTGTGTCCAGCATTTGCAGCGCGATGTCAGGGCGGATTTCAACGCTTTGCGCTGCATTCGTCAAATCAGGTGGCCGCCGTGAAGGCATATAGCCGTTCCCTGAGCGGCATTTAGCCCAGAAAAATTCCTACCACGATCATCATCAAGCCGATAACAGATAAAAACAAAGCGCCCAAATTCAGCGGAAGTACCTTTTGCAGTACGGCGCGCATCTGATCGTCGCCAAGGCTTGCACGTTTGGCGCGAGTCACTTTGATGATAGACCAGATCAGCCCTGCTAAGCCAATAAACGAAATGGCGGCCCCGGCCCAAATCAAGATATCAAAGATCGATAGAGAAGCATTATCCATGCCGCGCGGGCTATCCGAATTTCACACAAGGGGCAAGAGTGGCTTGCGGGGAGTGAGACTGGGGGATACTCAGGGTGCTGATCATTCCCCATACAGGACGCCCCCTCATGAGCGATAGCGCAACTAACCCTGAACCCGTCGATGCCATTGGCGACGCCACTTACCGCGTAACGGCCAACGAACTGCGTCAGTTCGTAGAGCGGATCGAACGGCTTGATTCTGAAAAAAAGGATCTTGCCGAGCAGCAAAAAGAGGTCATGGCTGAAGCAAAATCACGTGGATACGACACCAAGGTATTGCGCAAGGTTATTTCGCTTCGCAAGCGTGACAAGGATGACATCGCTGAAGAAGAAGCTGTTCTTGAGATGTATAAAGAAGCGCTGGGGATGTGAGGGTTTTCACGTTCCCATTAAGGTTGTCTAATTAAGGATTTAGCGTTGTGCAGGCTGAAAAGTGTTGCGCAGCGCCCCCCAAGATATTGTTTTATAAATTAAATCTAGGTCATGCCGTCATTTCGGTCTGTCAGGAAAGTCCCTACAATTTGGGTGGATCTGCTAAGAGCGTCGTGCAGTGAATCCGGCATAGGAAGCTCGGAACGCTATCCGTGAATTCGTGCGCACAAAGCAGGCTATGCAAACTTCGGGTCGCAGGGCATTGGTGGCGGGGCCCGACGGACCCAAAGCAATCCCTCACCGATCATGAAATGCTGCAATTCACCTTTCCTAGATCAGCCTTTAGCCATTAGGATATTTAGTTTCCGGTTGAAGGTTCGCTGCGCGGGCACCGCCTTGCATCGCAAGGGCAGCTATTAGAAAGCTTGTTGCTTCCGCTTATTCGGCGCATCGCGCTTGAAAGCGAAGAAGTATGGTGGCAGACAAAATGCCATGCAAAATGCGCCACAAAATCTTCTTTCAGATCAAAAGCTGACTGTTACTGAAATCAATGTGCTCATTAGGACAGGGAGAAAAACTGTCCTGAGGAACTGTAATCTCCAAGAGTTGGACTTAGCCGAAACTCAAATGCCCGGGTGGCGTTTTGAAAAGTGCAATCTTTCGCGGACCTCCTTTAATGGAGCAAACTTGGAAAGCTCCGTTTTTGCAGGGTGCCGGGCAGCAGGTATCCGTTTTATGAGTACAATTCTTACCGAAGCTGTGATTGAAGGTGGGGATTACAGCAACTCGAGCTTTCGAGGTGCGACTATGGCCGCGACAAAGATTTCGGGATGCAAAATGATCGGCGCGGACCTGACCGAGGCCCGCACAATGAGCCTTGAACTTGAAGATAGCTTGTTTGGTTTGGCGCTTCTACCCAATCTGTCATTTCGGAAAAGGACCTTGAAACGGATAGACTTTGGCGAGGCTGATCTTCGGTCGTGCGACTTTAGAGAAACTGTATTCGAAGAATGCTCTCTGCGAGATGCAAATTTGTCCGATTGCCGCTTTGAACATGCTGACTTGCGCGGGGCTGACCTTGGTGGGGTGAAGCTGGGGGATGCCAAACGGTTCAAAGGTGCAGTGATTTCTAAACGGCAGGCGTCTGATCTGTTGGCGCAGCTTGGCCTGCAGGTATACTAGCAACTACAAAAGCCGCCCGTTGCGCCCTAGATACTTCGCTCGATTGTAATGATCGCATAGCTGGATTGGACAGACCCCGCGCGTAGTGGTCGAGGCATCCCAATCTAAACCAATTTGTCTGGTTGTTATTTAGTAACATTGGTGTCAGTTTCTCACACAGAGGGAGATTGACAATGAATGGCAAACTCACACGCGCAACTGAGATCGACCGAGTTTCGGAACTCTTAGGACTGCCTGAAGAAATAAACGACTCAGAGTCTCTGAACACCCAAATTGCAAAGGGATTTCCGGCCGAATCCGTAGAGAAAGTTCTAAGGATCTTGGCGTCCAAACCGGCCCTGAACCTTATTCCAGACCGAGCCTTTCGTCGGGCGAAAAGCGAGAAGCGCCCGATAAGCAGCGCGAATAGTCAGATACTGTATGATTTTGCCCGCGCGTACGTTGTTGCTGACAGAGTTCACCATGGTAACGGGGCACAGGTAATGCGCTTTTTTGAGAAGCCCAGCCAAGATTTTGGTGGTGCCATACCGATGGCATTGGCAATTTCAAGCCCAGCCGGTGCTGATGCCGTGATCGACCTGCTCAATAGGTAAGCCAACCCGAGTGATTTGGATTGGGCTGCTGTGACGAACGTTCCGGCTGTATGCTTTCCAACGGCCTAGGTGTATATCGTGCAATTGAGCATCGCCTGCAATTGCAGCGAAGATCCGTGAATAGCAGTTCCGTTGCGGTCCACTCTTGCTTGGAAATTAAAGAGTGCCAGGTCTGCTTGGGTTTGGGTACTGCCGGCTCTGCCTCGCTCTGCTGCATCTCAACGATGAGCAGGATGTGGTTTTGCTTAGGCGAAACCGAGCGAACTTATTGTTTGAATGACAGACCTTAATGCAGTGAGCCGCTTATGGCTGCCCTGAGTTCAATAGTGTCGGTTCTCAACAATTCGATTAAAAACGCCATCACTACATTCATGATTAGCTTTTGCCAAAGCAAGCCTGCGAAAGAGAGTGCTTTATCCTTGGGGGAAAGCGGTCAATCTTGAGGGGCCGCAGGCGTGGGCTTGATTAGATCATTACCATGTCGCGCCAAGCAGTCGAAAATATCATGAAGGCGCAGCCGGTCAGCGCAAAAAGGAAACGAGATGAAAGACGCCGCCGAAGAACTCAGTGAAAATGTATCACGGCCCTTTAATCAAGCGCTCGCAATGCCGCCTTCGGTCTATACATCAGAGGATTTTCTGGCGCTCGAAACGTCTTCAATTTTTGCAAATGAATGGTTTTGCGTGGGGCGGGCTGACGCTCTGGCCAATTCAGGGGATTACGTCACGCTCGATTTAGCAAATCAGCCAATTATCGTTCTGCGCGACAAAGAGGGCGTATTGAAGGCTATGTCGAACGTTTGTCGACACCGGATGTCGACCTTACTGGAAGGCCGGGGAAACACCCGCAGTATCGTTTGCCCATATCACGCCTGGACCTACAACCTTGACGGATCACTGCGTGGTGCGCCCGCAATGGATCAAAACGAGGGGTTTTGTAAATCCGACTACCGCTTGCCTGATGTCCGCTGTGAAGAATGGCTGGGCTGGGTTTTCGTAACCCTGAACCCCGACGTGCCGCCCGTTGCCCGGCAGCTTTCGAAAGTAGAAGACCTAGTGGGTGACTATGACATGGCGAACTATTCCGAGACATTTTTCGAGACCCACCTCTGGGATACCAACTGGAAGGTTCTGGCCGAGAATTTCATGGAAAGCTATCACTTGCCAGTCTGTCATGCGGGGACAATCGGCGGGCTGTCAAAGCTTGACGAGATGATTTGCCCCCCCGGCGAAGACGCGTTTAATTATCACACGATCCTGAAGGACGAGACGCTGAAAATCGCGATGGCGCACCCAAGCAACCAACGGATGGAGGGTGACCGCCGCCGCACCACCTACTTGCTCGCCATCTATCCGAGTCTGCTGATTACTTTGACGCCGGGGTATTTTTGGTATCTCACACTACATCCGCACGGTGTCGGGCGAGTCAAGATTGGCTTTGGCGGCGGCATGTCCAATGACTATGCAAACGACCCTGACGCGCAGGACAATTTCAAAAAGCTCAAAACGTTGCTGGATGACGTGAACGTCGAAGACAAAGGCTGCACCGAGAAAGTGTATCGCGGGTTGTGTTCACAAGCAGCCACACCCGGACATCTTTCACACCTCGAGCGGCCGAATTACGACTTTGCCCAGTATATCAATGCTCGCATGCAAGCCGCAGCCAAGCAGCAGGTTCAAGCATGACACACACACGCATTCGCAAGTTCAACACCCGGGAAACCTACCCTGAACAATCGCTCGACAATGATTTGTGTCAGGCGGTTGTAACTGAAGGCGGCAAAACGGTGTATCTGCGCGGGCAGTGTCCGCAAGACCTTGATGATTTCAAAAACATCGACAGCCACGACCCGGTGGAGCAAACCCATAAGGTCATGCAAAACATCAAGCAGTTGATCGAAGAAGCCGGCGGAGAGATGGCCGATCTGGTCAAGGTGGTGGTCTACATCACCGATGTGCGTTACCGCGAGGCGGTTTATCGCACCATGGGTGAATACATCAAAGGCGTGCATCCTGTCTCGACGGGCCTGGTCGTACAAGCATTGGCGCGGCCCGAATGGCTAGTTGAAATCGACGGCACGGCGGTGATCCCGTCATGACGTTTTCGCTGGTCGCCCGCTGCGCCGAAACGGGGATGTTTGGCACTGCGATCGCGTCGTCTTCGCCCGCGGTTGCCGCACGGTGTTCCTATACCCGTTCTAATGTCGGCGCGGTATCGAGCCAGAATATCACTGATCCGACGTTGGGGCCGTTCGCGCTAGACCTGATGCAGGGGGGCATGTCCGCTGATGAGGCAATCGCAGGGGTACGAAACCAAGGACGGTTCATTGAATACCGGCAGGTTCTGGCAATCGACAACGCGGGGCGCGTGGCCATCCATTCGGGGCCGAAATCGCTTGGCATTTGGACACAGGCACAAGGAACAGATGTGATCTCGGCAGGCAATTTGTTGGCGAACCAAGATGTGCCACAAGCGATTGTAACAGCCTTTGAGGATGCGACCGGCCATCTTGGGGATCGTCTGGTAGCTGCCATGCGCGCGGGATTGGCCGCAGGCGGAGAAGCAGGCCCGATTCATTCCGCCGGTCTTCAATTGTGTGACGCGGTTCCTTGGCCCGTGGCTGACCTGCGCTGCGACTGGACGGATGCCTGCCCGGTTGACGCTGTGGCGACCGCATGGAGTGTCTATAAACCGCAACTAGAAGCCTATGTGCAGCGGGCGCTCGACCCTCGCGAAGCGCCATCTTATGGAGTCCCGGGCGATGACTAACAACAATACATTGACACAACAGGTGACTGAGATGCGGCACGAACTGGCATTGATTGCCAACGCGCCTGCCGGAGCACCGCGTGGCCCTTCAGGGCGGTTTTACACTGACCCTGCATATTTTGACTACGAGCGAAAAACCGTGTTGCGCAAAAATTGGCATTGCGTGGGACGGGTCGACGAGTTGACCAACGTCGGCGATTACAGAGCAATCCAGCTTCTGGATGAGCCATTGATAGTTGTACGTGATACCGAAAAGATCAAGGTCCTCTCTAATGTGTGCCGACATCGCGGCATGCCTTTGGTAAAAGACACCGGAAACGCCAAGCGTTTTGTTTGTTCCTACCATGCTTGGACCTATGGCACTGATGGTGCGCTATTGCGGGCTGCACGCATGAAAAACGCAAGTTTTGATCTCAAGTCGTGTCGCCTGCCTGAAATGTGCAGCGAGGAACGCTACGGGTTTATTTATGTATGTCTGGACAGTTCCCCACCAGACATTGACAAGGCGCTGGCCGGTTTAGAAACCGTCATCGGACATTATCAGTCAGAACAGTTTCGGATCGTCCATACTGCGACTGAAATCTGGAAAACCAACTGGAAGTGCCTCGTCGAAAATTTCATGGAGGGTTACCACCTTTCGGTTGTGCATCCTGAAACCCTGCACGGCTACACACCTACAGGGCTGAGCAAAAAGGGTCCGTCGGGCGAGGGGTTTACCAGTTATTTCGCTAAATACCCTCAAGGCATTGAAGCGCGCGGGCAGGGCGCACCGGGTCTTGACGACGATGAACGTGCGCGGTCCTCCTTGTTTTCCGTATTTCCCTGCCAGATCGCAAGTGTCGCGGCATCTTTGTTGGTCTCCCTGTCCATCCGGCCAGTAAAGGTTGATGAAATCGAAGTGACTTGGACCATGTCTACGTTTGGTGACGAACTTGACGGTGATACCATCGAGAAACGAATTTCTCTGTGGGAAGAGGTGAACCGCGAGGACCGTGAAAAGCTGGAGATCATGCAAACTGCCCTGTCGTCGGTGCACGCAACGGGCGGCCCGCTTGCGGGTCCCGATTACGAAGGGACAGTGTTTGATTTCTTATCGTGGCAAGCGCGGCAGGACATGGCCTTTGATACTGCGGCGCAGGGGGCTTGATATTCAAGGCGCTCAGAGTCATGCAGGTTTATGCCTTTGCGTTTTTCATTCAGACAGTTGGAGTATCTGATCGCCGTTGGTGAGGCTGGCACAATTGCGTTGGCTGCACAGCGCGTCAACGTTTCCCCACCCTCGATTTCCTCAGCGATCAGTCAGCTTGAAACGGATTTGGGCGTCCAACTGTTCGTGCGCCATCACGCACAGGGTTTGACGCTGACGCCCGGGGGGCGGCGCGTTTTCAACGAAGCGAAACGTATTCTGTTTCTCGCCCATGGAATAAACGATTTGGCTATTGATATTGTCGACACGGTTCGTGGCCCGATCACGATTGGTGCACTTTCAACCGTCGCCCCCGTCGTGAGCGCCCAACTTCGCCGTTCTTTTGAAGCGAAATTTCCCGATGCCTCTGTCACTCTGAAAGAGGGAAGCCAGACAGATTTATTACGCATGCTAGGACAGGCCGAGATTGACGTCGCCATCACCTATGACATTGAAATTCCGAAAGACATTCTCTTCAACGAGCTGATATCTTTGCCCCCCTATGTGATGCTCGCAAAAGATCACCCCAAGGCGAAACAACTGTCGCTGTCCTTGGCGGATTTGGAAGACGAACCGATGGTCCTGCTCGACCTGCCGCTCAGCCGTGAGTATTTTTTGTCAATGTTCCAACACAGCGGATTTCGCCCCAACATCACCGAGCGTACTTCGGATATGTCGATGGCGCGCAGCCTCGTGGCCAACGGGTTCGGGTTCGGCTTGGTCAACATGCGCACCCGGTCCGACATCGCGCCTGACGGCGAGAAATTGGTTGTCCTGCCGCTATTGGGAGATGTGCGGTCGGTTAGTTTAGGGTTGGCGACAAAGCAGTCCGAGCATCGTTCGGGAATTGTAGCGGCGTTTTTCCAGCATGTGAAAGATCACTTACACACACAAGGACTGCCGGGTTCACACGATCCCGCTTAAATACCGGCCACAAGGCGAACAAGCAGCGCGTCCAACATCGCATCGCATTTGGCAAGCTGAGCGGCGTGCACGTATTCATCGGGTCTGTGACCTTGCGCCATTGACCCGGGGCCACAAACCACCGTCGGGATATCAAGCCGAGTAGAAAACAGCCCGCCTTCGGTGCCAAACGCCACTTTGATCGTTGCATTCAGCCCGGTCAGAGATTTCACAAAGCTGACGACCTCTGCATCTTGGCCGGTCGCAAGGGGTGGATAACTGCCTGTTGTCTCAATTACGATATTGGCCTCGGGGAACCGATCTCGCAAAGGGGTCAGCAAGTCTTGTGCCGCTTGGTCAAGGCGATTCAGAGTATCCTTTGGGTGATCTTCGGAAAGGTTGCGTATTTCAAATGCGAACTCAGCCGAATTTGGCACGATATTCAGGGCCATACCGCCTTTGATCGCCCCGACATGCAGCGTCGAATAAGGAATGTCGTAATCCATATCTGGCGTCGCTGTGCGACTGATGTCTGTCTGAATATCGCGGATAGCAGTGATCATATCGCAGGCCAGATGGATCGCGTTTAGGGCCGTCGGTGCAAGAGCGGAGTGCCCCTCGCGCCCGGTGCAGGTCACACGGCATGCAGTCTTGCCCTTGTGGCCGGTGGCGACCATCATCTGGGTCGGTTCACCCACGATGCAAAACTTTGGCCGGAACGGGGCCTTAGCCAACATATCAATCATCGAGCGCACCCCGATGCAGCCGATTTCCTCGTCATATGACAGCGCCAGATGAAGCGGCGTTTTCAGGTCCATCGTTGATGCGCTCAGTGCAGCCGACAGTGCACAGGCGATGAAACCTTTCATGTCGGTGGTGCCACGACCGAAGACCTTGCCATCTTTTTCGGTCATCTTGAACGGAGGCATGGTCCAATCTTGGCCCGCGACGGGCACAACATCGGTATGACCCGAAAGCAAAACGCCAGCGCGGTCGCGGGGCCCGATTGTCGCATAAAGATTAGCCTTGGATTGAACTGGGTCTTTGATGATCACAACCTGTGCACCCACGCCCCGTAGCAGATCAGCGCAATAAGCGATCAAGTCGCTATTCGGGTCCGCGCTGATGGTGGGAAAGCCGATTAACTTTCGCAGGATGTCCGATCTTTGCATCGGCAAGCTACCCCGCCTTCAATGCGTGCGACGCTGCGATATGTTCGGCCAGATACTGCGCATCGACCCAGACCCCCCAAATAAACGCCGATCCCCGCATTGAAAGCCACGGCAGCCCCAAAAAGTAGACGCCAGCTACGTTTGTCACCCCACGGTCATGCTGTGGTTTACCGTCTGGCGCAAAGACGTTCACCTTCAGCCAACTGAAATCCTGCACAAATCCTGTAGCCCAAATAACCGTCGTGATCCCCGCTGTTGCGATATCCAATGACAAGATCGGATCGTTGAGGCAGGCAGGGTCGGAGGGGATGATATGGGCCTCTGGCTCTGGCGGGAAATTAAGACCTTCACGCGCGATGTAGTTATCGGCCTCGCGAAGAACAGACAGATAGTTGGCGTCGCCCTCGGCGATGTTCTTGGCAAGATCAGGGCTGAATTGTAGCTTGCCGCCAGTATATCCCTGTGTACGCCCAACAAGTGTTATGCCGTTCTCAGCGAGCCTGCGAAAATCTACTGTCTTACCGCCATTAGCGCCGCTGACTGCAATCGTGACATGTTCTTTGCCCGCAGGCGGTGTTTTTGCCTGCCATTTGCCCAACACGCCAAGCCACCAGCAAAAATCGCGGCCACGGTAGCTGCGCGGCGGGCGATCATGGGGGCCGACGGACAAGTAAACTTCGCGTCCTGAATGCCGCAGTTCATCTGCAATTTGTGTGCCGGAGGACCCGGCACCGACGACCATCACTGCGCCTTGGGCCAATTGACCGGGATTGCGATATGCTGTGGAATGTATCTGGGTGATGCCGTCAAGATCTGGCAAAACTGAGGGAATGACTGGGGTCTGAAAGGGTCCCGTCGCAGCCACGATATTCCGAGCTTCAATCGTTCCTTTTGAAGTTTCCACCACAATGCCAGTTCCATTCTCGGTGCGAGTAGCTTTGCGGACCTCGACGCCGCAATGAATTGGCGTGGCAATTTGCTTGGCGAAGGCTTCAAAATAGGATGCGACACTGTGCTTGGTTGCGAAATCGTCTGGCGCGGTATCGGGAAATTCCATGCTTGGAAAGCGGTCGTGCCACGCGGGGCCGTTTGCCACCAGTGAATCCCATCGCTCGGACCGCCACCGTTCCGCGATCCGTTGGCGCTCAAGCACAACATGGGGAATGCCGCATTTGCTTAAATGCTCGCTCATCGCTAGCCCAGCCTGACCGCCACCTACGATCACTGTATCCGTCATCTTAGGTAACATGGTGGTCCTTTGCTGAAGGGCAGCGCCTAGGGGCACGCATAGGCCACCTTAACCAAGGCTATGGCACAGCCAAAATACCAATTTGTTAATCATTGGTTGCGCTCAAGCTAACTCGCTAAGTTGCATGAAGAGCATGCGTCCACTTAGGGTCTACGCGCGAGCAAATGATTAACGTGTGGTTTAATTTCGGCGAGTACTGCTTGAGCTTTAGCGCACTTTTTTCACCGTGCTTGTAGCTTGAGCGGGCAACGCCTGCCTTTGGGACCAAGTGGACATTCGCTGCGGGTGCGCCGATTGCTTGCTGCCATTCCTTGTAAATCCAGCGTGAAAATCCGTGTTTTCAGGGACAGGCCATTAGAACGGGCCCGTCCCTACGAACGCAACCTTAGACCACGCTGAATTGGCCCATCATGCCGCCGTCCTCGTGTTCGAGGATGTGGCAGTGGAACATGAAAGGGGTGGAGGCGGGCGCTAGGTGATCAAAACGAAGGGCGATTTCCGCCCGTCCGTTCACCAAAACGGTGTCCTTCCAACCGCTATTGTGGATAGATACGGGGCCGCCGTTTTCGCTTAGGATTTGAAACCTGACCCCATGAACGTGGAACGGATGGGCCATATTCTGACCATCGATCGTCCAGATTTCGGTCGCACCGCGTTGCACGCTAAAGTTCAGCCTATCCATCTCAAATGAGTTGCCATTGATTGAGTGTTGGTTTCGGCTGCGCCGAAACATGCCGCCCATGCCAGATTGAAGCGCTATATCGCGTCGAGAAGCGCCGCGAATGTCCATATTTGGCATCGTGCCACCGATATTTTCGGGAATACGATCAATCCGCGCGCGGCGCGAGGGATCAACCGATATCGGAAGAATGTCAAAGCTGTCGCGGGCCGAGCCCCCCATCATTCCACCGCTCATCATCCCGCCGCCCATCATACCACCATTGGTAATCGAACTGCTGACCAGCATGTCGCTTGTGCCGTCCGAAAAATCTAATAGCAGTTCCGCACGTTCGCCGGGCGCTAATTGGATCCTATCGACGGCAACGGGGCGGTCCAGAAACCCGGTGTCCGTCGCCACTAGGTGAAGTGTTCGACCCGCCCGTGAGGCTAGGTTGTAAATACGGGCATTGGACCCGTTCAACAGGCGCAGTCGCACGATGCCCTTCGGGACGACGGCCTGCGCGCCGAATTGACCGTTGACCAGTATGACGTCACCGGTGAAACCCATCATTCTATCGTGCATGCCTGGGTCATAGACTGCGCGTCCGCTTCGATCAAAACGGCGGTCCTGAATTACAAGCGTGAGGTCATCCGTACCATAATCCGAAGGTAAGCCGCGTTCATCGTCACGCCCGTCAGTAAGCTGTATGGCTCCTGCAAGGCCCTTTTGAACGTGATCGGCTGTGCGCAGATGGGTGTGAGAATGATACCAGACCGTCGCAGGCGGCTGATTGATGTCCAGATCAACCGACCATGTCGCGCCCGTGGCGATGGGCTGGTGCGGCCCTCCGTCGGCGTGTCCGGGGATCTCAAGGCCGTGCCAGTGCAGGGAAAAAGGTTCGTCTAAACTGTTGCGAACCGAGGCTTTTGCCAGGCTATTATGGGCAAGGCGCAAGGTTGGTCCCAGAAACGCCTGATCGTTGAAACCCCAAGTCGTCGTGGTGTTCTGGCCAAGAAAATTTGTTTCACCGGACCGCGCGAGCAGATCAAAGGCCCCAGACGTGGTCGCGTCAACCAGCGGCGGCATCTGCAATAGGCCACCGCCAGCTTGCGCTAGTGAAAGCCCGGGCAAGCCTGCGACAAGGCCAGCAGCGCCAGCGCGCTTCATTAAATCACGTCGTGTCAGTGGCATTGATAAGCCCCTTTTTTCCGTTGCGTCGAAGTTATTTTTAAGCCGCGTCGACGGCGGCTCGCATCATATCGCGGACTTCGCCAGCCACGTTGTGCAACTCGTCGTTATCTATCGCCTGCATAGATGCCACCGGGTCAATCGCACTAATTTCAGTGCCGCCGTCGACGGTGCGAAGGATCACATTGCAAGGTAACATCGCACCCACTCGTGGCTCGATCCCGATCGCTTTATACGCCATTTTCGGATTACAGGCCCCAAGAATACGGTATGGCTCCAAATCGACATCGATTTTCTTTTTCATGGTTGCCTTGACGTCGATCTCGGTCAGGATACCAAAGCCGTGGTCTGCCAGAGACGCGCGAACGCGGGTATCAGCCGCGTCGATATCAACGTCGGGCAAGGTGCGATTGTAAGTATAAGTCATGCCAGTGTCCTTTTTTGCTATTTTGATAGATATTTGATCAACGCGAAGATGGCTAGAACGACCAAGACGATGACCAGCAGCATCCAAATGCCTCCCATTCCATATCCCATCATGTAATTCTCCTTTAATTGATGGTTACTGAGACTGATGGCTCAACCCGCTGTCTTGCTATGTGTTCCCCAAATGGGATGGACGCGGTAATCTGCCAACCATGAGGTCAGGGCTACTTTGTGCCAAAGGTGTTTAACCAGCCACCAGCGGGAGACGAATTCGCCCATAAGTGCGCTTGTCCAGATTGCGATAATCGTATCGCCATTCATCACCTAACTGCCCAAACGGAAGTTTGCCTAAGCGGTGAAGGCGAAACCCGACAAATCCAGCGTGCTTAGTCTACGGCATAGCCGCTATCACAAAGGGTACGAATGACAACCGGCGGCCGCCTCATTGGCATCCCTGTGGTAGAATTAACCATGCTGTAAGATCGTTTAAGAATGCAAGCGTGATTTCCGCGGCGAACATCCGAACGGCTGTTGTGTCCGGCCCCATGTATCAACCGCACCAAGGTATGTGGATCCCGATAAATTATAAAACAGCATGGAGTATAAGAAATTTGGGCTGAACAAAAATGCGTGACGAGATGGCAGGACGGCGCAAAGCCACCGCGAGGACTGTGAATGCACTTTAGGACGATCTCCGGCGGCGGTAGGTCGCAATGACGCCCGACACAGCGGTTTTTTGTTCGCCGAAGTCTCATAAATTGCGGAGTTGGTTATTTATGCAGCTTAAAGGTGCTGCCAGCCATCTTGCGTAACATTGCCCTGCCTTTTGAAATGTATAAAGTGGCCTCGGATGTGTAAATCCGCACGCGGAGTGACCGGGTTTTCCCCGCTGTCTGTGCCTCATAAGCCAAATCCGCTTGCGCCCGAGCGCAGGCCCCAATAGAAGAGCGGAAATTTTTCCGCCCGCGCCACCCTATGCGCGGCCTTACCCTATGGAGCAAACATGCAGGTCAACGAGACGCTGAACGAAGGTCTGAAACGCGGCTATGCCATCACTGTGACAGCAGCTGAGCTGGAGGCCAAGGTCAACGAAAAACTGGCCGAAGCGCAGCCTGAAGTCGAAATGAAGGGGTTCCGCAAAGGTAAAGTACCGCTGGCGCTGATGAAAAAGCAGTTCGGCCAAAAGATCATGGGCGAAGCGATGCAGGAAAGCATCGATGGTGCTATGCAGGAACATTTCGAAAAAACCGGCGACCGCCCCGCGATGCAGCCTGATGTAAAAATGTCGAATGAAGAGTGGAAAGAAGGCGACGACGTTGAGGTTACAATGACCTACGAAGCGTTGCCTGAGATTCCCGAAGTAGACCTGTCGTCGATCAAGTTGGATAAACTGGTCGTCAAAGCAGATGATGCAGCAGTTGATGAAGCGCTGGGCAACCTTGCCGAAACCGCTCAGGATTTCGAACCCCGTAAGGCTGGCACCAAGGCCAAAGACGGCGACCAGATTGTGTTTGACTTCCTTGGCAAGGTAGACGGCGAAGCCTTTGAAGGCGGCGCAGCAGAAGATTATCCGCTGGTTCTCGGCTCTAACTCCTTCATCCCAGGCTTCGAAGAGCAACTGGTCGGTGCTGTTACGGGCGACGAAAAAAACGTCACTGTGTCTTTCCCAGAAGACTATCAGGCACCTCATCTTGCGGGCAAAGAAGCCACATTCGAGTGTAAGATCAAAGAGGTGAAGAAGCCTGTTCCCGCTAAGATCGACGATGAGCTGGCAAAGAAGTTCGGGGCCGAAGATTTGGCCGCGCTGAAAACCCAGATATCCGAACGCCTTGAGGCCGAATATGCCGGTGCTGCACGCGCTGTGATGAAGCGTGGGTTGCTGGACGAGCTGGATAAGCTGGTTAGCTTTGACCTTCCGCCGTCTCTGGTCGAAGCCGAAGCGGGCCAGATTGCACACCAGCTATGGCACGAAGAAAATCCGGACGTAGAGGGCCACGATCACCCCGAGATCGAGACCACGGACGAGCACAAAACACTTGCCGAACGCCGTGTGCGTCTGGGCCTGCTGTTAGCTGAGTTGGGCCAGAAAGCCGAAGTTCAGGTAACTGACGCTGAAATGACCCAAGCAATCATGAGCCAAGCCCGTCAGTATCCTGGTCAAGAACGCCAATTCTTTGAATTTGTTCAGCAAAACCAGCAGATGCAGCAACAGATGCGTGCGCCGTTGTTCGAAGACAAGGTTGTTGATCATGTGTTCGAACAAGCAACGTTGACCGAGAAAGAAGTGTCTAAAGAGGACCTTCAGAAAGCGGTTGAATCGCTCGAAGACGAATAAGCGAGAGCTTTCAGTTCTGTAGCTTGGGCCGCCCGTCATTGGGCGGCCTTTTTAGTTGGTGCTAGGCACGGTTATCTGGTCTAAATAGAGTACATAATTATATAGGCTGGCAGTGAGGTTTAGACCCTGATGGACAAACCAGACAAGCAAGCGCGGCGAGCGGCCCGTAAACAACAACCTTTGACCGAAGACGAGCGCAAGGCACGCCGCCGGGCAAAACGCAATTTGCGCCATGCCGAAGCTATGGGGTTTTTGAAGGGTGTGACAGCCATGCTAAGGCCCGGTGATCTGGCGTTGGATTGTGGGGCTAACGTTGGGGTGGTATCGTCGTTGTTGGCGGACACGGGCGCTGACGTCATCAGCTATGAACCTGATCCCTATGCCTTTGCCCAATTGAGCGACGCATTGGGTGATAGGCAGAATGTGCAGCTTATCAATGCAGCCGTCGGCGCAAGTTCGGGCAATGTACGCCTGATGAGAGCATCTAACTTTGACGAAGATAAAAAGGGTGCATCTGTCAAAAGCACAATCGTTGATGGCGGCCGCATGATCGCTGCGGAAAATTATGTAGACGTGAAGCTATTGGATTTTTTGACGATATTGAGCGGCGAAATTGAAAATCGCGGTGAAATTGCATTTGTGAAAATGGATATCGAAGGAGCAGAGCTTGAGCTGTTGGAGGCGATGGATGCAGCAGACTTGATTAAGGATATTCGTTGTCTGGTGGTCGAAACCCACGAGCGCAAATTCGCAGAGCTTCGACCAAGATTTCGCGCGTTGCGCGAGGCATTTTCAGAGAAATACCCCGTGCGTCAGGTCAACCTTGATTGGATATAGCAAGGCTGCATGACCGATCCAGCGTCACCCCTTGCGCAACCCGGTTTCGACTAACATACCCCTGCGCTTTGCTTCGTAATAATAGCCCCGTGCATACCATTTTATAGCTGTGGCGTGATCTCCATCTGCCAGCATCCACGCGCCGCGTAGATATTTGACGCCGTATTTGAGGTTAATATCCGGGTCCAGCAGATCGCCTTTATCCCCTCTGAACCCCATTCCGCGGGCAGTGGCAGGAAGGATTTGCAGCAGCCCGTAATAGGGGCCGTTGCGGGCCTGTGGCTGGTGCGTGCTTTCCCGAATTGCTAACCGGTGAACCAAGGGGCGCGGCACATCGTAGAAGTCGGACCATTTGTTAATGAGCCTGCGCAGTTCGGGCGTCTCGTTAGGGTGTAAAGGTATCCTACGGGTAGCAACGGCCAGCTCAGGTACGGCCGAGGGGCTGGCACAGGCGGAAAGCGCGGGGGCGCTCACCAGCATCTGACACATAATACGTCGGGTAAAGACTTTCATATGAAGCTCGTTTTATTGGCTTCCAGAACCCTACACCGTGAATGACGCACGGCAATATCGCTGGTCAGGGTGGGCATGGTGCCGCTTAACACCCCCATAGATGAGCGTAGAATCGCAAACTGTCAGATTCATGTGCTCATGTTTTCGTAGACAAATGATGAAATTTTATAGCACCTAAATGGTTTTCGGAGCCTTAAAACGATTCTGTGTCTATATTCAGCGCCTAGGGCTGGCAGGGTAAACGGTTATATTCACGTATGCTCGGGGTGTGATGTGCCAGACGCTACTTAGATGTTTGCAAAAAAAAGCGCCGCCCCAAATGATTTGGGGCGACGCTTTGGTATGCGTTTTAGACGATTAGGCTTTGGCGTCGTCGTCTTCTGAGCTTCCAGCATCAGACCTATCGTCGTCATCGGACGCGGCAGAGCCGATATCGTCAAACAATTCGGAGATCTCGAATTCGGCAGCAGCTTCTTCTTCCGCGGCCAATTCCTGAATCGATTTGCCAGCGGCCTGAAGCTCGGCTTCTTCGGCGGAACGTGCAACGTTCAACTGAATGGTCGCTTCGACTTCGGGGTGCAGAACGACTGTTACATCGTGCAGGCCCAGATCTTTGATCGGGCTACCCAGAACAACCTGCTTGCGGTCGATGGTAAAGCCTTCGGCGGTTGCAACATCAGCGGCGTCACGTGTTGTGACAGAGCCGTACAAAGCACCCGAATCGGAAGCGGAACGAATAACGACGAACTGCTGACCGTTCAGCTTGTCCGACATTGCTTCGGCTTCTTTTTTGGTTTCGAGGTTGTCAGCTTCAAGCTGTGCCTTGCGGCCCTCGAACGCTTCGATGTTCGCTTTTGATGCCGACAATGCTTTGCCTTGTGGCAGCAAATAGTTGCGCGCATAGCCCGGCTTTACATCGACGACTTCGCCCATTTGACCAAGCTTGGCCACACGTTCCAGAAG
>TARA_R110002012_G_scaffold81898_3_pt1 | contig 19057 bp, 19 predicted proteins | sample TARA_R110002012 | Tara Oceans TARA_R110002012 (sample SAMEA4396515) | marine metagenome | biome: Westerlies Biome; feature: [DCM] deep chlorophyll maximum layer (ENVO:01000326); material: water (ENVO:00002006), including particulate matter (ENVO:01000060) such as... | depth 40 m
GCTCAAGGGGGAGTACAAGAAGGAGTTGCTAAATTAAAAGAACTAGCGATGTTTGGCTTAGATATTCTAATTACTACAGGCTATTTGATATTAGAAACCGGATGGCAGTTATTGTTAGTTGTTTGGGACATGTTAATTTCATTTATTGCTAAATTTTTTGGTGATGCCGAGTTCCGAGATAAAATAATATCAGGGGCATGGAAAATAGGTAAATGGCTTATTATTGCTTGGGGTATTAAATACTTTGCAGGTATATTATTAACTTTAGCAGGAATATATGCTATGCCGATTATACTTGGGGTAATAATATTTGCAGGGATATATAAGTTAATTTCTAAATATTGGGACCCAATCTTTAGTGGTATTAAAAAGGTAATTACTTTTATTGCTGGCGGTTTAGCCACATTTATTGATTGGTTAGAAGATGCAGTAGATTCAATTAAAGATGCTTTAACTGACGACCCCGATAAAGGATGGTGGGATGAAAATAAATCTTTAATAGGGTTAGCCGCCGGAGGAATAACTGCGGGTAATTATAACCTTGTTGGAGAAAAGGGGCCAGAATTAGTTAAATTACCAGCAGGTTCAAGAGTTTATTCTAATTCACAAAGTAAATCAATGAATACCGGAGGTTCCACAGTAATTAATAATCATATTACTATTAATGCAAGAGACACTTCTGATGCAGAATTAAGAAGAATTGCAGATAAAATAGGAACAATGGTTAATAATAAAATGAATAGAACTACTTCTTCAAGAACAATGGGGTGATTAAATGAGTTATGTATATCTAAAAACAGGAAATTATAGCGGAACAGATTTAACTAAAAATACTATTCCATTGAATGTTACATCAGTTGGGATTTCAGTAAGTAAAACAATACCTGCTTTCCCTATTCCATTTTCAGGAGTAGTTACAGGAGAATCTATAACTGCTGCTTTAGATTTAGGAATGGCTACAAAAACTATAGATTTACAAGGTTTTATTTCAGAAACAACCATTAGTAAGTCTAGAACACCTACTTCTGATGACACTGAAGAAATTACTACTTCTTTAACTTATACTGCTCATGAAGTAGCACAAATGATTGCTTCAGGAGTTGATTCAACAGGATTACAGAGTAATCAAGCATTTAATGAATTAATTATATTATATCCTTCTAAAGTTAGTGATGCTTATGCCCCTAGAGCATCAACATTAATACCATTTAATTTTGCTTCAAGAGGGGCAGAGGGTTTTGGAGATAATTCTGGAGTAACAAAAAGATTGTCAAGTTTTCCTGATTTAGATACTGATACCGGACTAACCGGCTTTATACGAAGTTTTAGTTTTAATATGGAAGCAGAAGCCGTTGATTTGAGTTTTAGTATGCAATTTGAAGCAGCAGTAATAAGGCCGTGATATTATGTATGAGGCATTAGTAGGAAAGCAAAGGTCTTTAGTTTTTCCTATAATGTGTAATGCGTTTGTTAAGTTAGATTACAGCGATAATATTCCAGATACCGATAGTGATTCAAAAACCGCTACTGATATAGCATACGGTTTATGGGGCCATGAAGGTTCATTTACTTTTGAAGCAATAGTTACTCCTTATGAAATTAATGGTAATGGTAGTCATCAGTCAATATCCGGCCCTAGTTCCACCAAATTAGGACTTGGGGGAGAAAGATTAGATAGTAAAAAAGTAATGCCTAATTATGAATCGGCAGGAGTTACTACTGACCATGAAATATCTCATATATATTTAACTAGAGCCAATAGAATAGGACATGAAATGATGATATTCAATAATGATAACTTTAAAATTTCATTATTAAATTCAACAACACATACTCAGAATAATCCAGCACAATACAAAATTAAAGTAGCCATAACTATTGGTACTACTACTAAGACAGTTACTTCTGATGTAGTTATTTCTCCAAGTTTAGGACATACTTTTAAATATAATTCAACAAATGGTGCAGATTTATTTAGTGGCTTTGACTCAAATGGGAGAGTTAAATATGCTAAAGTGGCAGAAGTAGCAACCGGAGGTCATTCAGCCGGTTCAGCCACAATCACCACAACAGCAAATAATATAATACCGCCTAATGTATCTCAAGAGTTGTATATTCGTGACGGATTCAACTTCACTTCGTTAGGCACTGTTGGTAATGTTAGCGGCACTACAACTACTCTTAGCACCGCATATTCTAGCGGTTTAGCAGACGGAACCGCTTTATTTCTTCCAACTTATAGACACGCATCTTACATAGACCAGCAATTTCATATTGGTTGTGTATTTGACAACTCTAATAAAACTATTAATATCTATCTAAATGGAATATTAATTAAAACAGATAAACATGGCGGTGATGTGTTGGTTGAAAACTTTTCTTTTGCTAAAGTAGATACTTATATTGGGTCTAATGGTTTAAATGATATGACAGTTAGTGGAATTAATGATGCAAATAATAGTGGAACTGCTACCGGCCCATCTGCCGCTACAACCTGTAAACAATTTATGGGTGAGTTTCATGAATTGTCTTTAATAAGTAAAGTTTCTACTTTAAGAGCAACCGATAATTTATTACCTAATTATAATGATACTTTATTATATCTTAGATTTGAGGAAGTGGACTTATGAGTACAAGAATATTTGCATTAAGTAATGAGTCTATAACAGGTTCTATTACTACTAATGGTAATACACTAGTAAGTAATTTTACAGGGACTTGTTATGCTGGTATGGGAATAACAGGAACCCATATTGATGATAATACTTATGTTGCGGGTACTAGTTTAGGTTCAAATCAATTGGTTCTTTCTGGTAATGCGCTTGATAGTGGAGGGTCAGCAACTTATGTTGCTACTTTTAATAAAACTAACTATAATGTTCCTACAAATCCTAGATTTACTACCTTTGATACTTATTCTGGAACAGATAGATTATTTACAGTTATTTATGAACAAAGCCCTGATACTACTGAAACCTTTGTTTCTCAAGGTGGAGAGATTTCTAATTTATCAACTACTTCTGGGTTTGAAATACATTGTTATGATTCCGCTACAAATACAGGACAAAGGCTTAATACTATTGATTTAGATACAGATAATTATTATGTATTGATTCATTCTGATAATCATTTATTACATCATTTTGCTAGAATAAAAGAAGTTAAGAATAATGATGTTGACGGAGATTCATTTGAATTTGAACCAAAGTTAGGAAATGAAATACCTAAAGACACTAAAATAATGATTTGGAAAGGTCAACCTGTTGTTGATACTGCAAGAGGTTGTAAGATTTTAGCAGTATCAGCAGGTATTAAAAGCGATTTAAAAAATCATTTAGTTTGCGCTAGACCTTTGTTTTATTTCTTTAATGATAATTTAGATAAAAAAAATGAATTAGACCATAATACTAAATATTTTATGGTTTTTGAAGAACAAGCAGGAACAGGAACAGTTACTCTAAATGATACTACTAATACCTTTTTAACTAGAGAAGACTATAATAAGAAAATAATAGATTATAGTAAGTTTTCATTAAGTATTAAATTAACTGATAACTTAAAAGATTTAGATTATCCCGCTTATACTGAAAGCGGAGGTGGTGGGAGTACAGCACATTCTTTACCTAATGAATTTGCTACTTCATCTACGAGTCTTAACGCAGTTCTTCCTGTTGATTTTACGGATTACGAAGAAGCGTTCCCAAATGCAAGAAGAGATACAGATGCACAAATTACTGGTGCTGAAAGTACGATAGAATATAGAGGCCCAATAAGATATATTCATTATGACTATTCCCCAAATAAAGCAAATAAAATAGATAGTCTTATAGACTTAACATTAGAAGAATCTATTGGTAATAGAGGGACTTATACAGAAGGAAAGATTATAGATAATAATAGAATACTTGGAAAGAAAGTTTCACCCTTTGATGCCTTAAGAATCAGACATCGACTATTCCGAGCAAATTTTAATGATTGGTTTGCATTAAAAGCAACAATAAGAAGCGCAACTAGTACAAGTAATGAATACACCTTTACTACTGAATATGATTTAGAAAATATGTTAAATGACGGAGATGAGGTTAGAATAGGTTCTCATATCTATATCATTGACAATATTGATGGTATCAATAATTCAGGGACAAGCGGTAAAGAACAAGATATAACTTTTAGAGCAGAAAGGAGAGCAGAAACAGATGCAATATTCGCCTCTGCTTCTTATACTTTAGATGAAGATGCAGTTATTTACAGAAGGGCATGGAATAATACTGATAAGACACTATTGACTACTTTTGATATATTAGAAAATAGAAATGAAAGTTTATATGTTAAATTAGTTTCTAAGGAGTTTGGTTTCTTAGAAGCAACAGTTACAGGGTCTAATAAAATACAACAGACTTTAACGCTAAGTTTTCCTACAACAAGTCAAAGCACCTCTCATTCCGCTTTAGATTATATGGAAGGTTCTTACTATATAGAAGTTGAAAAATTTACAGGTAATATTGAAAAACTTTCAAGTTATAAAAAGAATGGGCAGACAATTATGGAATTTGCAGGTCGTTCAGAAGTAAGAAAATTACTTGGGCCGGTTATTAATAAAAACACTATTCATTCAGAAGATATAATTTATTCCACAAGTAGTCCTTATAATAAAATTACTCCTATTACCGGAACTGAAACAAACATGGCAGTTAATTTGGCTAATGTAAGCGTTACTTTAACTAATCATGGCCTAACAACTGAAACTGATGCGGGTAAGCATGTATTTTTGAAACATGCTGAACACGGTACTATCTCTTATGTTGGAAAAATTGCAGCCAGAACAAATAATGATGTATTTACTTTAGAAGATAAACCATATAGTATTAGTAGTACAGCAAGTAGTAATGATTATGGATATATCAGTGATTCAAAACAAATTATATTCAATAAAGCACTATCTTCTAATGCTACTTTAGATAGTGCGGCTACTTTGGATGGAGTGTCTGGAAAAGGATTATATTTTAATAGTGGTGTATCTTTAACAAGTGCTGGTGCAGAAAGCAATACTTTAGTTAATACTACTGTTTCAACTGCTAATGATGCTAAGGCAGTAGGTTATTATATTAGTGATACTAGAAATATGAAAAGCGATTCTGTTTTTCAAGGAAGATTAGATGATAATGCTGCTTCTAAGTCTTACGAAAGCATTGATACTGTTAATACTCTTATTGATTTTGAAGTATTATCTGTAAGTGAAGATGATGGGGTTAGTTTAGTTGAAATAGCACCTTATATGCCATTAACATTAGGGAGAGTAGATATTAATTATGGTAATGTTAGAGATACTACCTTTAATGGAACAGGATTAGGAACTGTTTCTGTTTGGTATGGCCCAACTAACTTCAATATTCTTTTAGGTAATTCTAGTGATGAAATATTATCTTCAATTGCTAGTCCTAGAAAATATCACGGTGAACCTATTTATGCTAATGGAGTATTTCAAGGACTACTTACTGAATCTATACCTAATTCTAGCAGCACTAATCATGCTTTTTATTTTGATAGAATATTAAAAGCGGAAGTTTCAGCAGGTGTTTCTATACAAAGCATTAAACCTTCTGGTAATTATGGAGAAACTACTAAATTAACTCATGAGTTAAATTTCTTAAATGGCGCACATTTACATGGTGGAAAAATTATTAGTTTATTAGATTCAAGAGCAACTGATGATAGCCTGTCTATGGTATTTAATCATAAGTTGTATTACTCAACTGCTAGTAGTGCAGTAAGTTATTCAGAAAAATATGGTCCTGCATATTATAGAATATTTAATTTAGAAAAAGGTAATTATAATAATTTCTTACCTACTATGTTTTATGATTCTCAATCAACAGGTTCCGCTACTTTAACAAATGGAGGCACTAGTGTTAATAAAGAATATTATGCAGGAACTTTAAGCAAAATACCATACTACGCTACTGCTTATAGATTTAATCCGGGCTATACTCTTATATCGGGTACTTCAGATAATCATATAGTAGGTGTAGGAAAAACAGGATTATCAACAGGGGGAGGTGTAGTTTATAATCATAAATTGCCAGAATCTAGAGGGTTAGTTCCTGTTAGCGGTTCTAGATTTTTTGACACTACTGTTCATAAAAAAGATGGAACTTATGACCCTGTAATGTTTTCAAGGAATGGAGGGCAAAATTATGATTTTACTAATCCTTACACTATTAAAAACCTTTTAGAACTAATCGACCCTAAGATAAGTAGGATGTTTTTATTTGCTACTTCTGATATTACCCCATATTCTAATAGAAGATTTGATAGTTTAATGAATACTGCTACTAGAGATTTATCTAATTATTCTTTCTTTGGATTACAACCTCCAATAGTAAGTAGTAGTGGAGATATAAAAGAAGCAAGAATACTTGGTGAAACTAACTCACTTAATTTAGTGGATTCTTCTTATAGTCATGGTAAGATTATATCTGCTGATAAAACACCTTCTGCTCTTACTAGATTTTCAATGATGAGATTAACTGAAATATGTTTTGATTGGGCTTTTAATCAAATAGACCCCGAAAATATTCCTGATGGTAAAACAACTATTCCTGAATTTACTTATACTGCTACTTTACCTGCTTCATTGGCTTCTTTCTTTAATACAGGTAATGTTGAAACAGGAGATTATATAGAAGGAAGCCCTGATAAAATACAAGGTACTAGCGATATGAGCAGTACGGTTGCTGCTAATGATTACATAGTTGATTCAGAAGGAAGAATAGTTTGTAAAGTATCTTCTTTAGAAGATAGTAATAGAAGAATAGTTTGTAGTGCATCAACTCTTAGAAAAACAAATGGAACTGCTTATTATACAGGAACATTATTTAGAGTTAGACCATTAACAGCAGATAGAACAACAACGGTTAAAGGGCATGGAGACAGAGATTCCTTTGTTAATTTTGAAAGTTCTGTTCATATGTTAAGGTCTGCCGTAGTTGAAGATGTAGGCAGTAATTCTTATGGAGAAAGCGGCTCAAAATGGCACACTAATTATGGAGAAACATTAGGAACTGGTGCTGATGCTACAAGGGAACCAAATACATTTTTACCAATAGCAGTTGAAGCAGATAGTATTTTAGGAGATGCTGATAATTCAACTACTTTAACTAATCATTCTTCTAAAATATTTGCTATGTTAGATGCTTTAAGGTCTGTTCAAACAAGCGACCCTAATTTTCCTTCTGGACAAGAAGCCACTTTAACAGGTTATTTTCCGGTATTTTTGGATAGATTCCAAATTGAAAATGCCGATGGTGCTAATGTTACTAAAGGCACTGTTGGCGGCCCTATTAGAAGTATGGCTGCTATGCAATTTGATGACGGTTCTAACGATACTACTATCTTTGGAGTGTCTTTACATCATGATTTTGCTCAATATGAAGATATTGAAGAAACTGCTAGAACCTATGATGAAGACGCTGATGGAGTAATGTTGGCCTTTAAACCTAAATTATATATTGATACTACTCAAACTCCAGATAATTTAGTTGCTTCTTCAACAGCAGATGTTGGCGGCACTGTTCAGTATATTTATACTATTGTAGTTGATACTGATATTACCGATATAGATTATTTTGATGAGGATGCTAGCGGTAATACAGAAAATTTCAATAAAGTAAATAGAACTGCTTTAAAATTGATGAATGATTTAACGGGTTCCTATTTAGTTTCTGAAAATAACTTACATTATAAAGTAGATGGTGGCATTGAAATTAGTTCTAATGATAATAAAATAGTTGATTGCCCTTCTATCAATGATTCTATGCCAACAAATATTGCTTATGTTATTTCACATGAAATAGATACTTCTAATACTACTGAAACTCATACTTTAATATTAGATGCTAAATTAGATGCTGCCACAAACAGAGGATGTCATTTCTTTAGAATAATGCAACCCAACCATACTTGTTTTCACCAATTTACTCCTACTACAATCCAATTATACAATATGAATTCAAAATATACTAAATTAACAGGACAAAACCAATGTTATAGTCAAATAAATGACTATATGATTTATAATTCAGCAGGGCCGAGAAGATGGGGAAAAGACTTAGATGGGCGAAAAAATAATGCTGGTGGACAAGAGGCTATAATGTCAATGTATGTTATTGTTGATATAGATAATCAGTCAACTTCAGATTTTATGGTAGTTAGAACAGATGGAACAACTACTGCCGCCCATACTTCTTACCTTAGTAATATTTTACCAAGTGAAACAAAACAAATGTATATGTCAGATGGTGAAAATGGTGCTAAAGTTACTATGACTTATGAAAATAGTCAAGATGCTTTAGGTCATTATTTAAAATTTTCTAGAATGCAAGAGATGATAGGAGTAGTTTCTATTACTGAACCTTTTACAATAAAGGTTGATGGAGAGATTAACTCTAATGTAAAAAGAGGTATGATTGGTTCACAAGTAACTATGTGTCAAGAGGCAGATAATTTAGTTAATCAACTGTTAGAAGAAAACGATATTAACTTTACTATTGCTGCGGCTGATTATCCATTATTTATTTCTCCTGAATTTAAAGGAACTGATTTATACAATAGTGTTCAATATTTACTTTCTAAGAAAAACAAAATATTATATTATGATAATGATTCTTTTAAGATAAAAGATAAAGAAGATTCATATTTCTCAACAGGAATATTTATTGATGATTCTACTGATAAAGATTTATATGATTATGATAAGAGTCAAAATATGTTTGATTTTTACAATGAAATAATCGTTTATGGTTTTAAACACAAATCTCAAAGAAAAGATTTAAGAAGTATTAAATCAATCGGAGTAAAAACATTAGAGTTTTATGATGATAAATTAAAAACTCAAGAAGAATGCGATGAAAAAAGTTATGAGTTACTAAAATTACACACTTCTAATAATACTAAAATTACTATAGAAGTGGGACATAAGCAAGTTTCCCAATTAAAAGCCGGAGACATTATTGAATTAGAAATAGTTAGAGAAAACTTGCCTAGAAATCAATACATTGTTTTACAGGTTGAACATCTATTAATGGGTCTTATGCGCTTAGAACTAGGAAGGTACAGTAAAGGATTAGAAGATAGGTTTGCAGAAATAGCCATAGCCACTAAAGACCTTAGAGCAAAAACAAGAGATTCTAAATTTAATAATAGTAGTTTGTTTTATACTTCTATTGATGATATAAAGATTAAACCTGTAAAATTAATTATTAGAGAAAGAGCAAGTAGTGGTGGCCGTGTTCTTGGATTTGGGACAACTCTAAATACCGGCGACAGTCCTCTTGGATTCGGAGACAGTGGCGTAGTGCATTCAACTTTATTGGAGGAAGAATATTGATAACTGATAAATTTAAAGAATTATTGGCTGATTATGCAGTATTGTTATTAAAAGGCGGTACGCATACTCAAAGTGCGGAGGCTTTAAATGGAGTAACGGGCGATACAGGAACAATAACGGCTGGAACGGCTAAAGTGGGACAAGGAGGTAATTCAACAAGTCCTGCCGCTACTGCGCTAGATGTGGATATTGGGGCCGCTTCATCTGCTTATACTATTACTGCTATTAAATCAGATGATAATGTAGTTGAATTTTCATTAAGAATAGCAGGGTCTAATAGTAATTTAAATGGTAAAGTAATCAGAGAGGCTGGTTTCTTTGATGCTCAAAATAATATGCTAACAAGGCTTAGTTTCGATGGAGTCGGGCCTGTTTCAAACACAAGTGATTTAGAAATAATTTTTATCGTGGAGGTAGAGTAATATGGGAACAATAACTAATCCGCACCAATTTAGTACAACAACAGGTGCAACAACAACAGCGCAAATAACAGATACAGTAGATTATCCTCATTCAGGATTAATTAAATCATTAAGTCTAGGTATTAGAGGTAATTATGTAATTAAAAGCAGTAACACTTGTTTTGATATTACTTTTGCATCAGCAGGTGGATTCACTACTATTGCTGTTGTAGGGGGAGATGTATTTAGAAATGGTTCAGTTAAGACAGTTGATGCTTTAACCGCAACTGCTATGAATACTGCTTATAATCCGGGAACAGGTGCAGTTGACATTACTCCCCATGCAACCCAAGATTTCTATTTATTGTTAGTTGCTAAACATAATGGAGGCGGTAATGATACTATGGTATTAAGGGGTTCTAATGCAGTAACAGGAAGAGTTCCTGACTATGCTCAATTTGATGTTCCTATTGCTTTAATTAAAGTAACTGCTGGTTCTGCTGATGACTCGGTGGCTACTTCAGATAGATTGGTACAATACTTAACTACTGAACAAACAGTTAAAAATGTAAGTGTGGGTTATGATAGTTCGGGTTATAATGAAGCAGGGTTAATTACAGGTTTAAGCACAGGAACAACAATAGAGAGTATTGGAACATTAACTTTGGATGCAGATGCTACAAAACTAACTGCAAGTGCTACTGGTAAGCCTACTCTAACTTTAGAAAATACTGCGTCAGTTGCTTCTGCGGCAAATGAACCACAAATAATTTTTGATAGAACTGGTGCTTCTGATTCTTCAACAAGTGGAGATTTAGGACAAATAATTTGGAGAGGAAAAGAAAGCGGTGGTGCAGTACAAGATTATGTAGTTCTTCATGGAGAAGCATTAGATGAAACCCATCCTTCGGAAGATGGAAGATTAAGACTTACAGTAGCAAGGGCTGGTTCAGATGGTGCTACCGCAAGTACAAGTGAGTTTTTAAGAATATCTGGTTCAGAAGGAGTTATTTTTAATCACGAAAAGATAGATATTAATTTTGCTATTATGGGAGATACTAACGATAATGTATTTACTGTTGATGCTGGCACAGAAGTAACTAATATTCGCTCTTTAAGTGTAGGGGCTGCGGGTGAATTAACTGTAACAGAATCTTCTGATGATATTACCTTTGCTAATACTGTTGATGATAAAACAATTAAATTTACTGTAAAGGATAATGCCAGCGCAGTAAGAACTGCTACATTTACTGCTGTTACCGACAGTAATCATTTACAATTAAAAGGAATAGAAGAAACTTTTATTATTGCTGCTTCTGATGAAACTACTGATTTAACAACAGGGGATGGAAAGGCTACATTTGCTGCACCATTTAATTTCCTAATAACAGGCGTAAAGGCATCAGTAACTACTACACCTGCTGGTAGCACTCTTACAGTGGCAATTAGAAGAATTAGAAGTGGTTCAGCCGTTGATGTTCTTAGCACGAATATAACTATTGACACTAATGAAGAAACTTCAAGAACTGCTGCAACTCCACCCGTAATTAATGCAAGTAATGATGATATTAACATTGATGATATAATAGCAATAGATATAGACCAAATTGGTTCATCAAGAGCCGGTAAAGGATTAAAAATAACTATATTCGGATATAGGACTTGATAGTATGGGAGTAACTGTAATTAATTTTTATGGCGGTGGTGCAGTACCATTTGCCGCATCAATAGATGAACCTTCATTAGTAGGGTTGGCAGATATGGCAGACTTAGCAACAGGCTCAATTGTTACTTTTACAACGAATGCAGGTCAATTATCGGCAACAGTTACACCAAGCGGAGGAAGCGGAAGTTATACCTTTTCTTGGGCTATAACAAATAAAGTAGAAAACTCAGACAATGGTAATAGATTTTCAGTTAATTCAGCAGGAACCACTAATGGCCCAACTTATAATACTTTAACAATTGATGGCGCAAGACCGGCTGGTGCTGGTCAAGGATTTGATGCTGTATTTACAGCAACTTGTACTGTAAGTGATGGAGTATCGTCTGATATTGCGGTTGCGACTGATTTTACAGTAGTGGGCTTTGCCGCATGATTTCGCTGATATGGCTTATAATAAGCCTATTTAAATTTAACAATTTTTAAAAAGCCAAAAAAAAGGGGAAGGCCGAAGCCCTCCCCTAATTTGTTTTATCAGACCAAATGCCTAAGCATTCACGACATTCCCATAATTTAATTTGCTCTGTCGAACCCATGTAAAAGCCACGCAACCTCTTTGCAATAGTTAAACTATCACAAAAAGGACAAACTTGTTTTAATGCCATCACTTTCCAACCTTGTCATCGTTTTTCATTAAACGCTTCATGTATTCTTCAATAGACTCATCAGTGATATTACTACCACCAAAAGCCGCAAAGAATAAAAGCATTAAAACAACAACAAAGGTTATCAATCCGAACCAATCCCAACCTGTCATTACCAATTCACCTCCAAATCTTTATGTTCTCCCTTTTCTATTGAAAAGGCTTTTACAAATCCGTTATCTTGACCATGTTTCCATAAGTCATAAACTAATTGAGTATCTTTCATACAGTATTCCACCACTTCATCATATTGACCCATCTTCCACAATCTAGGAGCATCTGCGCTATCCATTAGTTTGAAATCATTCATAGTACACTTTACTAAGTTTTTAAGTTGAAATCTTTCTTTGTGTTCTTTTAGAAGTATTTTAGATGTATCAATGTATTGTTTTTCTTTAACATACTTGTTGATACAAAAAATATCCATTGAATCTCTAAGAATAGGTAAATCAAATGCTACGATGTTATGTCCTAATAATAAGCCACCTTTTTCAAAATGGTCATCTAAATCATATTTAAGTTCTCTAAGTGATTTAATCACATGGCCAGACTTAGCAAAAGAATCAACGGGTTCATCAACATAAACAGTCCCATTAGAACCATCCCATGTAGCAACCGTCGATACTTGAAACATGTGAGTATTACTAAACCCACCTATTTCATAAGACATATTTTTTGTCTCAATATCTAATGCCAATACCGACATAATATCATTCCTTAGCGTTAGACCAAAGTTTACTTAGTTTTTCTTCTTCTTTGTCAACTTTAGGCTCATCAACATCTGTTCTTCGCTTTAAGAAACAACAGATTTGAGAACCCGCTACTACAAGCATAGAGCAGACTTCCCACCCATCATTACCGTAGGTGTCTAATGTTTCACATATTACTTTTGGCCCTTTTGCTAATTCAAATACTAAAAATGTATTTTCCCATTTCATTCGTCATCACTCCTTATTAATTTAATGTAAGTATATCTGCCAGATTTCATCTCAATAAACTTGTGTCTGACCACTTCATAATGTCTAAATATTTGCGCTCTTGATTTTTTAGCCTTTGTTCTTACTTCTGTTAGTAATAGAGTCTTATTAACAAATCCTTCATTATCTTTATCCATCTTGTCATAAACTGCAATAAATAGAGGTTCAAGGGAGTTTTCAGCAACGCTGGCCTTCTTTACCTTGAGGCTTCGCTCTAGCCAGTCCACCAATGTCATATAACACTGTCGGATGATAGTTGCCGCTTGACGCACATTATGTCCTGTAACTATGAATCTTTCATCTTTATTCTTAATAGATGGGGCAGAAGCAACTGAACAAAGTACAGATAACTTAATTAAAATCTTTGTTAACCTTGTTGTAAAGTTAGATGCAATAGCCGCAACTTCATGTCTAGTGTTCTGTAAATAGTTTCTCATGTTTTGATATTCTAATTGAAGCACATCTCTAAAGTCATCAGTGTAAGTCATAGTATGAAGAGGGTTTGCTCCTTTTTCAGCATACTGTTCTCTAACAAGTTCGTATAGAGTATATAGTGAATTAGCGAATTTATCAATTGGTTGATTAACTTCTTCAATTGTACCTGCTTTGCTATTTTGTTCTGTTCGCATTTTATCTTGAATAAACTCAGGAACATTCCAAACATATAATAACATTCTTTGTAATACTCCTTTCTCTGCCATAACTTCATTTAGGTTACTTGGAGGGTAAGTCATAGCCAATACTGAACGCTCACAAAAACATTCCATAATTCCTCCGTCACCGAAAGAAGATAGTGCTTTTGATATAATCCAAGATTCTCCTGACAAACTATTCATTAGAGTATTTAGGTAAACAATTGCCTTTTCTTGGTGTTGAGTTTGTTTGAAGATACCAGAGTATTCAAACTCGTCCCAGTGTGCTAATCCGCTACCCTCTAAAAGACCTGCTTTTCTTTCCATACTTTTATTTCCGTCATCATCAATTTCTTCTTTATATCCGCCAATCAATACTGAATCGGTATAATCAGTTACGCCGAAAGTACCAAAAGTACGGGTCATTGGTACATTCTCTCTAATAAAAGGAGGATGCTTATTATTCTGATTTATCTTCTCAAATGTTTTATTCGCTACTGGCCCAACAAAGTTCCATAAAGTTGACTTTCCTGTACCCGAAGTTTGAACCCAACAAAAGTGTATTCTTGTATCTTCGTGATTCCTACCATTAGGGATGATAATAAAATCTTTAACTACTTGTCCTAATATTGTAAAGAAAGAAATAGCCGCAGGTATCTCATTCATGTGTGATACTTTAACGGCTGATTTCTGAAATTCTCTAGCAACATAAGGTAATGATTCATTAAATATATTAGCAGATTCTTGAAATTGTTCAAGATACCTTTCTTCATCCTCAATGTGCGCTGTCATGGCAGTATTAAATGCCTGTTCTCCCTTTTCATTTTTACTCATATTTTCACCTTCTCTTCAGAGTTTAGTGTGGTAATTATTCTTTTGGCTAAGGTTTCACCTATACCTTCGATGGCTTGTAATTCATATACTGAACACTCGCCTATTTCCATAATGGAACCAAATTGTTTTATTAACTCTTTTGCTTTTTTTATTGATACGCCTTTTATACTGCTTAATAAATCTACTCTTAAATCGTCTGTTGTTAATCTTTTAAATATTTGTGGTTCTATTGCATTTCTTGTTATTGGTTTTATTTTACTTACTCCGGTTATAATTAGTGCCGCTTCTTCTTCAGTTGGAACCCAGAAAGGTTTTACATCTGTGTCTAATACTATTCTCCCTAATGCTCCTAAGAATTTGTTATTTAACATAATACTTCTCATACCCATTGGCATTTTACTTGGGGAGTTTTTAATGACATTAAATATGGCTTCTTCTAAACTACCATATATAATAACTACATTAGTCTTATAATGTCTGTCCATGTTATCTAATTGAGTCCACATTCTTTTAGACATTACTGAACCTAAAAAGTCTATTGCTGACTTTGCTTCAAAGCAAACATCATCATAAACATAGTCACCTATTTCAATCCAACGCTTTTCACAAGGTACAGAAATAGCCTTTGCTTTCTGCATGACTAATTTAGATAGTGTGGACTTCTCTCTTGAATCAATTATTAGCATCTGGGAACCTCCAACATTTACCTATACAAAACCCTTCACTGATTAATTTATCACAATGCGGAGTATTGTAGTTATTGAATACTGTAAACTTAGCGTGTTTTTTAGTGGTGTGTTTATCCCAATCTAGCCATACTGAATCAGATTCAGCAAAGACTCTTTCTAATTCATCAACTACTAAGTCTAATGTTTTTTGTTTTTCTTCATGGGTAGTTAAATTTTGATAGCCTGATATTAAATCTCTATACCAAGATACTAAGTATGCTCTTGTTAAATGCGAAGGATTCTCTGTCATTACCGCATTATGCAAACATGGCAACATGGGTAATTTACCTATCGTATCGGGTACTGAAACTTCACCCTCCACCGCCTCGATTGGGGGGGCAACAGGAAAAGTGACCTTGTTTTTCCCTGCCTTTTGGAAAGGTATATGCCTCGGTCTTTGGGCTAAAGTAAGTATTTCTTCAAGGTCTAATGAAAAGTCTGTTTTAAGTAAAGGAATACAAAAATAAGGATTGCCTTCATTATTAGAAGACGACATATTTACTGTATTAGGCACTCTTCTTAATCTTGTAGTTTGACCTACTCTATCATCTAAAGTAATCATCTTACCTACTTTTGAAATCAAATAGTCTTTTATCTCTTTAAAGAAGATGCGAATACTTCTCATATCTTTTGCGATACTACCGAATAAGAATAAATGAAATCCTCTTCCTGAAAAGAAAAGAGTGTGTTCATAATCTCTTTTATAGACTAAATCCATTACCATTTTAACATCTCTCCAAGCCTGTTCTAAATTGTTATCATGTGCATCAAAATCTAAAAATACTCTATCTAAAATAACAGAAGATTCTATCTTTGCTTTCTCAGAAAATTCCTCGAAGTCATATACAGTTGTATAAACATTGGTTTTATTATTTTGAGACTTAACAAACTCAACATATTCATTCCTCGCTAAGACGACTTTTCGGCGCATTTGTGGTGCGTTCTTTATGTGGCTCCCCGCCCATACTTCCCTCGGATATTTCATTATTATTCCCTCCAAAATTTATTGTTGCATTACTTAACATATTTTTAATTATTTCTGCTATTTCTCCTTTTAGTGAAGTTAGCACTACTTCTCTAATAGCATGTTCAAAATCCCACCCTACTAGAGTTTCATTTATTCTTACATCTCTCACTAAATCTATTCTTTCAAGAAGAGTCATTTCTTGCCATACTTCTTCAGATAGATTTTGTATAGTAGTAGTTAAATCAGATATTTCATTGAATGTCCAATTTTTAGACAATACTTTTTTTCTTATTAAGTCTTTCATAGATGTTCACCTTTCATTCTTGCTGGTAAAACTTTAGTCCAATTACAAACATCGCAGCAGTAGCCGCCTTTACTTAAATAATGACCATGACCTTTTATTTCTTCATCACATAGTTTACATTTCATTATATCACAACCAAGTATTATCTTGAGCCGCAGGACAAATACCATAAAAACTACAATACTGTGAACAAGTCTGTTGCCAAAACTTCGCTTCAAAGTTCTTTACTTCATATGAATGAATCAACTTAGCAAAGTTGTGCATCAATGCTGTCATACTTCTCTTTTTTATTTCTTCAACAAAGACATAATTAGCGGCTGGATAATACCAGCCCCAATGAGTTACCTTCATATCTTTATTTAGACCATGTTTAGCAAGCACTTCTTCTTCTGCGTTTTCAATCATTAGTTGATAGAAAGCCATTTCTTGTCTCATAGTGCTTGTCTTAGTGTCTTTCCATCCTCCTGTTTTATACTCAAAGGGAATAAGCCCGTTATCTTCAATAAAGATTCGGTCAATGATTCCTTGAAGATGTATCTTATAGTCTCTTTGAAGAGGGACTTTAGGGTTAATATCTTTAGGTATAGTAATAACACAATCAAACTTACCTTCATTAACAATAGGTAAGTATTCATTTACTTTACCTTCACTCCTTGCTTCAATGAATCGCTGTGCTTCAAATGCCGCTACTGTTAGTGATATATCAAAATACTCATCAATAGGCATAAGGCTGTTACAATACTCTATAACCTCCGAGTTATTCATACCTTCTGCTTTCTTAATATCAAATTCATTAAAGAAATCTTCACGATAGTTATGTAAAACTGTACCTTTACGCATAGCCTCCGTTTGGTCTTGCGGTAATCTTTGAATATAACTAAACTCATATTTCTTAGGACACCATGCAAAAGCACCAACTAATGAAGACTTACTAACCTTTAAAATAGGTTTACTTGGGTCATCATAATTTTCGGGTTGCCAATCATAAGTATATTCTTGCATTGATTTTATTCTTGCTTCGTATTTTTCATCTATATTCAAAACCATTCCTCCAAACTTTTTTGTATTCTTCCTGTTCTAATTGCTGAAATATCCCAACTCATAGCCTTATAGATAGGCTCTGCCTTTTTAACTACTTGCTCTGCATAGTGCTTATAGTCAGGTACGCATGTTTCAAAGTCAGCATAGGTTGTACCTGCTATATATTCTATTCTTCTAGTTTCTTTTGATAAAGGATTAATATAATTATTATGATTAATAACCTTCAAGAATAAATAAGAATCATCAAATGTAGCATTTGTACTTTGCCACGCAGAAATAACTCCCGCTACTCCTGAACCAATAGTGGGTCTTTTTCCTTCTAAGGTAGTAAAGTTAGATACTGAAGTACCGCACTTATGTATTCCATTTCTTCCTTCTCCTTGGCCACAAACTCTAATGTCATTCAAATCTTTTAAATGATATTTTCTTTTGCATTCAGGACATTTAACTGTAAATCTTTTAGGCCTTAGTCTGCTTCTTTTTATAATTGCAGACTTATCCACCTTACCATCTAATACCCAAGTATAGGATTCATTTAAGTATTTATTAATCTCTAACATAGATTTTTGACCTACCCACATTTTAAGTGCGGTAGTTTGTATATCTTTTGCTAGTTTACTTTCAGATACTCTTTTTGCAGTAAAACCTGTCATAGTAAACTTAGGCTTATCTAACCATTCTCCATCTTCCCAAGATACTAGTCCTGCATTTCTATTTTTAGTAGTCCCTACACCTAATGCCGAATAATACTTTTCAAACTCTAATTGAACAGGGTGTTCTTTTAGCCCTAGAACATTAGGAAAATGTTCTCTAACAGACGCTTCTATTTCTTTAATAGCAATTTCGGCGGTTTCCACCGAATCTATTTGAACATAGATTGAATCTGTATGGCCATAAACTACTTTCATACTCCGCCCACCGTGTCGGGTGCATATACTAAGTTACTAAACATTAATTCAGGATGCAGTTTTTTAAGGTCATTTTGCATTTCATGAACTGCTTTGGCTACATAATAAACAGAAACATTTTCTTCCTGTTCTAATTCTAATAATCGAATCCTTTTTTCGAGTCCCTTTATTCTATCCGCTAATGCTTCGTTTTCCATTGTTAATCTTTTTATTTCTTCATTCATAATATCACCGTCACTATTGTTATAATGGTTGCTATGTTCACGATATTTACCATCATTAATATCTTATTTGATTTTGCTATCATAGCCAGCAATTCTTCTAATAACTCATTCGTCTTGTCCATCATCATAATAAACACTAATCCTCATATTCTAACATTTTACCGTTATCATTGATTCCTTGTTCTATATCTTGAATGATAGCATGACGCTTTAAGTTATTCATCATTTGAAATAATTCTTTAATTTCTTGTAAAGTAATATCCCAAGTCTCTTCTGTATCATACGATAC
>TARA_R110002012_G_scaffold48894_1_pt1 | contig 19049 bp, 25 predicted proteins | sample TARA_R110002012 | Tara Oceans TARA_R110002012 (sample SAMEA4396515) | marine metagenome | biome: Westerlies Biome; feature: [DCM] deep chlorophyll maximum layer (ENVO:01000326); material: water (ENVO:00002006), including particulate matter (ENVO:01000060) such as... | depth 40 m
ATGGCATTAACCGATAAAACAGTAGCAAATACATATAAAGATTTATTACATTTAAATAATTCTAATAGCGGAGCTACAGCGAACGGAACCGTAGTTCAAGATGGAAATGGTACAAATACAGGTCTTACTTTAGGGACAGGAAAGGTAAAATTTACTCCTTCTGCTGATAGTACTACAACAATGCTTGTTCAAAATGCTTCAGGCACAAATATACTTAATGTAGACTCTACAAATAATGTGGTTAAGGCAGGAGAAACTCTTTCTAATGTAAATACTCAATATTTAAGATTTTTCGTACACGATTTAAATGTCGATAATGGGACACATATAGGTGTTCCTTTTTATGCGGGGGGAGTGATTCCAAATGCTGCTGTTACCTTTGGAACAAGTGCAAACCCTTCTGCTCCATCGGTAAGTAATAATGGAGATGACTGGATTCATTATTTACATTATGTAGATACAGATATAACAATAGATGCCGTAAATGTTTTAGTAGGAGCAACAGCGGCAACAGGAGATTCTATTAATTTTCATCTGTTAAATTTAGCAACAGGGGATTCAACCACAATAGATGAGTGGAGTAGCACAACAGTTGTAGCTGACCAAAGCTCGGTAACAGTCAATGCAGGTTATGAACAATTTTATAGAGTGCCTTTAGATATACAATCAGCAGATGTTGCTTCAGGTAATTATTTAGCCTTAACAATAGAAGGCAATGGAACTAACTCGGACTATAGTGTAAATGCTTTAGTTCGGTATCATTTAAGATAAAGGAGATATTATGGCAGAAGGATATACAGGAGGAGGATCGGGTGGAGATGCAATGCAATATTCAGGAGGCCTTCCAGGAACTAGAGGAAGCTTAGCGTCAAAACCAACAGTAGAAAAACAAAATATTGTAGCTAAAGGAACTTCAAATAGAATATTTGCAATATCATCAGCTTCTGCAGATGACGCTACAAACGAAGCTATGCCTTCTAGAATAGAAGTTTCAAACGATGGGTCATGCCCAATAAACATACTTACTGGATATGAAACTTATTCTAATGAAACGACAGGAGCAGGAGCTACTAGATATTTACATACTATGTTATTGCCAGGAGAATCTTTTTCCCCACCTGTAAGAAGCCTTATTTCTACAGAAGCAGCATCTACCCAATTTGATGGGACTATTTCAAATTCAGGAGTTTATACAGTACCTGCCACTAGTACAAACTTCTCTTATCTAGATGCAGCTGTTAACTTGGGCGCTAAAATAGAAGATGACGCAACTCAAATAACTACTGAAGCTAATGGAACAAATGCTTTTAGAGTAGGAGATCTTATACAGATAGGAACAACTACAGGAACAACTGCTACAAATTTAGAAATTATGCGTGTAACAGCAATAACGTCTACCACAGTAATGAAAGTCGATCGCAATGTTTTTGGAGGAATTCTTGTAGATGGAGATGCTCAAACAGATGGAACTAATGGGGCAGTTAGTGGTGCAGGAATTAATTTTGCTTACTTTAACGCATATCACGATTTTAACAAATTTACTGTACCTCAAACAGATGCGTTAGGAAGATTCAAAGTAACTAATATGTTTGGACTAGCTAGAAGTATGAGTGCTTCTGCTTCTGTTGGCATAGTTCCCGGATCTTTTGCTTTAAAGTTTTATGAGCCTGGGTATCAAGAATTTGGTTTAAATGGAATTACTATAAATACAGAGTCAGGTTTAACAGCGGGATCAACTTATTTTGTAAAAGTTAGTATTGACGGAGCTACGGCTGAAGAAGTTTCATTTGCAGTTGATGCTACCAATACAAAGTTTGGTGGAAAAAATGGAATAGTATCTAAACTTCAAGCTGCTATTGACGCATTATTTTATGATAAATCTAAAAACAATTTTGAGCTAGGTGCTGAAGTTACTATAAATGGAGGAGATGTTAGAGTTACATCAAAACAAAAAACTAGTAGCTCTGCTATAGCTTTAACTGCCGCAACAAGTGGGGGAACAGCTTCTACTAGATTGTTTAGTGGCAACAGCTCTATGGGAAGGCTAGCAGGATCTCCTAAAACCGCAATAGCAGCAGATTTGCCTGACAATGAAGTATATGATAAAATAACATACGGATCAACCCCAAGCACAAAAAATCTAGTTTACGATGATGGTAGAGGTAATTTAATAGGTGCTGCTAGCGGTATTATAAACTATGAAACAGGTGCTTTTGATATGCGTGGTGGAATGGCAAATGCTTCATTTGCATATTTAGTTAATCACAGTTCAGCTTTTTCAGGTAAATTAAATGAGGGAACAGCAGGAAGAATAAATTCTGTAAAAGAAATATTGGCTAACACATTTAGTCAAAAAAATGGTAGTGTTGTTTTAAAAACATATAAATAAAGGAATTATTATGCCATACGGTAAAGGAACATACGGTAAAAAAAAAGGTAGGCCTAAAAAGTCTAAAAAGATGAAAATGAAAAAAAGAATTAAACGGAGAAAGTGAGTTGGCAAAGTTTAAAGGAAAATCAGTTAGATTAAACAAACCAAGTCGTATTCGTAAAGGGCAAGCAGGTTACGGAAGAAAAAAGTCCCAAGTCTATGTAAAGGCCGGGAAAAGAATTAAAAGAGTGACTTTTGGCGACCCTAATATGAGAATTAAAAAATCAAGCCCAGCTAGAAGAAAATCATTTAGAGCAAGACATAAATGTTCTACGCCTGGGCCTAAAACCAAAGCAAGATATTGGTCTTGCAAAATGTGGTAGGAGAATAAATGGCACAAGCACCAACATACATTACACATAAAGAATTAAAAAGAATATTTCCTCAAATGGATGAGTTTGACCAAAAGACTCCTATTTATGGATGGACAGAAGTGACAACTAATAAGTATGCTGCTCACGATAGCGGGCAAGTAACTCAATTATTTGCAGATGGGGAGGACTTAGGGCCAGCCCAATCAGCTCATACTGATTTAAATGTTGAGGGAGAGTGGTTTTATAATTCGGCTGAAGACGTATGTTATTATTTTTCTGCCAGCACTCCATCGGACAAATTAATGGAAGGAGGAGAAGAGTTTGTAGGCATGGTAACTCAATACAGAGCAGATGCAAGCCGATACTTTGACTCAAGGGTTGACCCTTCTTTGCCTAAAAATCAATTAAAAGATAAGTCAGGTAACTATGACTATATGGTTGTTAGGACAGTTGGCTTGATTGCTGCTTCTTTTATGATTAAGACAAAAGACCACACATCTGAATTGGCTACATCTTTTATGGAAGAAGCCGATAATAATATAGCGTTACTAAATGAAGGTAAAGCAGCCTTGTCTTGGCAAAATACAGCAGACGCACCTCAAGGTACTATAAGAGATGTAAGTTATACAGATGGCTCTGTAAGACCTGTAGATACTAGAGGTGAATATTCTGGTACTTTTGACCTTATTAGAGTTTTGATTGTGGCTGGTGGTGCGATGGATGGTACGGCTACCTACTCTGTTTGGGTTAAAGATGGGGATAAATTAGGCAACCAACAAGGAACCCAAGTTGTTACTGCCGAAAAAATTAATGGTGACTTTCAATCCCTTGCAGGAGGATTGCAGATAAGATTTGGGGGAGATACTAAAACTTCTGTAGCCACAGCAACTAATGAATGGGAAGTTGAAGTAACGGGAAGAGGAGAATATGTAGACTCATCAGATATGAAGTCTATTAAATTAACACGAAGTGGCTCGCCTGCTAGAAGGTATTATAAATAATGGCTGTAACATTTACAAATAATTGGAAGAACATTCTTGACAAGTTAAGAAGTATTCTTCGTGCAGAATTTAAGGGAGCCTTACCTGTATATATAGGAGAAGAGGGAAGTGAGGGAACTCAATTTGTTCGGCTCGACCCTGTTGGAAGCAACCTTACTGAATATAGTGTTAGTTCTGAAATGAGAGAATTTACAATCGATGTGTTCTATTATTTTGCCGAACATAATGTTAAGAAAACGGCATTAGACCACGTTTTAAGATATGTATCAAGAATTGAAGCATTAGTACACGACAATATTGCGATGACGCTTGCCGACAATACAGAAGCTTTTAATTGCAGGCTTGAAACAACGGAATTAAATCCAGATGAAGAGTCGGGCGCTTATGTAGTTCAATGGGAATACAAGTGTCAGCATTTAGGCAACACAGGTTAACAAGGAGTAAGTATGAAAGTTAAATTAAAAAAAGACAGAATGAATAAATATAACGGCTTATTCCGACATCAAGTAAAAGCTTTAAATAGGGGTGAAACAATAGAATTAGATCAGATTCCTAACGAAGCTAAAGAGTTTTTAGTTGAAGTTGGGAACGTTAAGCCAAAAAAGAAAGGAGATAAATAATGGCAATTAGTACAGTAGCTTTTAGCCCAAAAGAATTTAGAGTCGCTATACAAGCTCAAACAGCTCTTGGGACAGCAATAACAGATGGTATGCAAGAGATTAATGTAGATTCTATAACTCACGGAACTTTAGGGGGTATTAATAATTATGATTTAAAGTCTGGTGGAGGAAGAATCTTGCAAGATGAACACTATTTTCATCAGAACTCAGACTATATTTCCGAAATATCTATATCAGGAATTTATAGCACAGAATATGGGGGGACATTACTGGAGAATATAACAGGAGATACTGCTGAAGTATTTACTATAGCTTCAAATTATGAGCCGTCACAAAACATTAAAACAGGAGCATCCTTAACAGCAGGCAATAGCGAACTATTAACTTTAGCAGTTCTTCCTCCAAAAGTTGGAGCTGCCACTCCAAGCTCAACGGATGGAATTGTTTATAAAGATTGTGTTGTGACTTCTTTTAGTTGGACAGGAGATATGACTGATAATGGCGGTTTGGTTAAATACTCTGCAACACTTAAAACATACAGCCCTGTGGCATTAGAGGTGGATTCTGATTCATTTACTATAGCTGCTTATGAAATGACTGCGGCTCAAACTATTAGCATGAGCGATTGGCAAACCCCTGGAAACAGAGTTATATGTGGGCAAGCAGATGTTTTGGTTAACTCATTTGCGATGAACTTAGAAAATGATGCAGTATTTATTGGAAGAGGGGCAAGTGGTGTTCCTGAAGTTATTAGTAGAGGAGCAGAATTTGCGGCAACGGCAGATATTAATGTTAAATATGACGATGAAAGTGCTGATTTGTTAAACTTATTTCAAGCAGCGACTTCTGGGGCATCTACAGGAAACACCATAATGTCAAATGCTTCGACTCCTGCTGATGGGGCAAGCTGGGGATTTCAATTCCCACAATCTATATTTACAAGTGTAGCATTATCTGAAGGCGATATTATGGCGATAGATGCTTCTGTAAAAATGGTTGGTTATGGAAACGGAACAAGCACAACTTGTGCAACAATAGCAGATTAATAAATAAAAAAAGAGGATGTTTAAATGGAGATTAAACTAAAGAATAAAAAAGCGTTTAAAGTTAAAGAGTTTACTATTGCTGATGAAGCAAAGCTAAAAGATATACTGATGAAGATGGTTAAATCAGTTGATGGTGGGTTAGAGATTATAGACCCTAATTATAACTGTCTTAAAATCTTGCAAATAGCATTAGTAGACTCTTCAGACGACACGATTAGAGGAATAAGCGATGCAGACAGAATTAGTATTGCTTTAGAGATTCAGAAAGTGTTGTTTGAGGGAAACGAGAAACCCTCCAAGTAGAACTTAATATACTTTTACCTACTTGCGGGGGCTGTCAGCATCATGTCTTCCCTTATTCGGCTGAAATTCCAGTCTTAATTGACGGAGTTAGGGAAAAACGCAGATTCGACAACATGGATGATGTTTGGGCGGTCGCAGATCTTATTATAGAAGAAACCGTCCAGGTCAACCAAGAACAAAACAAGTCATTTGATGTTGCCGAATCATTAGTAGCACAGATACCTTTTTTTGCGTGTCCTAATCAATTTATGGACATTAGCTTAAACACAGACATAGAAAGGTATACGTACTGTGAAAAATTTAATATACCTCCTTATGAGGGGTCTTATGACAATCAGCCAGCTAAATGGGTTCGGCGAGCATTTGCAATCAGAACAGCGTTTGCTAAAAAAGAAAAGAAGGATATAAATGTCAGAAAGAATACTAATAAAATTTAAAGCCACAGGCGATAAAAAGCTCATCCAATCAATGTATGCTCTAGCACGGGCACAAGGGCTTCTAGAAAAAAACACCAAACAAGCTGCTGCGGCTACCACATTTTTAGGAACAGCCTTTAGCAGGAATCAGAAAAACGCAAGCAAATTTTCAATGGCTCTATCTACAATGCGTTCTAAGATGCTTCTTTTTTCTTTCGCTATGTCTATGGGTGGAAGACAGTTAATAGAGTTTGGAAAGTCTGCTGCTAAAATAGAACAAATGGAAACAGCTTTTAATACTTTGACAGGGGCTACCGAAAACTCATCAGTCGCACTTACAAGACTTCAGGCAGCCACCGATGGAACAATGTCAAGATTTGACTTGTTTCAGCAAGCTAACAATGCTATGATTCTTGGAGTTACTAAAAATTCAACTGAAATGGCTGAAATGTTTGATATGGCTCAAAGACTTGGTAAAGCTTTAGGAGTTGACGCTAAACGGTCTGTCGAGTCTCTTATTACTGGTATTGGTCGACAATCTAGGCTCATGCTTGATAACATTGGTATTGTCGTCAAGGCAGACGAAGCCTATGAGGCTTATGCTAAAAATCTAGGCATAAGCGCTGATAAATTAACAGACCATCAAAAGAAACAAGCATTTTTAAACGCTACAATGGAAGCCGCAAGAGCAAAAGTTGCAACATTAGGGCCAGAAACACAAACCACAGCAGATATTTTCAATCAATTTAATGCAACTGCTGCCGATTTATCTGAGCTTGTTGGAGAGGTGTTGCTCCCATTCCTTGGATATTTAGCAGAAGGCTTTATCCAGTTAGGCAAAGACTCTAAAGCCGTTGCCGAATACTTTGGCTGGATATATACTGCCTCTGAAAAAGTGACAAATTCTATAGCAAGCCAGCAAGCAGAGTGGACTATCTTAAGCAGAAGCTTGGAAGGCGTAAACGAAGAGTCTGACGAGTTTATAGCCGCTAGGGATAGGTTTATGGAGCAAAACCCTAATTACTTTGCGGGCATGGAGAAGGAAGAAATTAAAGTAAAGGATTTGCAAAAAGCTATAGCAGAGTATAACCGATTCTTAACTCAAAGTATGCAGCTAAAAATAGCAGAAATTGCCCTAGAGGGGAAGATGTCTGAAATTGGAGAGGTGGCAAGAATTCGGGCAGAAAGAAATTTAAAGGCTGTCAAGGCTGAACAAAGGGCTACGAAAGCTTTGGTCGTAGCGATGCAAGCCGTTGCTAAAACAGGCATCCTAGAGCCAGAGCAAATGGATACAATGGCTGATACGATGATATCTACATTAAGAAAAAAAGGAGCTTTCTTTAAACAGGTTGGTGAAGAGAATTGGAAAAAATTCTTTGACCCAGAGATTATAAATTGGAGTACCATAATATCGCATTGGGAAGCTGACTCAGCGGAAGGGATGGATAAATTTGCAAAAGAATTATTTGCTCCGCTATCTAAATATGAAGATGTAGATATCAATATGATTGATGCAATGACCGAAGCACTTATGGAAGATTTAGGAATTATGAATAAGGATGTTGCTGGGCTTACGGCTAAAATTTATGATCTATTTGGGATTAAATTTGACCCTCTTGCAGACGAGATGGATAAGGCTATAGCGGCCCAGGAAGCCCTTGCGCAATCGGCAGTTAAAAGCGGAATGGCAGTAGGTGCAGCTCAGCAGGATATGGCAAGGGCAGCAGGGGCAGCAGCAACTGAGTTTATCTTAGCGCAATTACAGAAAGCAATCGCAGCTTTTATTGCAGATTCCTTTGCTAAGTTTGGAATTTTTGGAGCAATCGGAGCCGCAGCGGCAGGAGGAGTTGTAGGAAATGTTTTTGCGAGAGCTAGAGCAGGAGCCGATAAAGCTTTTCACGATGGTGGCGAAATAAAAGGATATGGCGGAGATAGGGATAATGTGCCTATTATAGCTCAAGAAGGTGAATTTGTTATGAGAAGGTCAGCCGTAGACTCTATAGGACTAGAAAATATGAACAGAATGAACAGAACGGGAAAAGGAAGTGGTGGAGTTAATGTTAATTTTAGTGGAAATGTTCTTTCAACGCAATTTATAGAGAGAGAAGCCATTCCTGCGATAAGAGATGCAGTCAGGCGAGGAGCTAAATTAGGTATATAATGCTGCCATTAAGCGATAAATTTAAAAATAGTTTTGATGGGAAACATAATTCAGTATTTCCGATTGTTGTAATAAGCCAATATGGAACTTTTTTACAAAACGATAATTTGGTATATTTATCGCAAAATGCTAAATATTTTAACTTTTTTGGAATAGGAGAAAATCAATATTTTGAAGATTTTGGATTAAATGTTTCTGACATTTCTGAAAACATAGATGTTTTTGACAGATCTTTTCAGACAAATAGCATAAAGGTTTCTGTAAGCAATTATGTTATTAAAAACAAAAGATTTAGCGAAAGATTTAATACCGAATTTACTGGTCATAAATGCAGAATATATTATGCAAATTTTGGAATAACAGATATAAGCGATTGCCCAATAGTATTTGAAGGCTATATACGAAACTATTCAATAAACCATGAATCTTGTCAATTTGATATTGAAGATGAGTCGCAATACTTACAAGACAGTAACAGTTTTCCAAAAAGAAAAACTCAAAATTCTAATGCCGAAACAATAGATACCAATAAATGGCTTTACTTTCCAGTTGTTTATGGGGAAAATGAAAGGTCAAGGCTTTTATTTTCAAGACCACAGATAAACAATCTTATATCTAAAATATTTCCTGATGCTAATTATGAAGATAGTGAAATAAACATTTTAGGCTTTTCAAGCATAGACAATACTTTAAAAATATTAAGAGATGGAATGTATTTAGATGTGCCAAGAATATTTCAAGAAGTCCCAGAAGACTTGGTTATAAATGGTTATAGATACAGTAATTATATTGGAAAAGATCAGTACGAAATAATTGATCAACAAATTGTTTTAGAAAAAAATATATCTGACCACGCATTTACAAACGGAATGCCTTTAAATATACAGGCTAGAGACCAATTTCAAATAGACGCATCAAGGCCTGCTACTGGAGTAAAAGCTACGGACACAGATAATATTTTGACCTATGGAAATGCTGCTGACGCAGATGGAGATATTCAGGAAATAGAATACCAAGGCCCTTTAAATGGTTATGGGCTTTCTTCAGGAGGGGGAGAGTTTTTTTTCCCAACCCCTGACGACGACGACCAATTAGATTATGCTGGTTATTATGAAAACCAATTAGTTAGCAAGTTTGTAAGAAGGTTTCGGTTTGGAAATGGAATTGGTTCTAGTAGAGATTACTGGGATTCAGGTTCATTTTATATATTAGATAAAGCTTTGTCCCAATCTGTAGAATATGAGGCAGAGGGTACGCCAGGAGCGTATGAATTATACAAGAATGTGCCAGAAGACGCAAATAGTTTAATTAAGTTTTTTAATTTACCTGGAAGGAATAACGAATGGGAAGCTAAATATATATATTGTTGGATTGGTTCTGGAGTGGAGCGAACATACAAAATTAGTATTTTTCAAGATGGTAGTACTGTAGGGCAATGGGTAGATGGTTATCAATACCCTTCAAGCGGATTGGCTGATAGTGGTATTGGCCCTGTTAAATTTAAACAACCAACACATCCATCTCTAGTTTTTAACATTGATACTTTAGGAACTGGTAATTTGTATAACAATCATTCTCCTTTAGGGCAAGGTTATTATAGGAATATGGGAATTAGTTTTAAAAGAGTTTCAGTAGCTAGTAACTTAGAAGAACAAATACCTATTGGTGTTACATATAGATTTTTATGGGACAACCCTATTGACTATGATGCAGAGCAACAAGCTCTGCAAGACCTTTACTCTGAGTCTTTTAACATACCAGAAGGTTATGATTTAGCTATTAACCAAGACGCTCTACCAACTGCTCCTCCAATTGTCTTTAGAGAAGGGATTAATGGAACGGATTCGGAAACAATCGCTCAAACAACATTGCAATTAGGAGGCAGTTGGACTAACAGCGATGGAGATCAAATGTCATATATAAGGCAATTTCCTGATGGAGAAAATCATCAAAGTTTTGGTTTAATGGATTGGAATAAAGATGAAAGTGGCAGTTGGATAGAAACCCCAACGCTTAGAAAACTTTTGTTTGGCAGGCGACTTGAAGAAGATGAATATATAGATACAAATATACCTTTAGGTTCATGGGTCTATGGCTTAATTCCAGTTTTAGGTTATTGCAAGCCTAAAACAAGTACTCTTAGGAGCGAAGATGATTCATCAGGTGGTAATTACTTTTACAAAATATCCCAAGATGCTTTATATGCTTATTTAAATCCGATGCTTGAATGTGTAGGTGTTATGGATAACGATTCATCGCTTACAAATAGTGGGCAAGATGCAGGACTAACAAATAATATTGTAGACTATACCACACGACCTAGTATTTTTGATTTCAACTTTGATGTTTTTGCTTACAGTAGTGCAGTATCTGCATGGAGAAGATCAAATCTTGAAGCATATTACAATTGGTTAAACCAAGGAAGTGATTTATCTTTATTAAAATCTTACAATGTTCAAAGCACTCCTGATGAACCTAACAGTTTTTATCAAGGGTCGTTTCAAGTAGGAATTCACAAAAATAATTTTGGGTCTGATTTTGGCCCAATATATGGAAGACTTAACTACCATCATACTGGTAATCAAATACCTATACATTCTAGGATTGAGTATAGTGGAATAAAAGCTTTTCGTGGCGGGAACTATGTTCCAATCGCTTATACTCAGGGACAAAAAAAGGCCGCAAAGCTTGACATAACTTTTAACTCTATTAGTGGAAACGATGTTGTGCAAGGTTCTAATTATGCTAGACTTGTATTAAATATGTCTGTTGATTTGTATTTAAGATATATAGATCAAACATCAGATAACAATGCGTATAATGTAGATTTTCTAGTTGAGTGCGATGCTTTTAAAAATGATGAAGGCAGAAATAATGTAATAGAGGTTAAAAAAATAAATGCAAATTTAGATCCGACAACTATAGATGAAGAAACAAACGAACCGACAGTACTATACAAATACAGAACTGGGCATCCTGAAAGCCAACCAGTTGATGAAAATGGGGATTTAATATATGAAATAGGAACTTTAGCAACATCTGCCGATTTAGAAACTGATCCTATTGACCCCTACACTATTAAAAGTAGGTGCGATTTTTTTGAGCCAGAGGCTGGTGATCAAAACCAAGAAGACACATGGATGGAAAATATAAATTCTGTAAACAATGTTTCTTTAACATATCACATAGGACAAGACCCTAAAAAATCTGATTTTTCTGATAATGGAGATAATATAAACGGAGAATATCTTAATCATACAATTTCTCAAGCTGTAGATGGTGGGATTTTAACACAAATACATAAAGCAGAAATACAACAAAGATTTATAGTTGGCAATGTATCTCAGCAAGAATACTTTGCTCATGTAAAGGGAAGAATTGATGATTGGGTAATTATTAGCGACGCTCCATCAGACGACCTTGATGAGTCAGGAAATCAAATAATCTGGGTAGAGGGGAAATATACTGGCAAAAATTTAAATTTAAATAGCGTAAATGAAGATTGGTTAATTACAAATCCAGCAGATGTGTTAATGCATTTAATTGATAAAGAGTTTGACTATTCTTTGCCTGAAACAGATCAATCCTCAATAGTGGCAGCAAGAGAAAATCACGAAAATTGGCAATTTGATTTTACTATATCAAAAGAAACTGATCCTGTTGAGTTTTTAGAAGATTATTGTAAAAGCACTATGTTTTGCGCAAGGATGAGATACGATGGAACATTTAGCTATATTAATTTGTTTAGGAATATTAATGAATCTGATAAAATTATAAATTCTTCTGATATTATAAATTTTAAAATAACAAAAACTCCTAAAGAAAAATTGTTTTTAAAAGTCAGAGTGTCTTATGATTACGATGAAGGGTTAGACTCTTATTTAAAATCAACAAATATAGATGGAGGAGGCATAGTTCCTAGCAATATACAAGATTTCTTGCAAAGCTATAGCGTAAAAGATGTTAACAGTCATTATCTAGACTTTAAATCTAAATTTATTAAGAATGCAGATACAGCAGAAAAATTAAGAAATCGATTACTTTCTTATTATAAAAATAGACATAATGTTTTTAATATAACATTGCCACACTCTTATTTAGATTTAGAATGTGGAGATATAGTTGAGTTTTCAGATTTAATTCAAGGTGTTCAAATATTTGGATTAGATTATACTCAAGATAATACTGTCAATGGACAAATAGCATTAAAATATTTTGTAGTGACTGAAGTTGTTAAATCTGTAGATTCATTACAAGTTAAATTATTGCAGCAACATCTTTACGATGAAAATTTTATTGAAGATAACCCTACTTATAATTTTTTGTATAATGTAGAAGATTCTGAAGCTGTATCTGAAGATCCTGAGGATTCTTCTGAAGACAGTACTGATTTTGACTTTGATTTTCTACCAGGCGATGTAAATTTTGATGGACTTGTAGATGTGCTAGATGTTGTTCAGATTATTAATCAGGTAATAAGCCAAGAAAGTGCATTGACAAATTCAGATTATAATCAAGATGGCGCAACAAATATATTAGATGTTGTTTCTATGGTTAATCAGATAATTGACTCAGGAGATTAAATATGAGAAGTAAATTTGAAAGCACTTTTTCTTATCAAGATGGTAAAATAGTTTTAGAGTCAAAAGAAAAACCTATAGCAGTTGATATAACCTATAAAGGAATGATAAGGGGTGTTTCAGAACTGCCAAATGGTTTTTTTGTAGCCGCAGGCAATAAAAGAATTGTTGTAATAAATTTTGGAAATAATGATATGCCTGAAACTATATTAAGTTATTTAGGTTATTTTGACGCATTAAAAGTTATAGTTTACTCTAAGGAAGGTGTTTCTTATAGTACGATTAATAAAAATTATCATATTTGGAACAAAATAACAAATGCACAAGGTTATGCAAAAATGACTTCTAATTGGGAAGATTACAATCATATGGGAGAAAGTTTTCCTGACAGTACTAAAGATTCAGTTTTACTTAGCAATACAAGAAAATCTTATATATTAAACAATAATTTAACTAGCGATATAGGGAATTTTACTTTAAATGGCGAAAAATATGAAGGCAAAATTATATATGATACTAGGGGACTTTTTATGAATGAAAACAAACAGCAACTATCTCCTAAAGTAAAACCTAAATTATTAAATAAAATTATGAATAAAGGAAGAAGATAATGGCAAATCAATCAGTTGGGACACCAGTTTTTTACATAGATTATACGCAGCTTGCAAAAGCTAAAGGTTATTTTAGAAACCTAACAGATTTTGGAGTTAATAACACAAATGGAATTTATGAGCTTGATAGCCAAGGAGCTAGAGTTTATGGCGAAAAAAATATGAATGTTTGGAATTTTGATTATGCAAAATCAACAAGGTATCAAAATTATCAAAATCAAAAGTTTAATTTTAGATTAGCATTTTGGAATCCTGATGATTCAAATGAGTATTCTTTAGAGTGGGCAAAATTATTGCAGACCGCAAATTGGGGAGGGTTAATAAATCACAATATATATAGCCAGGCAAAAAATATTGGGGCTGATTTTATAGATGCAAATTTTATCTATTGGAGCCCAAATGGTGATATTTATAACAACTGGACAGAGGACACTAGCCAAAAAGTAATTGATCATGACGGATTTACAATATTTGAATCGACAGTAAGCAATGATTTAGTTTTTTCTAATTTAAATAATTACTCTGTTCTTGTTGCTACGGTAAATTTTGGACAAGGCGACGATCTGGGAGAATTTGAGTTTGATTTAGGATCTGTAGCTTTTGGCCGTAAAATAGAAATGCCAAACGCTCCTGATTTAGATGTAACAAAGTCTGTAGAGTATGATGGAGTAAAAACACAAAGAAGTTTAGGTGGTTCAGATTATGTTCAAATAAATAATTTAGGATGTCCTGACTGGGTAAATGGCCAGCCTTGGTCTTTAACGCAATCTGTTAGCAAAGGAAGAATTGGAAAAAATGGCAGAAGAAGATGGGAATTAAACTTTTCATATATATCTAGCGACGATATGTTTTTTGATCCAACTAAACAAAGTTCTTTTGGTGAACAAAATAACATAGAAGACCCTACTGAATTTTACGCAACTAATGAAGTGCAGCAAATATTTGACTTAACTTTAGGAGGAGCCTTAAGCTTTATTTTCCAGCCCGATAAAAATACAGAAGAATACGCAATATGCAGGCTTGACCAAAACGAATTTTCGACTAAACAAGTGTCTCATAATGTATATAGCGTAAATATGAGTATTGTAGAAACTTGGTAATTAGGCTCTGCGAGGGTCTTGAACTGCAAAACCAAGCGTTGCAGCAAATCTTATAACTCTATCTAACAGGTCACTAAATTCATCTTTGGTTAAGTCTTTTGTAGATTCTATTTCAAATTTAAGTTTAATAACTTCGTGCATTTCGTTTTCATTATAACCTAAATGATTTCCAAGTTGCCTTATAATTGTTCTGTAATAGCCATTCTGCTCGCTAGAACGCATTTTAGGAGCGACTTTTATATCAATCCACACATCGCCCTTAATTCCATTTAAATAGCGTTTAAGCCCAGATGGGTCGTGCATCTTTAATGATCCGTTTTGTACCTTTCCTGTGAATTTCATAGAGTCCTCCATTGTATTTTGTTGAGTGGGCAAGTGTAAAACTCTTGCGTAACATTTTCGTACCTTGAATCTTTTTTAGAAACCACTCCCCAATCAAGATAAGTTGTTGTATTTACTATCGCTGCGTGAGTTTTATTTTTATTAAGTATAATATAAGCATAAGGCACAGGGTCTGCATTGTCGTAAGAATGTTTTGCACAAACAATAAAATCTCTAAACTTCCAATCACTTCCATTGGTAAAATCACAGCCCAAGCCCTTTACCTCGATTCTGTATGTTTTGTCATTTTTATAAATATACATATCTCCATCATCTTTGCAGTTTTTCCAATCTTTGTGCGATTTGGCTTTTTGCATTGCATTTATCCTGACATCTAATCCTTTTTTATGTAAATATAGTGCAGCTATGAATACGGCTTCTGTGCTATTGTCTAGGTGGCTTAAAAACTTTTTATGATTATCTTGCATGATATTCCCTTAATAGTTTAAATGCTTCTTTCCATATGTTAATTCTATATTTGGCTTGAAATTCTGTAGTTCCTATTGCGTGTCTTTCAGAATGGTGCAATCGGCAGAGTGGTACGCAAGTATAGTGTTTGAGTGTGGGTTTCTTGCGGTTACCTCCCATACCGATTGCTTCAAGGTGGTCAGGATCTGGATTAGGTGCAAAACATATAAGACATTCTTTGTCAGACTTAATCCACCCAACATACTCTAACGAGTCTTTATTAGCAGCAATACTCATCAATGCTTCCGCCTCTATGTGATATTATCGCCATTAGCTTCCCACATTATTGTTAGAATTACTGCTAATAACTTCTAACCAATCTTCCAACTTTAACACAATGTATGCCTCCCCCCTATCCTCCCTTATAACTTGAGCATCTACATTTTCATTAGGCACTAAATAGGATGCAATACTCTTGCGTATTTTAGCCTGTATTTTGTAGTCCTCAATTATAAGGTCGACTTCTGCGTGCATACCTAGTGATTCTCCATTGGATGCGTAGGCTCGTTTTGACTCAAGCCCATATTCTTTTGCTTTGTTGACAACATCTCTTTCAAATTTGTTGCCCTTTACTTTACTTGGGTGCGCCATTAAAACAACCTTAATTTTTTAGTGGCTTCTCTTGACTTGAAGTTATAAATTTCTTCAATGCGCCTTAAATAAGACTTTTTATCAACATTTTTTTGAAGACTATTTCCCTGATAGGATAATTTTTTTAAAAATTTACTATGGTCGTAATCTTTGTTGTCAAAACAAGTTACCATAGCCCTCATAAACATTCTTTCCTTATAATGTATAAAATATTTTCCCACAGAAACCACCATGTTTGCTCTAGTTGTGGCTTTTTTGTAATTTTTGACTTTAAAAAAACCATCTTTAAAGGATTGGTTGTCAGATTGCCCCGACAAAAGCATTTGACATTGTTCTGTTGTGAATTTATATTGCTTTCTAAAATCTCTATATATTAAATAATCTTTAATCCCTTTATTGCAATAATGAAGCTCCCAATCGCCCATGCTCCAGTTTTTTGTATTATTGTTTAATATTTGAGTCTCTTTTTCTCCATAACCTTTTTGTTTTATATATGGTATTGGCAAATTTAATTTTTTTTGTGCCAAAAATCTGTGCTGCCCGTCTATAATCTCACCCTTTTCATTTATAAGTATAGGCGATATTAGTCGTTTTTTAGACATTGATTCCATTATTTTGTTAACATGAGCTTTACTAACAATCCTGTTGTTGGAAATAAACCTAAATATATTATAATCATTAGTTTCAAATACTTCGTTAATTTTCTTCATTTTACTCTCCTTTTGTTTTTATTTAATTTTTTATGTTTAAAGACTTTAAAAGCCTTCCAGTTCTATATATCTCTATTTTATAAGGAAAGCCTTTAGACGTATAGTAAGTCCACTCTCCTTCTTTAATATTATATATCTTTACACCCTTACTCTGAATATTCCCATTATTATAATAGGTTTGTATGTGTGTGGTGTCGTTGTTAGTTACTTCAAAGTTAGTAACATTAGCAATCGTTATTCCTGCAATTAATACTATGTATTTCATTTATTATTCTCCTTTTTAAGATCGTTTATTCTTTCTTGTAATGTGTCTATATCGTCAAAGCCTTGACATTGTATAACCATATCTGTCATAGAAGACATACACCAAACACAGAAAGCAACAGGCGATACTCCGAAATATCCAATAACATCTCCATTATCTTCTTCTATTTCAGAATCGCATATATTACATTTCTGCATCTTTATTTACCTTTTTTAAATATCGTTCGGCTTTTTTCTTACATAAAAATTTCTTGCCTTTTATAATATAAACGAAGGTCAATTCTTTAAACATTTTTGTTTTTTCTTTCATAATAATAGTGAGGGGAAGGATTGGATTGGTGAGTAGCCAATGAGAGTTAAGAACCTCCCCCTCGAATTTTATACCCTTTCTCTGTGTTTTACTGCATATTTTTTAAATAGGTCTACAAAACCTTTTTTAGTGTATGTTACGGCTTTCTTCTCTACACTACCTTCTTTTCCAAACTGCCTTTTAAACTCTGTTCTTCCTTTCATAGCCTCTGCTTGGTTACAATAAAAAGAACAAAATTCCACGTCGCCATCTTCGTATCTGACGATATATACATTTCTAGTATATTCCATAATACTCTCCTATAAGTGTTTTTCTAGTTCAGCTAGAGTCTTTGTTGGTAAGTCGTAACCTTGATCGTGCATAATCAAAACACTATTAGCAAGCAATCTTATAACTGCATAGTGCTTTCCTTCTTCACCATCAAACCGCTTTACTCCTTCAACATATTCTCTTAACTTCTCTATTATGTTTTTTGTATTATCCATTATTTCCTTTTTGGCAATATGTCGGCTTTGCAACACCTACTATCACCTTTTAGTTCATAATCATTATAAAAATCAGAGGTTCGGCACTTGGAACAATATCCGACGAAAAATCTTCCTGTACCATCTTTCTTAAACTCTGCTTTTTGTTTAGGCAACTCTATCTCATCCTCCCACCTTCTTTGATTTATAAAGGTAGATGGATGAGGGATGAACTGCTTTTCTGTTTCACTAGCCTTCCAAACTTTAATATAATTTATAAGCCCACTATAAGCATCAAACCTGTCTTTAATCGATAGCTTCTTAAATGACTTTTCAGCAAGAAATCTACCAACCCTTCTAGGATATAGCTTATAAAATTGTTCAAAAGTTATTTCCTTAAAACTAGGCATATTTATAATATTAAAGAGGTATGTCTGCATCTGTTAGCCTAGAATCTTTGTAAGAAGCCAATTCTAGCTCTAGCTCTTTAATTCTAGTTTTTAACTTATCCACTTCGCTTGTTGGAGATGCTTCGGCTATCTTTTCTGCTGATCCACCACTATTCATTTCGTTAAGAGTAAGACCATTAACTTTATAGAAAAGAATCTCGCCTTCTTCACACTTCTCAATAGTTATTTCATCGCCCTCGCCAGCACCTAGTGTTTGAATCATGGTGTTCAATGTTGGGGTAGCAAAAAAACTATCCTCATCATCGCTTATTCCTGACTTAATTCCATATAAATACCATGCTCCGTATGAGTTGGTACCTTCTTTTGGACTATCAAAGGCAAGCACAACCTTCCTTGGTTCTCCAACTTTGAATTTAAATGAACTCATTTTTTCTTCTCCTTATTGTTTAATAATTCTTGACATACTGAAATTGCACCAATAGTTCTTTGATAGGCTTGTTCTAGCTCTGCTTTTTGCTTTAGGAGTTCATCAAGCCTTTCTTTAACATTATCCTTCATTATTATCCCCTAATTTATAAAACTCTGTTACTGCTAAATCTATCTTACCACTTTCCATCAAGTCTTTTATCTTTTGACCATCTGTTTTGTTCAAAGCTTTAAATATAGATTCGGCTTTGTCTTTATTATAAACACCTTTAGCACTAAATATCTGCCTCATATTATTCTTCATATAATCTGAAGCCTTGTTATAATTCTTGGTAGGTGTTTCTTTCTTAAAATCTTCTGCCTCTACATCAGAATATAATCCATACTCATATAAGTCTAATAACTTTAAGGTAAGGCGATCTTTCCATCTTTTCTCCGCCAT
>TARA_R110002012_G_scaffold9854_7_pt1 | contig 19048 bp, 19 predicted proteins | sample TARA_R110002012 | Tara Oceans TARA_R110002012 (sample SAMEA4396515) | marine metagenome | biome: Westerlies Biome; feature: [DCM] deep chlorophyll maximum layer (ENVO:01000326); material: water (ENVO:00002006), including particulate matter (ENVO:01000060) such as... | depth 40 m
GGAAGTTGCCAAACTGACTCCGCAAACCCGGACAAAGAAAGCTTCCAAATAGACGCGGAAAACCTGAAAAGGTCCGGCTCGATTTTATCGGGTCGGGCCTTTCTGCGTCTGGAGTTTTCAAAGTCCTCGGGGCTGTCATTCTGAGAAAGAATCAATCCAGCCATTCTATCCACCGTGTCCATTTAGTTTTCCCATTACTATCAGGTGTCCATCATGTTACCGCCTTATCCATTCGATATTATTTCCGCTTCCATCCTGTTTCTCGCTGGGGTTTATACAATCCTAAAGTGAGGAAACCCCCCCCTCCCTCTTACACTGAGAAAACCAATGAGACTTTCCAACTATCGACGGCACCTTATTGCCCAGGCAGGGACTCTCCATGTGGCCAGCGCGTGCGGCAATCATTGCGCGATTGCGGTCCCCTGTTCCCGTGGTGGAGACTACCGCCTCTACATTTTCGATTTGAAAAGAACACCTGGATTCGCTCCCTTCTGGGAAAAGCAAAGCCCAGCGGCGCTCGGCCCTCTACTGAATGAGTCTTTTCCCCTGGGGCATGGCTGGGAGGAAGAAATGGTAGAAGAGTTGAGAGAAGTCCTCGAAAGACTGTCTTATTCCAGCCAATTAGGATTTCTCTAATTAGAAACCCCCTCCTCTCCTACACCGAGAAAAACTCACAGGCTTTCCTGTGGGTTTTGCCCGTTGTATGAACGGTAAAGAAGGACAAAATGTTTAAACTAAAAGAGGGAATCTCTCCGGAAGATTTCTCAAGGCAAGCGGACGAGCTTTTCCGCTACTATTTCAGCATCCACGGCGACGGAAAAGAATACTGCACGGAGGATATAAAAAAAAGTATGCGCAAAGCTTACACTCTCGCTCTCCAAGGAAAGTGGGAAGAGTGCTTAGAAATCGTAGAGGAAGAAGACCCCTACGGTCTCAGCCCAGGGGATTTTCCTGTGGAAATCATTTCAGGCCACTGGGAAATGTTGAGGGAGATTACTATTCCTGGAGAATTTGGAGGGCCCTCCACAGTTGTTATTCACCGCAGGTGCGAATGCTGTGGGCATATGCTTGACCCCATACTTCTGAATGAAATCACAGACGCGCCCACGCTGGTCTCTCCAAAACATCCGCACACTTTGGATTGTTTTCTTGGGGACTGGGCGTTCCCACGCGATGGCCGTGGGAAAATAAATATTATCTGCGACCAGTGCTATGAGGAGATTGCGGGAATCGAGAAGGAATTCTACGACGTTCGCCAAGAAATCTCTGACCGCTATGAAAACTGGTACGGAGACAGGTTTGTACAATCTGACAGTATGGAAGGTCCAATCTTTGACAACTACTGGGAAGAACTCAAGAAGGCGAGAGAATCTGCTTCCGCTCAGCTTCCTAAGCCCTGGTATTTTCGGAGGAAAGCATGAAAGGGCTGGAAGAATACTTAGAGCAAAGGAAAATCCTCGCCCTCTTAGCCGGTTATGGCGAGTGCCAATCGCGCACAGACTGTTTTTCCTACGCGGAAAAATACTGGAGGAAGATGGTTCAATTCCAGGAAAAAGTTGTGGCTCAATGCAAGAAGGATGAGATTGAATTCGGCTACAGCCAGGACATGAGTGGGGACAATTTCCCCTATGCGTGCGCATCTTTTGAGAAGGCTCTCCACGAAATTTGCCCAGCATGCGCTGTCCATCGAGAGAGTATGCTTAGGTTCTTGGCAGATTCCAAGGAAAATGCCGCTGAACTCCTGTCTCAGGAAAATTCCTCAGATATTTTCAGGAAGTTGGTGAGTAACAAAGTCTGGTTTTCTACAGGACCGACTCGGCTCCCTGGCGGGTGGTCTTCTGCTACTCCAGAAATTGTACGGGAATGGGCGGAAAACGCTCTCTCCGAATGACAACGACCGAATCTTATCAGCCCAGGTTGGTAGGATTCAGCCGTTAGCATTCCGCTACGGATAAACAAGGACAAATCAAATGTTAGCTATGCAAACTCTGCGCGTCTGTCTTGACGCGAATCTCCCGTGTGTTCTCTGGGGCCCGGATGGTGAAGGCAAAACCTCCGCCGTTCTATCTGAGGCAAAAGCCCGAGGATGGCACTGCTTTTTCCTGGTCGGCTCAAATCTGGACCCCACGGATATCGGCGGAATCCCGGCTGTCATTGACGGCGAGGTTTCCAGGCTTCCAGTCGCGCTCGCTATCCGCGAGGCAAAACGTCTGGGCGACAAGGGAGAACACGTCATCATTTTTCTGGACGAGGGAAATACTTCTGCTCCCGCTGTCCAGGCGACTCAGCTTACGTTGACTCAGGAAGGTCTGGCCGGTGACGTTCAGCTTTCCAAGGAATTCGTTCACTATGTGATGGCTGCGAATCCTCCAGAAATCGCTGTCAATGCGTCAGACTTTCAGCCTCCAACGTGCACGCGTTTCGTTCATATCAATTGGAAGCTGGACTTTGATGTCTGGAAATCCGGCATGCTATCTGGCGACTGGGCTCCCGTAAAATCCTCGAATACTGTCGTGGCTTTTCTCGAGCGCCGTCGTTCTGCTTTCCGGCAAGAACCCACAGTAGAATTCGTAAACAAACCACGGGCTACTCCACGAACCTGGACAAATCTCGCAAAACTATTGGAGGCTGCCGGAAGTGCTCCGCGCGACGTCATCCACAATCTTGCGGAAGGTGTCATCGGTCAAGGTGTGGCTTCTGAGTTTATGGGATTCTGGGATATGCGTGAGCATGTTCTCCCGCCGGATATTGTTCTCGGGCAGGCAAGTACGGTTTCATTTCCTGAGCGTGCGGACCTCTGCTATCTCATGTTCTCCTCCGTCAGCGGCTATGTCTCTGAGAATCCCACGGTAGAAAACTGGAAGAATGCGTGGACTCTCATCGGTCGGACGGAAAACACGGAGCATTTCGATAAGGCTGCGCTCTGTGCCCAGGGTCTGGCTGGACTTCTCTCTCGTCCGGATGGCAAGCAACTCCGCCGACATATTCCAAAGGAAGCTGCGATTTTCGCCAGCATGTTCCGTGAGCTTGGCGCTCTCAAAGGAGGTGCGTGATGCCCTGGGATGACGTAGAAATTGACGAAGATTATATTCTCATGTCGTGCCCAAAGTGTGATGAGGTCATCTATTTCGGGGACTTTGTACACTCGAAAAAGATGTGCGTTTTCTGCGCAGGCGACAAGAAGAATCCATCGGACCCTCTTGTCCGCTTAGTCGAGAAAACTATTCGGCCAGACCAGTGTGGAAAAGCCTGAATGTAGACACGAGCTTCCCGCCTTTTGGCGGGCGGCTTTGGCCTACAGTCAAGTAGGAAAACAAGGACAAATAGAATGAATAAATTTAAAACTGTCGCACGTGTGAAGTGCATGGGCAGGCATCACAGAATTGCTCTGACAAATTCTGGGAAGCTGTCATTATTAGACCACCCGGAAAACGACGAGGCGCTCGATGCTCTTCTGGTTTTCAATCCTGCCCAGCGTTGCCGGTGTAAGGAAATCCGTAAAATATGGAACTGGTATATTCTCGGGGATTCTGCCCGATGGTATGACATCCATGAAGACCACGAGTGGGTTGAGGAAGCCTTCAAGAGTAGCAAACGGGGATACTTTGACACCCCCACACCATCCAGGATTCTCGGCCAGCTTCCTATTCCTCTCCGTGATTATGCCGTGGAGGCTCGGAAGAAGCGCGAGGATAGGAGGTATTATCCACCCCGTCCGGCTGTTTCAGGTAAATACAAAAGGATGAAAGCGTGGGAACTCAACCACGAAAGGCGGAAACTCCAGCGCTATAGAATCAATAGAGTGCTGGAACTCCCACGAAACTATGACGGGATTCCTATCCCGGACACTCTCCAGTTTCGAAATGAGAAATGGTTTCGCTCATTAGAATCCTGCAATCTATTCCCCTCTGAGCTTCCTCCCCTGGAACTCTGGCCGAACCACGACGACTGCGACGATTCCTATCCTCCCTTCCTTAGGGCTTGGAGGAAACACGGAGACGGCGAGGTCCGATATCGCAGGTACGACGAAATCTGGGTGCGTCTCCAGTTTCTTCCAGCCACTCCCGATTCCCCATCACAGTTCACAGTAATTCGAAAAGGACAAAACCTATGACATTCCCAATGCCAACTCCCGAGGTGAGTAAAGTCACCATTCAAAAATCCCTGGCGCGTTTCGCTACGATTCGTGTGGGCGCTGCCAGACAATATCCGTTTCTCGGTCAAGGAATCTATGCGATGATTCCCCGTCCAGTTCCCGGCCTTAGTCAGAAGTGCGGCGGCTGGGCGATGGATAAATATGGCCGCTGTTACTTTGACCCCGAGATGATTCTCGGTCTTGGCGAGGAGCAGTATTCTGTACAGACTCTCATTGCGGATTTTATCCATGAGGTCTGGCACTGGATTCGTCGACACCCCGAACGGTTCGACATGTTCTCCCCGCCCGTCGGAATGGAGAAGGATTGTAAGCGCTGGAATATCGCGGCTGATGCTGAGATAAATGGGGCCGACAAATTCCTCCGCGACTATCTCCAAGAATGGTGCGTGTTTCCTGAAAAGCTGAAAGGCACTCTCGGGCATTCCCTCCCCCAGAATCAAATCGCTGAATGGTACTACCTCCACATGGCTTATGAAGAGGAGGAGGACGGCGAGAGTCCTGGGGAAAATGAGGGCCGGGAACCTGGGGAATGTCTTAGCGATAAGAAGCGACCCTGGGAGGACGGTCCTCCCTCCGATGAGGAACCCGGAACTACGGCAAAGCAAGGTGAGTCTATCCGTAAGCAAATTGCCCGAGATATTCAGGAGTCTTCTGAAATGCGGGGAGTCGGGACTGTGTGGATGGAGTGGGCCAAAGCTCAGCTATCTCCGCCCACAGTTCCATGGCAGGAAGTAGTTCGCCGGTTCGCTAAGAATTCTATGGAAATCTCGGTCGGTGCTTCTGACTACACTTTCCGTCGGCGTTCCAGACGTCAGCATGCTGTCCAGGGGAATGTATTAATCCCTGCGGTTTTCCACCCTAAGCTCCGAATCGGTGTGGTCTTAGATACTTCTGGGAGCATGTCGAATGACGACCTAACCCGATGTCTTTCTGAGATTGACGGAATCGCACGCGCGGCGGGCGGCTCATGTTTCACCGTCACGGGCGACACGGAAGCGGGATGGTCTGGCTACAGTTCTTCCGGGCGTAGTGTAGAAATCCGTGGGCGTGGCGGCACAGATATGCGACCGCTCATTGCCCAAGTAGAAAAGGAAAACCCAGCGGTCCATTGCACGATTGTTCTCAGCGATGGCTATACCCCATGGCCTCTCCGTGGGGAATGTAAGATTCCTACGATGGTCGCTCTCGTCGGGAATCACTGCGGGGCGCACAGCATACCCGGCTGGATGAAATCCGTAATCATCAAAGGGAATGAGTGATTCTCCCTCTAATCTATCGGCCCCGGTCGGTAGGTTAGCTGGTGCAATTACGCACGTAAAAAGGACAAGACAATGATTGAGAAAACTATCAAATACAATGGAATCCTAACTCACTGGTCGCTCTCGGATAACTCCGACCGTCAGATTCTAAAAGTTGGATTCGAGGACCTGGGACTTGCCGAGCTTATCCCGTCGCCCAAGAACGACACGCAGGCTTTGCTGCGAGCCTTGAATAAGGTTTTCAGTAAGCAGGATGTCGTCATCAAAACCGTACGCGGGACAAGCGGCTACAAAGTATGCGGACGCCAGGACTTGGGAGGCAAGACCCGATACACGGAAGCTCTCAAGGTGACGTTCGATTCCTCTGGCTACCTCCAGTATGAGGAAAATGAAGTGGACACTTCCGTCCGGTTCGAGTCCTGGGTTCGGTTCCAATTGGAATCAGAATTCAATGTCCAGAAAAAGCTGGTATCAGGCGCGGTCCTCGGGACAGTCCTATCGAATGCTGCGAGAAAGCTCGGGGGTATTTCGATGCGCCCTCGCGGCGGCTTCTACTGGATTCCAAAAACCAGTAAGGCCCGATGGAAGGAAATCGCAGGGGTTATCTCCCTCGCATTCCACAAGAACACCGTGTCCTGTATCCAGACAACTACGGATTCTGATACGCTCGATGCAATTTGTGTAGCCCTGGTATCCCAGGTGGAAAGCAAATTAGGTCAGCTTGAAACCAGCATGGAAGAGGGAGAACTCGGGAAGCGAGCACTCCAGACCCGTGAGCGGGAAGCCCAAGAATTAGATTCACTCGTCCAGAACTACGAGGGAATCTTAGGCAAGACGTTGACATCACTTAGGGACCGAGCGGAAGAAGTAGAATCCTCCGCCTCTCTCGCAATCCTGGAAGCGATGGCATCAACCTAATGGGAATTCTCGGGTGGTATTTATTCTGTATGTTTTTCCTTGTGATGTGCGGATAAATGCCAGGCTCCCCTCCGGGGGGGCCGCCCCCGAGCCCGTCAGGTTGTTCTTTTTTTGCCGTGGCTGTCATAGAAAGTATTCTATCCAACCTCCACCTGCATGAACCTACTTACTAGATGGTAACTACGTCGACTAACATCGCACGTTATCTAAAGCATGAACCCAGACGTTGACACGTAAACCTCAGCTTTTCAGAATCTTGTTAGTGAGGTCTTGCATAAGCTAAACCCCCGTAATCCCGTTGTATTGCTAGTAAAACATCGAGCAATCACATCCTCTTCAATGTTTTTTATGTACCATGTAGGTAGGTGGTACTAAAAATACCATACTGTTTTTGACAACACTGATTAGAATAGTTAGTGGAACTACCCAACCTAAGGAGCAGAACATGTCCAGCCTAAAAGAAGAACTGGCCCAACTCACAGAGCGAGCCCGCCAACTCGGCCCCCATGGATCTCGACTGGAAGCAGCCGTCAACGCGCTCAGAATCCACGTCAAGTTTCTCGAGGCCACCCAGGATGCCTTACCCGGCTATCCACCAACAGAAGCCATCCTGGCCTATGCCAAGAGGTTTGACGAGATAGGGTTCACATTAGATGAACTCATTGAAGGCGTCGGCCCTGCTATGATTATCCGGCCTAAGCGCTACAAGAATGCACTGAGTTCGCTACTCAGGGAATATGGATTCACGCGGCGCCAAGTCTATCGAGAGGGGGACCGTCCTCTTGTCTGGTTTGCAGAGGAATCACAGTCGAACTCATCCATCACCTAAAACAAAGAACCCCGAAGTGAGGTGACAGTCACTCCGGGGTCCAAGGAGAATGAAGCTAATGGACAAGAAGAAAGCTTCACTTGCTGAGGGCATTTTGCCTTGGCACATTTCAATGTTCAAAGGCGGCTTTACTACTGTACGTCCGTGCAGTGTAGTTGTCAAGGAAGAGGCCGTACTACGGCGTCTATTCACGGAACCCCCATGGCGGGCCGCAGCTTTCAATAAGAAGAAGCTGGACTGCTGGAGCCCGGCTCTCTACCCCGAAGGGAAGACACGAGCGAATAAGAACGTCGCTAAGATTAGTGCCGTGGTGTTCGACTACGATGACCCGGACTGGTCTCCCGCCCGGATGGCTACCCACATCACAAGCCTGGGCATAGCCAATGGGGTTTATACAACCTGGTCGCACGAGGATGATGCGCCTCGCTACCGAGTAGTCATCTTCCTGTCTCGCCCTCTTGAGATAAAAGAAGTCAAGTCTACGAGAGAAGCAGTCCTATCTTTGATAGGCTACACAGACGGCGTTGATACTCAGTGCGAAGACTTTGCTCGCCACTATGCTCTCCCTGTGAGAAGAACTGGCGCTTCCTACGAAAGCTATCTCGAGTTATCTTTGCCTCCCTTGTGTGTGGATTCATTGATGACTGAAGAAAAAGACGACGCTGAAGTCCAAGGCGGACTAGTCCTTACGCCCGAGACTCTCCTTACAATCTCTGACTCAGGAGAGAAGGCAGACGTTGCCGCTCTCATCGAGGAGGGCCCAGATAAATACAAGTGCTCGTGTCCTTTTCAAGAAGGCTCCTCTTATGGCAGCGCCTTTCTCCGGGTGTGCAAAGATGGGCGTGTGTTCTTGCAGTGTATGAGCGAGAACCATGACCATGAGCAGAAGCAATTCTGGCTGGGCAATAAGAAGGACAAGAAGAAAAAGAAAGCGTCCGGACGTTCAGCCGCAGGTCGGAAGGAACTCCTGGAAGAGATTCCAGATTCTATGATTCAGTACGTGGAGACCAACCTGTGCTTCAACTTCCCGCAAGGAGTCTTCTATAGAAGAGAGCGGGGAGCGTGGCAGATTCAAACTCCCCTCCGCAAAGAGACAATCGTCCATCACCTCGTGGGCAAGCTGAGCGGTGAGCTTGGGGGCAAGCATGTCCAAGCCCTGGTTGACCACATCCTCTCCCGTCAGGTTTATGGATTCGAGTGCGACTCTTCCCGAGGTGCCATCGTCCCGAACCAGATTGGCCCAATGCTAAACCTATACGCCAAGCCTGAGATTGAACCAGTCAAAGGAGCATGGCCCAGGATTGAACAGATGCTGGAGGTGCTCTCCTCTGGTGACCCGAGTGTGATGAACTGGCTTCTCCATTGGAGCGCCTCCGTGGTTCAACGGCCCGAACGCAGGTCAATGGTTGCCGTGCTCTGCCTTTCTCCCCAACAGGGAATTGGTAAATCTATGTACGGTAGAATCCTGGCCCACATCATTGGGGAAAGGAACTCAGCCATCGTATCTAATCGGGCACTGAAGGATTCATTCAATGCCAGCTATGTCACTAAGCTCCTGGTCCTGGCGGATGAAGTAGGAATCGGAGGCAAGGATGGAGACGTCACTGCCGCATTGAAAGCCTACATCACAGACGACCGTGTTCCCTGCCGTGCTCCTTATGCAGCCCGGACAGAAGTACAGAATCGTATGACTTGGTGGCTTACCTCCAATGAGCGGCGCCCGCTTATGGTGGAAGAAGACGACCGCAGGTTCACAGTCCTTGTGCCCGAGAAGGTTGGAGCAGACTACAGAAAGATGCTTTCCAAATGCTTCGACCCATCACTGGGCAAGTACATGAAAGACTTCGCGGAAGAGGTTGCCTCCTTCGCACATGCTCTCCATGCCCTGAAAGTAGACTACTCTCTCATCGCCAAACCGCATGAGACTAAAGCACGTCTCCTCTTGCAGGCAGCTTCCCGGTCTTCCATCGAACACTTTGTAAGATTGGTTCTCCAGTATGGTCCTGCCTCTCTCATCACTGACTACCCAGCCGGTCCTGAGTTTGCCCAAGTTACGACCGCAGCAACCCATCGTGCTGTCTCATGTGAACTACTCTATGGTTCTTACAAGACTTGGTGTGAGCGGCATGGACGACGGGATGTCTACCAGGAAATGAATCTTAGGCTTTGCTTCCAGCAGATGGGAGCCGTCGCAGTCAAGCGAATCGTGCTTGGAGGACAGGGAATCTATTGCTATCTCGGCCTCCCTTCCCCTACTGCCAAAGTAAAAACAGAGAATGTAATTAGCATTAGCCCAGAGAAATAAAGGACAAGAACATGAAGCCGTTCGTTCATCGACGTTCGGTACCTTCCCTCGGCTTGGAGGTCCCAGGAGTCTGGCCCAACAAGCATGGAGGTGGGTATCGTATTCCACTGAATGCCCATTCAACTTTGGGCTTAATAACTTCACCGCCCATCATCGACCTCACCCAGGTTGATTGCTCTTTACGTAATCCTCTTCTGCGAGAAGGACTTACGGACTTTATGAAGAAGCACCAGAAACGGATGCTTGCTAAGTCCTTGGCCATCCCAGGAACCCATGTTTGGGCCCCACCAGGTGCCGGGAAGACACTCGTCGGTCTCGTCTTCCTGGTCAGTGCTCCGGGCATCAAGCTTGTCGTGACTAAGGCTGCCGCTCGGGGGACTTGGGCCGAACAGTGTGAGCAATACACAACCCTCAAACCTGTTCTCCTTACCGGGCAGACTCCACCGGAAGGACTCAAGGGCGACCGAACCTGCCTTTATATTACAGCCTGGGAGACTTTGAAGTACTGGGCAGATGCTTTGGTCGCACTTGAGCCCACATCGGTTGTTTGGGATGAAATCCATTGGCTACGCCGTCCTAAGCATACCAAGGCGATTGTCCGCCGTGATGGTTCTATACAATTTGAGGGCCTTGGAAACAGCCTGGACTCTGCTCGCAGGATTGCAAACAAAGCCCACAGGAAGCTTGGGATGACGGCAACGCCTATCCCAGGCAGGGTGAAAGATCTCTGGACACAACTCGATTTAGTAGAGCCTTGGCAGTGGGGCACATTCCATCAGTTTGGAATGAGGTATTGCCAGGGGATGCACAATGGGTATGGCTACCAATACAATGGACTGACCAACGCACCCGAGTTGAAAGAGCGTCTTTCGTACGTGAAGGTAAGAGTTAAGCGAGAGGAGGTCAACCGCCATTTGCCCAAGAAAAGAAGGCAAGTCGTCAGGCTATCCCACGCAGAGCAGAACAAGCCAGCAGCCATGAAGCGGGACATCAAACGGGCCCAGAAAGAAGGAGGGGAATCCTACTTCGAAACTCTTCTTATGGAAGCTGCTTCGCGTAAGCATGACTACATCCAAGACCGTGTCCTTGAAGCGCTTAGTGCTGACCAGAAAGTAGTCGTGTTCACTGCTCGCCGGAACGACTGTGACCGACTGTCCGCCAAGCTGGAGAAGGCTGCCCAGAATATAAAAGGCTGCACAGTGTGGGCGGCGCATGGAGGAGTAGACCCAAGCGAGAGAGACAACATCCGCCATGCGTACATGGCACACCCTGGACCGTGCCTACTCATCGGGACCGGAGATGCTTGGGGTGAGAGTGTGGACTTGCAAGACACAGACCTCGCGCTCATCACCATGCTGCCCTGGACTCCAGATAAGATAATCCAGTGGGAAGGCCGCTTCTCCCGCCTCGGGCAGAAGAGACCCGTGCTCGTGTCCTACGTGGTCGCACGCAATACAGCCGATGAGCATGTCTCTGACTTACTCCTTGAGAAGCTCCCGCATGTCGGAGAGATTGGAGAGGACGCAGCGGCCGACGAGATTGAAGGAGTGTTGGGTGGGGTGGACGAGTCTTCCGACGGAATGGCATCACTGCTCGCTCGTGTAGCTCAGTTGACACCCGCTTGACATATTAGTCTTGCATCATCCGATACACACGCTATAGTAAGATAAAGGAAAGGACAATGAAACTCATCAACGCAGGCCCGTCCGAGAGAGGATGGCATCGAATCGAAAGTGTAATGCGGTGCCCAAGATTGTATGCTTGGGAACAGTCAGGTTCGGTGGAGAGACAAATATCTGAGCCCCTCGCTCGGGGTTCCCTAATTCATGTAGGGCTGGCTCATCACTACCAACGCATGAAAGAAAACCAGTTGGGTGGGGACCCGGAACAGTGGTACACCTACGAAGATGCTATCCAAGCTTTGGCCCGAGAGGAAGCTAATACTTCTCCACTCTGGGAAAAGCTGGTTCCCTTAGCCATTGATGTCTGCACTGCCTACGTCAACAATTGGCTCCACGAATCCTGGAGAATCCTTGAAGTCGAATACGAACTACGCGCCCAAGTATCAGGCAAATATCTATACACCCAGAGGGCAGACCTCATCGTGGAAGACCAGGACGGGAAAGTCTGGATTGTTGACCATAAGACCGCGTACCGGATTGTCTCAAAGACTTTGCGTCAATACACTTTGGATGGCCAGTTCATTGGCTATCAAATGTTCGGACGCGCGAAGTACGGTGAGAGGTTTGCGGGAGTCATCCTCAACCGCATCAAAGCGTCTCCGAAATATGACTTTGATCGTCGGCCCATTGAGCCTGCACCTGCTGCTCTCAGAGACTTTGTTCCGTCCCTTATTGAAGCCGAACGGAGAGTAGAAACCTGGCAGGGGAAAGAGCCCAGAGAGTGGCCAATGACCCTGACTAACCAAGTCTGCTACGGGAAGTATGGGCCATGTGATGCCTACAATCTTTGCCGCTTTGGGGGTGAGTAATGAGAAAGAAGATGACACCAGAACAACAGAACGACTTCATTCAACAGATGGCGAGTTCATCGGAGCCGATTCAAAACGAAACGCACAAGTTTCTGCTGGGTCCGCCCAAGGTACAGCCGTATCAGTGTGAGCACTGTGAGGAGGTAATGACCAAGACGGGTAGGCTGCCAGCGATGAAGGACCGGTACAGTTGGAGTCACTGGATTGGTTGGCAGCTAGGGGAGTACGGGGTGCAGAAGATCCACTCCCTGGGCTTGGATTCATCCCACGGTCAGTGCTGCGTGGCATGCTTCAAAGCATTTGAGCAGTGGGAAAAAGAGTACGAAGCGGAAAGAGGCGAGTGATGAGAAAGTTGAGAAAGTTTGTCACGCTTGGCGACTACCACCCCAGTATACACATTGAGGGAGTTGTGACCCCTCACGATTTCTTCCCCTTTATTTTTCATGTTTCTGTCGGGGGAAGAAATCACCCGCCCTCTCCTCCGTTTTGGTTTTCCGGGGGAGGGGGCATCCCCAACTTTTTTCATTCAGCCTGTCAGAAAACTGGTGGGCCATCCCTATTAAGAAGTATGGGCGGCAGGAGATTCCTCAGACCTTTGGTCGCCCAGCCCTCTCCCCTTTTAGAGTCAGGGGAGGGGGCACCCTCTTGGGAGAAGAAATGATTCTCCTAAAGCTTACAGAAAAAGAGATCCCTGTCGTGCTCGAGGCTCTGCACTTCTTCGGCCGAGAACTCGCTGACATGGTTCAGCAGTACGACGACGAAGAGACTGCCCGAGAATCGCAGAAGTTAGAAATCATCGACCAGATTATCGACGTGATTCAATTGACCAATAAAAAACCAGTGTGTTAGTTTCCCTCAATAAACAAGTGTGTGTTTGGAGAAAGCAATGTCTAATAAAGCTGGAGCTAATGGCTCCAATGGCGGAGGCCGTCCGTCTTCTGGGGGCGTATTCATCTGCCTCTACGGCCCAAGTAAAGCAGGAAAAACTGTTGCATCAGCAGCAGCCGGGTCCTGCGGACTCTTCATCGGAGACCCCTCGGGACTCTTATCTGCCCAGCGATTCTTAGGAATTGAGAACATGAATGTCGCACGCGCCATGACTGTTCCCGAGGCAACTAAGATTATAGAAAACGCTGTGGCCAATCCTAAGAAGTCTCCCCCTTCGATTGTCATCGACGACTTCTCTCTCATGGTGGAGACCACCATCAATGCCTATGAGTCTACCAAGGGCCGTGCCGGGATGTGGTCCGCTCTTACTCGAGATGTGCTCGCATGCCGAGACGCTGCACGCGCTGCGACGGCAGGGGGAATCATCGTAATCTTTAACTGCCATGAGCAGCCGCCACGTCAAAGCAGCGGTAAGTTCGTACGCGGTGGTCCTTCACTGCCTGGCCAGCTTCCAGAAAAGTTTAGTGGCATGGTCGACGTGATTGGCCGAGCAATGTACGAGCCTACCGCTGCGCCTTGGAAGTACCAGCTTTGTTTCCGCCCGCAGCCGGACTACATGTCGGGAGACCGATTGTCGGTGTTCCCTGGCATGGCGCCCATGAACATCGCAGAAGGACTCCGGGCCGCAGGATATCTAATCCCTTACCCCAAAGGGCTTGAGTGGATTGGCGACGTTGCCCAGAAGGTATCCGATAAGATTCTTGAGGAGGGTATTGAGGAGTGGCCGAAAGTACTCCAGAAGGTATCGACCCAACTCAAGGATAAGAAGAGATTAGAGCACCTACGTTGGGCATTACAGGATGGGCTTCACCGAGCCATCCTCCAGCATTATGCAGAAGTCGAAGCTTTGCGTGCATTCTCTATGCCCGCAGAGGAAGACGGATTATTCGTTTAGAGGGTTGGGGTTCGAGTTGGAAGTTTCTTGTCCTTTCGACCGGCTCGTCCCCAGCCCAACCCCCTCACAATGTGTGTGATTAACAGTGCCCGAATGGGCAAGGAGAATAAAAATGAGCAGCAATGGTGTTGTCATTGAGTTGGATTTCACTGGTAAAACCCCAGCAGGCGGAAGCGGCATCGGCTACTTGAGTAGCGGTTTGCATGAAGCGACCATCTTGGAGTTCAAGCATTACGAAGAATCAAACCGCTTGTACGTTTACATGGCGACGGAGGGCATCCGTCACCGAGAGAGCTTCTCTCTTGTAGACAAAGCGATTCCATTCATCATGGGATTCTTAGTGGCTGCCGGTGTGGACGAGAGCAAGCTTACCTCACGTGTGAAGTTCCCCTTCCACAAGCTTGTAAACAAGAAAGTGTACTTCAAGTACACGGCCCCCCTCATGGGACAGAATGGCCAACCCTCTGAAGGGAGCTACCCAGAATACAGGTTCATGCAAAAGTTCCAGTATGACCAGGTAAACGGCGCAAGCGCTCAGGTTGAAGCACCTAAAGCGGAAGCCGCCCCTGCCCAGAATGGAGCCGGAGCCGCGTTGCCAACGTCCCCCGTTAGCGACGACGAAGGGTTCGACTATCTGTTGGACTGACCCTGACCGGCACCCAATCGGGTAAAACGGCGGAGCAGGGAGGCATGTCCGTGGTCAAAATAGATGCCTCAATCCTTATGGTCATCACACTCCTTTTACCCAGGTGGGTTTGTTCAATAAGTGTGGTGGCCACCCCTTTCCGGAGACGGCGGGTTCATTAACAATACTACGGTTTTGGCCAGAGTGTGTTTTTGTATCAGGCCCCGCCGTCTCCTTTTATCCCAATCGTATGACTACTTTCTGCTCCAAATGCCCACTGAAAAACAGTGGGACCGGCGACCCCGTGGGTCCAGAGATTCACTCCAATGACCAAGTGATTATCATTGGGGACTTCCCTGGAATACATGAGACTGTAGAAGGGCGTCCCTTTGTGGGCCCAGGTGGTGTGGAGCTTCAAAGGGCTTTGGACCGATTGGACCTCAAGAGGTTCTCGTGCCACCTCACGAACGCACTCTGCTGCCGCCCTCCTAAGAATGACTTGGAGGCCACCAACATACGGATCTCCAGGAAGAACAAAGGCAAGGGCGAGGAAGAGCGGGTGCTCAAGCCAGCGGAAGCCTGTCGGGGGAGACTGTACCGAGAACTTAAAGCCACGGGAATACGTAAAGTAATCTGCCTGGGCAAGGAAGCGGCCCGAGCAATCCGCCAGAGAGACGTGTCTGTCATGAAGATTCGTGGTGGGTGTGAAGAAATCGCAGCACCCTGGGACCCGAACATCACACTCCAGGTTGGGTACACTATGCACCCGGCTTGGGTAATGAGGCAGCCCGCTTACCGAGAAGTATTTTTCCACGATTTGAGGAAGGCCCTAAGATTCTTTGACTCTAATTTAGACTGGCCTGAGCCTAAAATAACTCGCACAAATAAGCCCGAGGTGGTTTCTCACTACCTGGAGAAGTGGAGAAAAGAGGGGAAGCCCGTTGCCTATGACCTTGAGACTGACGCCATCGACCCTCTTACCGCGCGTGTCCGATGTGTCGGAATCGGTACAGAGGAAGAATCTCTCATAGTAGAAATAGAGAGTATTCGTGGCACTCCTCTAGCCTCGCCAGAACAATTGGAGGCTTTGAAAGAAGTGCTCCGAGCATTCTTTCTAAAACCTGGAGTCCCTGTCCTGGGGCATAACGCTGGGCAATATGACCGGCTCGTCATGGAACAGTGGGCTGGAATCACTCCCAATCTATCTTGTGACACCATCCTACTGCACCTCTTGGCTGACAACGAACTTCCCCATAATCTTGGATTTGTTGGTTCTTTTTATACTGATAACCCGGAAGCCTGGAAAGCAGACCATACCGCAGTTGAAGCAAAGACAGACGAAGAACTCCACATTTACTGCGGGAAGGATGTCTGTGTAACCGCACGCATTGCTCGGCCATTAGCCAAAGACGTAAAGAAGAGAGAGCAGATGCACCTCCTTGCCCGAGAGCATGTCCTCCAACACTTGGGGACTACGATGCAACGGAATGGGATTGGGGTAGATAAAGAGCGTGCAGGAGAGCATCTCCTCCGCCTTGATATAGAAGCCAAGAAACAACTCTCCCTCTGCAAGGAGATCGCAGGCGAGAAGTTCAATCCCCAAAGTACGAGACAAATGGCCCAACTTCTCTTTAAGGATTGGGGCCTCTCTCCCCACCACTACTCAGAGAAAACGGGGGACCCCTCTACCGACGACGAGACCCTCCGGACAATGATTGTCCACTATGGGCTTTCAGAAGAGAAGATAGAGTTTCTCCGCTCTGTCCGTTCTTATCGGAAAGTATCAAAGCTTTTAGGTACTTATGTCCGACCTCTCATTGAGAAAGACATTGATAGAATCCACCCATCCTACAATCGGCTTCCCGCAACCGGACGGTATTCTTCCAGCAACCCGAACGCCCAGAATATCCCATACTCCCTGCGAGACATCTACGTTGCCCGAGAGGGATACGTTCTCGTGGGAGCGGATATGGACCAGCTTGAATTGCGCCTTATTGCAGAAGAGGCGAAGGCTAAGCACTCCATCCGAGTAATCCGGGAGGGGTTGGACCCACACAATGAGACGATGGAGATTGTGTACGGCAAGGGAATATGGAGCCTGGAGGGTGCGCCCGAAGAGAGAAAGGAAAAGGGCAAAGGCACCTTCAAGGCTACGCGAGACATCACCAAGAACACTCGGTATGCCTGGCAATATGCCGCCTCTACTAAGAGAATCCATGAGCAGATTTGTTCAGTTGAGGATGACCAAGGCAATCTGCTCTATGCTCACCTCACAGTTGAGGATGTCCGCCAAGTAGTACACGGTTTGAAGAAAGCGGACCCGGAGATTCCGAAGTGGTGGCGAATGATTGAAGGCCGGTACCGCAGGGAGGGATTTATCGGAGACTCACTCTGGGATAGGCGTAGGTACTTCCGGAATGAAGATAAAATCAACGAGCTTGTAAATCACCCCATCCAGTCCGGGGGGGCTGTCATTGTAAATGAGGGGATGATTGAACTAATCTATGGGATTCGCCCTTGGTTCTCGACAGAGTCGATAGAGCCCACAGGGAAGACCATCCCCGTTGAATGGCTAATCAACCATGGCCACGACGCGCTGTACCTTGAAGTCCCAGAGGACGAAGCCGAAGAAGTGGCCCGAATCCTGGAAGGCGCGATGAATCGAAGAAGAAAGAAAAACCCCCTACTCGATTACACAGCAGGCGCGGATATTGGAAACCGCTGGAGTGAAGTATGACCAAGAACATCACTATATTTTATGCCCATTCTTCCTATGATACGGAAGACCACATCAATAAGGCTTGTAAGAAAATAAAAGAACTTATCCGGGCTCGGGGAGAGCGTGCGGGTAAGGACTTGAAAGTCACCATAGTTCCGGGGAGGGACGACTTTCGAGTCCATCACAGAGGAGATTGGAACTCCTGGGCTAAGAGTGTAACTAACCGGGAACACTCGATTACCAGGAAGCCGTATTACGACATGATTGTAATCCCAACTCCTTACGTGGGCCGGGCGACTGCCCAGGTTGTCGGCATGGCAATCCGAGTCGGTCGTCCGGTTTTCCTCCTCTGTCAACACGAAGAACGTGGGGATGCTCCGGAAATCCAAAGGATTACCCAGGTTTATCCCTATGACGAAGAAGACTGGGCGGGCGGATACCGCTGTGACCCAGACCCCCAACTAAAACTTCCCTTGAAGGAGAAGAGTAATGCCAGTCCCAACGATTGAAGAACGAGTAAAAGCTCAGGTAGAACCTGGAAAACTTATCTATGACCTTGGAGCAATCGGACTCTCTTACGAGAAGATTGCCGTGGAAATGGGAAAACACCTCGCTGGGGCCAACCCCAGTGTCCAGAGTCTCCGTAGGTGGAAGCTCGGAAAGACGACACCATCCCGAATGAATGGGGCAGCCCTTGCCTTGGTCCACCAAGAATTCTGCGGAGAATCCCAATGAGCAGCTTTGTCACTCAGATTCAAACAAACATCAAGAGCCCAGACGGTGAGGACTACACCGTAAACATCGGTAAACACACCCTTTTAATCGGGAACAACGAGTCCGGGAAAAGTGCGATTGCTGAAGCTGTACAGCTTGCCCGGACGGGAAGTGCCTACGGCCTCCTGTACCGGGATAAGCCCATCAAAGATGGCAAGCTCCTCTCTGCCCTGATTCCCCCCTCACAAGACCAGGCCACAGCTACTGCTCGGTTCGAGAACGGGAGCATCCGAGAGTGGGTTCTCGAGCGGGGAAAAAGGCCCAAGTCTTCTGGAGCGAATGAAGGACAAGGCACCCTGTCAATTGCGGAGTTGCACTCTGTGATGTCTGGCAGTGCAGAGACCAAGGTGAAGTTCTTCTGGGAAGTGCTATGCGAAGAAGTCACAGCAGCAGATCTTATGGGCCTCTTGCCCAAGGACTTGCATGAGACTCTGGTTCTCACGTGTCGCCTCGACCGGCCAATCAGCCTTACGGATCTTCTGACGAAGATAGGATCTCTCCAGCGAGACCAGAGTGCCCAGGCAAAGGCGAGCAAGATTGCGCTTGAGTCTATGGGAACTGTGAAGTTCGTAGGGGATAATGAGCTTGCGGGAGTTTGGGCTACCCTACAGCGGGGCATGCTCCGAGACTTACTTAAGGTAATCTACCTTGACTATAAGGCAGACCCCATGCTCCAAGCGGGGCACGTCCTGAGCCACCTTACGAAACAGTTGGGAGGGAAGGAAGCAATCCAGCGCATTCCACCAACCGACGACCTCCTTGGAGAAATCGGAGAAACTCTCTTACACCGTCGGATGACTCGGGTGGCTACATTGGCCAAGAATGGAGAAACCAGAGCCTCGGGTCTCTCTTCTTCACTCAAGGCCCTCAAGAGTGCGGTCATTCAAGTGATGCACGATATGCTCGATGAGGTAGCTGCTAAATTCTGTAAAACAGCAGGTGCGTTCTTGCCCAAGGGAGAAGCTCTCCTGTTCGACGCCTCGAATGGTACATTGGACATTGGGCTTAAGCGGGATGAGGAGCAGTACACTGCACTCTCGGGAAGCACAGAAGCACGCCTTCTTGCTGCAATCGCAGCGGGAATAGCGTTTCCCAGCGACCTAATTGTAGTAGACGACCGAATGTGGGA
>TARA_R110002012_G_scaffold83005_5_pt1 | contig 18961 bp, 24 predicted proteins | sample TARA_R110002012 | Tara Oceans TARA_R110002012 (sample SAMEA4396515) | marine metagenome | biome: Westerlies Biome; feature: [DCM] deep chlorophyll maximum layer (ENVO:01000326); material: water (ENVO:00002006), including particulate matter (ENVO:01000060) such as... | depth 40 m
TTGAGGGAATCTCTCGAAGCTGAACCTGTTAAAGAAGAGGCTGAAACGGCGGCATAATGCTTGTTCGGAAGTGTACCAAGGGGCATAAGATTTATATCTTTAAGCCAAGAACTAAAGAGAATGTTTCATACAAATTTAGTGATGATGAGACAGTTTCTTTTGATGCACAGAACAAGAGTTATATAGTTACAAGTGACGGAGCGGTTGTTAAGAGGACTAATTCTTTTATTACCGCTCAGTCCAGTTATGATGATGAATGTAAAAAAGAACATTCAGATACAATTGGGCCAATTAAAATTGGTAAACATAAATTAGTTAATGGTGTTGCCACAGAAATAAATTAGGAAATAATATGTCAATACGTAAATACACAGAAAGTGAAGCATTAAATGTTCAGCTTGGTCAAGCAGGTTGGGATATAGTTAGCAATGCAACAATTAACGCTCACACATATGTAGCAATAACAGTACTTGTAGGTACTGAAGTGATTGCAGATAATACTGCTAGTGGAACAGTTTCAGCTACATCAGTAGACACAGATTTGGGAGATACTCTTTCAACTGTAGAAGTTCCAGAGGGTTGCACTATATATGGTAGGTGGTCTGCTGTTACAATAGGTGCTAACGATACTGCTATAGTATATAGAGGTTAATATGAAATCAAATAAGGGAAACTCACTTGCTGAATTTACTGTTACCCTTGCTCTCATGGCTACTTTGGCTTCTACTGCCGCTCCTGCTTTTAGTCGTATCGGTGAAGGCGCTAAGGCAAAGCAAACGAAAAGAAATTTAGATAAGATAGTTCGCTCTGCAGAAATGTGGTACAATCAACAAGTAGAATTTTATGGAATGGGAAGATTCCCAAGTCAGGCTCATAGAACTAGCAGTGTTGGAGAAGTTGTTGATTATAACAATAATAGAAGAATTGAATCTGAAGAATTAGAGGAAGCAACTTTTGTATCAGTCTGGAATGATACATCTTTTTTGCATTTATTTGACAATGATACTTTAAAGAGTCCGTACCAGGAAGGTCAATATGCTTTTGCAATTGTAGGTGGCTCTGGAACTGGGAACGATATAGTGTCTCCAATTTTTATAGTTGTTGATTTGGAAAACGTAGAAGATTTTTATTTATATTATAAACCATAAGAAAATATATGAATATTGAAAAATTATTAACAATGATACAGCAAATTGAATTATTAAATTCATTAAAAAATGATATGTCATTTGGTCAGGTTCCAGATTATATGGTTCAAGACAGATCTGTTAAGCAAGGAGTTATGAGTCAAGATAGTTTATTTAACAATCAAGGTTCTGATGAGTATTATAATAACTCAATGGTAGGCAGTAATAATATTGAATTGCCAGAATTTAACAAGCCTGAACAGGAAAATATACCAGTATCTTTTTCAGATTTCTTTGGCAATCCTCAATACAATTACGAGCAATCTATAATGGTTCCAAGAAAAGATGATATAGATGACTAATGAGTCAAAAAAGCCTAAAACTGCAAGGAGCTATAGAGCTACTGTGGTGGGAGACAATACTGTTGTCTCTATTAATCTTAAATGGGCCGGGCAGGTGCTTATACTTGTCGCTGGACTTGTGTATTCGTACTTACAAGTTGAGAATAGAATTAGAGAGCTTGAGCGAAGAGTTGAATTATCTGATACAAGCATTAGTGACCTTATCAATAGGCACATAGTAGAGGAAGAAGCTAAGATAGCTCAGATGCAGCAAGAATTAGATTGGTATGAAAAAGAATTAAACCTCAATCCACTAAGTTGGGGAAAAAAGAAAAGGAAAAAATAATGCCTAGAAAGAAAAAGAAAAAAGGATTATACGCTAATATACATGCTAAGAGGAAAAGAATTAAAGCTGGAAGTAAGGAAAAAATGAGAAAGCCTGGAGCAAAAGGAGCTCCCACTGCTAAAGCATTTAAACGTTCTGCAAAAACTGCTAAAAAAAGAAAGAAGAAAAGATAATGCCGTTGCCATTTCATTGTATTGAATGTGATAAGCCTATAAGTCAGGCTTTAAATGGAGTTTGTGATGAGTGTAGTCAAGAGGAAGAATAATGGATTTTCTAGCAATATACTCGGAAGCGGGTATGATAGGTGTCGTAGGGGCTATGTTTATGTTCATGGTTTACTCGATGAACAAAAGAGGGAACGAACAGGCAGAGGCTTTGCAAAATTTAAAAATAGAAAACAAGGGTCAAAGTGAGACTCTTGAAAATATGGAAGGTATGATTATTAAACTAATTAACAGATGGAATCAATCAGATGATAAGCTAGATAGAAAGTTTGATAGCCTTACAAAAGAAATAAATGATTTAGACAATCAAGTCTCTGAAATCAAAGGTAGTTTATCTAGAGTAAACGGAAAGCACTGAGTTATAATATGGCTAAAAAGAAAGATGCTAAGCTAACTAGAGCAGGAGTAGGTGGTTATAATAAACCAAAAAGAACTCCTAGTCACCCTAAAAAATCTCATGTAGTAGTAGCTAAGGTTGGTAGTAAAACTAAATTAATACGCTTTGGGCAACAGGGTGTAAAGACAGCTGGTAAACCTAAAAAAGGAGAGTCTTCTAGGCAAAAAGCTAGGAGAAAATCTTTTAAAGCAAGGCATGGAAAAAATATAGCTAAGGGTAAAATGTCAGCAGCTTACTGGGCAAATAAGGTTAAGTGGTAATGGATAGTGTAAAGGTAGCATCTGCAAGTTTAGTAAATTATGGGTTGTCACTTGCAGACGTAAGTTTAATATTGCAATGTATTGTAGCAATTATGACTATAATTTATTTAGGATATAAAATAACAAATATAAGGAAACAATAAAATGGAATGGATGAATTGGGAAAACTTTGCATACTTAATGGTAATTATCTTAGGTGCTGTTAGCACTATGGTTGCTACTAAATATCGCATAGTTGTAAAAGAGTTAAAGGAAGTTGCGGCTAAATACCATGAGGCATCTAAAGATGGTAAGATTACAAAAGCTGAACAACAAGCCATTGCTAAAGAATGTATGGATGTAATGATGGCAGTAGTTAAAATGGTTTGGAAATTCTAATGAAATTTGAAGACATAATAAATGATGTTTTTGAAAAAGAAGGTGGGTATGTTAATGACCCAAAAGACCCTGGTGGTGAAACAAAGTATGGAATATCTAAACGAGCATTCCCTAATGTTGATATAAAGTCTTTAACTAAGGACAGTGCTAAGAAGATATATAAAGAAAATTACTGGATTCCATCAAAAGCTGAAAATATACCTGAGGATTTAAGACATATATATTTTGATATGTGTGTTAACTTTGGAATGCGTGGAGCTGGCAGGGTTTTACAAAGAGCCTGTAATGGTAAGAATAAAAATAAAATTGAAGTTGACGGAAGAGTTGGTAAAAAAACTATTTCAGCTTGTAAAAATTTAGAACCAGATAGGCTTAGGGCTTATAGGGTTTTAAAATTTGGACACATAGTCTATAAGAATGTATCTATGGAAAAATTTTGGTATGGTTGGTATAGAAGAGCTTTGGAGGTTTAATGGCTAAGCAGTACTATACAATAAATAGTTTCGCAAAAGGAATGAATAATTTAAAAGACCCTAGAGATATAGCTGAGGACGAAGCTAATTTTGTTCAAAATATGTCTATAGAATCTCAAGGTAAAATAAAAAGTGCTGGTGGATTTTATGGTCATGGAGTTGGCAATAGTGGTGCTGGACTTATTGGCAATGGTAAGTATGTAGCTGACAGAGGTAGTTCCTCTACTGATGCTAATGCAATAACCGTTGTTGGCTCAGGTGGATATAATTTATTTTACTTTGAATCAGACCACAGTGCTGACTATGATAGTAGTTTAGCTGGTCTAAGGACTAGTAATGGTACAGATGCTGATGGAGTTCTAACATTTCAACAAACTTCTACATCAGAAAGTTCAGGATTTACGCCTCCAGCTTCAGTAGAAACTACAGATACTGAAGCAGGTAGTGCTGGAGGGCCACCAGGATAATGCCAACACCAACACAACAGCACATGATATTGCACGGAGGTTCAGACCATTCTATCTATACCAACAATAGTATTAAAATTGGTGACAATATAAAGATAAGCGGGACTACGAATAATGACGGTAATTTTACAGTTTTAGATATAGTAGATAAAGGGTCAACAAGTATAAGTGGTGGAAGTCCAGGTACTGATATTGCATATGTTTTAAAGGGAAGAGGACTTACAACAGAAACAGATACTAATAAGGTTGTAAGTATAAAAGTTAATCGAGGAACTGGAGATAAGTTATTAGCTATTGGTAGAGCAGACGAAATAAGTAATGTTAATTATGGAATTGATGTTTGGTCTTTTAATGATTCAACTATAGATACTAGCTCTCCAAGTCTTTCTGAAAATAATGGATGGACTCAATCGGCTATAAACCCAACTTTTAAGGGTAATGATTCTAAGTATATATTTTACTTTGCAGATGAGTCGTTAAGAGTTTGTAATATAAATGAAGAAAATCCATCTATTATAAAATGGTATGGCTATATACAGAGAAATCAATTTGGTAAGAATGAAGGTCTTGCATTTTCTGAGTGGCAAGAACATCCAAATTTATTAACACCTCCATCTAATGCTGGTGCAATATCAATAGGTTATTTAAATGGCGCAAGTAGCAGTGAGCATGATGGGTCAGACCAAGCTACAAACTTTTATAAAAATAATAGAGGTGTAGCCTATGTAATAAAAGGGCCACATTCAGGAGGAACAGCCATAGCTCTTACAGAGGACATAGCAAGTAGTGAATTACTATTTGGTTTTGATGATACTAATGCTACAAATATTGACCAGTTTTATGCTGGCGATGTAGTAACTATAGCAACTGCATTAGGAACAGCTCCTACAGAATTTTTATTTTGTACTAAGCCTCCTTTAGATGACACAGAAGTTTCTTTTAGTAGGCAGTACGGAGGATATGGAGGCACTAGCACATACAGTGATAATGATAGCAATGTTATTAAGAGGGGAAAAGCTTTTAATATAGGAGTTACTGAAGATAGTGCATCTGGTTTATGGCCTTCTGGTAGCTGGGAATTTTGGCAAACATTTATTTATGATGGAGACCAAGAATCTTTACCTGTTCAGGTAGGAGATGGAGCAGCTTCATTGGCAGTTGGAACACTAGATAATACAACTGGAGACCTTGCTTTAAAAGTAAGCACATTTTGGGATACTGCATACAACGGTAGGATAACAGGAGGAAGAGTTTACATAAGGGAGAAGGGTTCTCCAGATCCGTTAGGTTTGCTATTAGATATTGATATAGTAAAGGGAGCTAGAACTTCTATGTTGGATGACCATACTCCATGGACTCTAGAAGCTGGAGACGGTTTTCATGTTACTGGATTAATATGTTCAGGCCCAAACATAGATACTTATACATCTTTAAATGGATTTAGTCCTGAAGAAGGATTTGTTTCTATTGGTCAGCAGGGAGATTTATATAAGTCTTCTGTTGTTTCTGGAAGAAGAGCTTTTATAGCTAATGTAAAGCATAAAAATCAAAACCAAGAGTCTATAAAACATGGTGACAGAATAATGTATTCAGAGTTAAATAAATTTGATACTTTTCTTGAGTCTAATTTTATAGACGTTTCAAAGGGAGACTATGGTGAGTACGTAGCACTAGAGTCTTATGCAGATAGGTTACTTGCTTATAAGCATAACCTGTTGCACGTTATTAATATAAGTAATCCTAACCCTAGCTCTTGGTTTTTAGAATCAACTGCTAAATACTCTGGCGTTAGCTTTCCTTTTAGTGTCACTAAAACAGAATTTGGTATAGCTTGGGTAAATGAATTTGGTTGTTTCTTTTACGATGGTCAGAATATAATAAATTTAGTAGAAAACAAAATAGCTATTACTAATACTACAGAAAGTTCTTCAGTAAATTGGTCTGAGTTTGTGAACGGGACTGCTAATTTAAAAGATGTAATGCTTGGATATGATGCATTAAGTAATTTATTAATAGTAGCTAGGTCTCCAGATAATGGAACAGACAATAGCGAGATAGCTTACACTTATTGTTTTAATACTGGAGGCTGGACTGTAAATAATAATATGTTTATAGATAGCGGTAGCTATACTAATTTTATTACTGATTGGAATAATAATTTAACTGTTGGATACCAAACTGATACTGACAGTATAACATTCCAAAAATATTTACCAGTCATTAAAGCTCAAGATGGTCAAATTGTTACCACTAGAGATATAGATTTTGGTCAACCTGCAGTAAAAAAGAAAATATATAAAGTAATAATGACATATAAGTCAAGCGAAGAACAGCAAACTCCTTTATATTATTCTGTAGATGGTAAGAAAACTTTTCTTGCTTTTTCAACTGGAAGTAATATAACACCTCAAGGTAACACAGGAGGAGCAGGATACTTAGAAAGCTCCGCTACTTGGGATGTTGCAACCTTCACAGCTAATAGTGTTATAACTTGTCAGAGTATACAATTTAAAGTAACACCACCTACTTCTTCTACATTTGAAATAAATGATATAACTATAGAATATAGGGTAATAGGAAGTGCGACAGTTACATAATGGATAGAAATTTAAGAAGAGTTTTAAATACTAAGCAAAATAACATTGATTTAAAGAGAGATGTATCTATTTCTAACATGATAGATGGTCAAATAAGTATATCTCGGAGAATCGGAGAAGCTTTATCTTTAGTAGTTAAGTCAGGAGGTAGGCTTTGGAAAACTTATTTAAGCCATGATGGTAATCAATATGTTGATAAAGATTTAGAAGTTTCAGGGAATTTAAATGTCAGGGGTAGTGTGTATGGTAATCAAGTTATGATGTTTTATCATCCATTTGATGCTACTGGCTCAGGAAAAGTTTACATTCCTTGGAGCTCAGTAAGCGACGATTCATCTATTAATTATTATAATAATTTTATAGCTCCTTATGATGGAAAGCTTTTGAAAGTTATTGGAAGGTCTCAAGAGGCGCTAGGCAACACAGTAATAGGTTTTCATAAAGCATCTGATGGGACAGAAAGCCCAAGTACTACAGCAACTGAAACAATAACTGTAAATATGGCTGCAGATGATACGAGTTATACATTTGATTTTACATCAACATCTTCTTTTAACAGGGGAGATGTTATAGCAGTTTCAATAGACCCTACTAATACGCCAAACCATTCTAGAGTAACATCTGTTTGGTTGTTTAATATAAATTAAAAGGAAAATATTATGGATTATAGAACAGCATTAGCTAAAATAAGACAAGAGCGGTCAGATGTTGGTAAGGCACTGACGGCGGCTCAAGTTAATATAGGCTCAGATTTAACAAAGAAGGGCGAGGCTATCGGAACTGGTCAAAGTGCTGGGTCTTTTTTAGGGCCAATTCTTGGAGATTATTTAATAGGAGGGTTTTTAAATTTAGTAGCACCCGGATTAGGTAGTACTTATCAGGCAGCTAAAAGTAGTCCTATATTAAAAGCAACGGGAACTGCTCTTTATTCTTATGGTGGCTCTAAAATTGGAGCTGAAGTAGGAGACAGGCTTAGTGGGGACGTAAGGGACGCTACTCCTATGGTAGAAGATTATTTAGGAGATACAATATCTGGAACTCAAGCTATGAGATTTGACAGAGGAGCATCAGAAGCTCTTGACTTACAAACAGATGAACAATTAAAATTGTTGGACGACTTAGTTAATACAGAGGCTCTAGGCTCTGGCGCAAGTTCGTTTTTAAAATCTATAACAGGAGATGTTATATCTGGAATGGGTGATAAATATCAAGACAGTTTAGACGCTATATCAGCGACTAGAGAACTTACTAGCGGGGATTATGTTGATGCGCTGACTAAAGCATCTGGGGAAAAAGGTTCTATATTTAAAGACATATTTGACATAAGTCCTATACTAAGCCCCATTGCAGATGAGCCTGGAAAAGCTACTAATATTACTAGTGCAATGATGACGGATACTCTGAACTATGAAAAGTTATTAAGTGATTTATCTAAGGTAAGAGGAGGTTAAATATGCATGACGGAACAAATCATTCAGGATTCTTAACACTAGAGGAATTATTACCAGAGGGGTTACTTGATGCCTACGATACTAGTCCCTTTCAAGATTTACTTAGTGCTGAGTTTGATACTGGTTTATTAGACATAACAAAGCAAGCTGGTCAGGACAATATTTTTAATACAATAATGGGAGGTCAGACTTCATATATGCAAGTTCCGGGTCAAGCATCTGCTGCTGGAGCATCTGGATTTGCTGGAGCTGATTCAAGCAGAGGGTTAATTACTGCTCAAGGCGCTCAAAGAGGTATGTTTGCAGATATAACTGAAGCTACTTTAGGTGCTAAGAAAGCAGATATAACTGCATTAGAAGGCTTAAAAGATAGAGCTTTTAATATGTTTACTGATATACAATTAGATATGGATATGTTAGACCCAGATGGTGATGGTGATGGTGGTACTCCTACTGTATACATTGGAAGCGATGGAATTAGTTATGAATTTGGAGGTGACGGAGTGCCCACAGGGGATTCAGTATTTGGAACAACAGTATATAACGATAGCACAGGCCAGTTATGGTATTATGGAGGTGGAGGTTGGCAACTATATGAAGGAGACTTGCCAGGAGACACAGGAGGAGACGATGGCGTGACACCACCTAACCCACCTAACCCACCTAACCCACCTGACCCACCTAACCCACCAGGCGGAGGCGGAGACGGAGGCGGACTAGGCTGTTTCTTAGCCGGAACTATGATTCTTACTGGAGATGGGACTGAAATACCTATTGAAGAAATTAAAAAGGGTATGGAAGTATATGCTTACGATGAAGAGTCAGCTGAATTAAAATTAAGTAAGGTTAGTAAAACATTTTTTCACCCAAAAGAAAATACCTATTTAGTTATTAATGATAATTTACTAGTAACTCCTAATCATCCAGTATTAAATAATAATAAGTGGGTTGAAATTGGAGAGCTTGGAGAAGGAGACATGTTAACTGATAAAGATAACAATCCTATCCCTATTAGTAAAATAAAAGAAGTAAATGAGTTATCTGATGTATTTAATTTTGAAGTTGAAAAGTATCATACATATGTAGCTGAAGGTATTATTGTTCATAATAAAGGAATAGAAGACCCCGGTGGTGGCGATGATGACATAGGTGGTGGTAATTTTGGGGATGATTTCTTTTGGCCAACAGGCGGATAAAAAAATATAGGAATTAACATGGCAAGAAAAGTAAATATAAACACATTTAACCCACAAGCTGGAGTATCTATTCCGGGTTGGGCAACTGAATCATATAAGCAAACTATTGATACTTTAGGTGATGTAGTAAGTGATGTCACTGGAGAGGTAAAGCAGGCTAGAAAAGATAATATGGCTTTTGCTTTAGAGTCTTCTAGGATTGCTCAAAGAGACCGCGAGTTTGAATATAAAAAAGACTTAGACGATTTTAATATAGCGAAGGATAATTTTGAACAAGCTACTATTGGATTGACTGGTTCTTCAGAGGATATAGATGTTTTTGATGAGTATATAAAAGGATTGCCAGCTACAGATAATCCAAGACTTCAGGAGTTTTACGATGGTCAAAGAGAATTAAACACCAGAAGAAAAAAAGATTATAACATAACTAAAGACAACATTAGAAATCTTTTCCTAGGAGGCATGCCTGATGCAGAGCTAGAAGAGTCTGGGTTAGATACTAGATTAGATTCTTGGACAATGCAATACTTTAAAGACCCATCTAATTGGAATAAATATATTACTGAATATACCTTCAAGCAAAGATTTCCTGAATACAATCCAGATTACTTGACTCAGGAAAAAACTAAAGCTGTTATGAGAACTGCTTCAGATATACTACCTATGTTGCTAAGAGCTGAGCCGGGTTCTAAAACTTATAAAAAATATGAAGACCAATGGAATCTAGCTATGGGCATGATTGGTGATGATGCTCAAGCTGGTATTGATTTTAGCATGAGTGGAAATATGGATTCTCAATACGCTAAAGATACAGGTCAAACTCTTCAATCAATAGCAAGTAGAAGAGAGCAAGACTCAGAAGGTTTAGATTCTGAAATCAATAGCTATTATGCAGGAGGCGAAGAGCAGGATAAAGGTACGCTAGAAGGACTAGGAGATTTTATTGAGTCTGCATTTTCTGACCCATCGGGTGATTTTATTAGTGGAGTTGGACAGAGTATTTCTGATTCTGGATTAGGTACAATAGGGAGATTTTTAAACAGAGAAGAAGGCCCACTTGGAACAGTTGGAAGGTATCTATCAAGAGAGGATACTGACTTGAGTTCAGAGTTAGATAAGGCAGTAGGTTCTCTAGGTCAAGGATTAGGTGATTTGTATACTGACGCTTCTCAAGAATTGCCTGCAGTTACTGAGACTTTAGGTGAAGGATTTAAGGCTTTACCGGATGTGGCTAAGGAAACGTATGCTGATTTTGCATTAAAACATCCAAATATTACTAGTGGATTAAAAGGAGCTGGTCTTGCTCTAGCTGCTACAAATCCAGTAACTTCTTCATTAGTCATGTCTCAAGTAGATTCAGAAGACATGGAGAGTGTTAAACAGTTCTCTATTGATTCTTATAATAAAGCAGCTCCCATACTTAAAGATATTGGATATTTAGCGTTAGATAAAACTGATGATGCTATGACATCTGGGTTAAAATATGCTACAGAAAAATTTACAGGAGCTATTGAAACAGTTCAGGAGGCTAGAGGCCCTAAGATGGCTCTGAGAAGAGGCATGGAGGTTATGAGCACATTGCCCCATAGAGCTATTGAATTTTTTAATCTTAATAGGAATCCAGCTATAGATAAATATGTAGAGCAAGGCATGAGCTTTGGAGATGCAACCGCACAAGCTTATAAAGATGCTATTGATAATGGAGGTCAATACTTTACAACTTCTTTTATATCATCAGGTGAAGGAGCTCCGCCAAAACACATATATAAAAAAACATTAGTAGATTATGCAACTAATAAGAATCTTGGCTTTATTGATAGACCTGCATTTAAAAAATCAGGAGCTGTCCCAGACAGTATAAAGAATGCACCGGGTAAATTTGTTAGCCCTAGGTGGATAGCTTGGAATACAAACGAATTAGAAAAGAAAGTTCTTGAGCAGTATGCTAAGGTAACAGATACAAATAATCAAGAACCTCAAGTAGCAGCTAAATCAATTTCTTCAATTAAGAGAAGTTCTAGTAATTTAGTAAAGGAACTTAGAAAAATTAAAAACGAAATAAAAAAATCTCCTGATATAGCAAAAGGAGAAATGACGGTAAAGGAAGAGGTTATAGATAAATTAATAATGCAAGCATCTAGATTAAAAAATCCAAAGGATGCTTTAATAAAATATTATGAAGAGTTTAATAAATATAAATTTTCTCCAACTTCTGTAGGTACTTTTAATATGCCTGTGCCAGCTGATACAACATCAAATACTATGGAAATGATGTTTGATTCTTTTAGGCAGACAAACCAATAGTAATTTATGGCTAGATATACAAAGCAATCTCTAATAAATGAATTTAGAGCTGGTAATCCTGATGTAAAAATGGGAGATGATTCTTTATTTTACAATATAATGAGAGCTAATCCTAATCTTAGAAATCAGGTAGAAGATTATAACCAAGAAATTGGAAAGTCATATATAGATTACTTACCTGACTTTATAAAAGAAGGGTATAATAGGTCTCTTACTGGAACTGCAGATGAGTTACTTAATGGTAAGAAAAGATTTGATATGAGTGAATACAATCCAGGAGTTCTCCAAGATATAGCATCTTCTGCTATGAGCTTGTTAGTTCCTACAGATTGGGCAGCTCTCGGGCCAGTAGGTAAGGTATTTGGAACTGTTGGCAAGGTTACTTTAAAGTCTTTTGTTGGCGCTGGAGTTCCTAGTGCTACAGCTACTAAGGCCGTCAGATCTGCTATAGCTCAAAAAGTAGGCTCCGGTGCTGGTGTATTTGGTACTTACTCTGGATTAGGCAATGCATTGAGACAAGAAATAGACACTGGTAAGATAAATATAGATGAAGTAACAGAGCAAGCATTAAAAGGTAGTATACTTGGTGCTGTAACTGGAGGTGTTGGAGGCACATTAGGTGCTAGAGGAGCTAGTTCAGTTACTAAAGTTGCGGCAGAGGTAGGGGCTCTAGGGACACTTAGTCCTACACTAGAAGGTAGGATGCCTAGTCCTGATGATTATTTTCATACAGCAGGAGTTATATTAGGTGTAAAAGGAGGTGCTAAATTATTTTCTAGTCCAGCTAATATTAAAAAACTTTTTGAAAAAGAACCTGCAACAGAAATATATAAACCAACAAAAGAACAAGCAACAGGATTGGCAACTGCCGGAGTCAAGGGAATGATGGAGGCTATGCTCACAAGAGAAAAATGGGTTTCTAAAGATTTACAAGGCAGTCCCTATAGCTCTGTAAATATTATTGGTTCAACATCTAAGTCTTATAAGGTTAAAGATTTATCAAGTAATAAATATAGAAATATAAGTAAAAATAATTTTCATAGATTATACACTAGATCTGGTCAGGACTTGGGCTCTGGAACGGTTAGGCAGTCTACTGAAAAAGAGATAAGAGGTTACGAATCATCTTTAGGTATTAGTAAGTCTGCTAGCCAAGGAAGAAGAGAAAAGTATTGGTCAGTTGAAAAGGAAGTAGCTGGAGGTAAACAAAAATTTTCTTTTTTAAAAGACGCAAAAGATGGAGAACTATTTGAATATAATCGAAGATTAAAACAAGAGCATGATATTATACAAGAAACAAAGAGACTGCAAAAAGATGGGATAGAAGTTCCTTCAATGCCTAAGACTAATTTTATTGATAATTACTTTCCAAAACAAGTAGCTGAAATGTTTGAATTTTTAAAATCACCAGAGACGTTAGCTAAAAATCCATTAGCTAGAAAGTATATTAGCGAGGTAAGAAAATATCATGATAGAAAAGCTGAGATAGCTAGTAGCCTTATGAATCAAGCTATTTCGGAAGGCTTAGATAAGAACCCTACAAGAAGAGAATTAGCAAAACTTGGATTTAGAGGTAAGGATGGGTTAAAAAAATATTGGGAAAACATGAGTGATAAGAAAGAATCAGGTCAACTCTTGGAATATAATTCAGTATATGATAAGGCGTATAAGCTTGCTGTGGAGACAGGTGTTCCAGTTCCAGGTTATATACCAAATTATTTAGCTAGGATGATTAGGCCAGAGATAGCTGAAATATTATTTAATGATGTCCAGACTGTATCTTCCAAAATGGTTGGAGCAGGGAAGTTAATGGATGCATTTACTAATACAAAAGATTGGATAAAAAGAAATCCAAAAAAAGCATCTGAGTTAGAAAGTATAATTAAAAAATCTCAGCTAAGCAAAGAGATGAGCGCTGTGTTAAAAGAAAATTATGACCCTAAAAAAGGTACATTATTAGAATCTTTTGTAGATATAGGTAAGACATCATACAATGATTTATATAGTGTATTTGGTAACCTAGAAAAATCAAGAACTATAAAGATGCCTAAGGATTATTACGAAAGAGATTTTAGAAAAATAACTCATAGTTATTTATATGGTGCGGCAAAAAGAATTGCTGAGGTAGAAGTATTTGGTAAGAGGGGTGAAAAATTTAACGCCTTAAGAGAGGCTGTAAAGCAAGATGGTAACTTTAAGGAAGTGTCAATGATGAATGAAGTACATAGTCATGTCATAGGTACTATAAATAAAGACCCAGCTTACGCCCTTTCTCCTAAGGGTAAAAAGCTAGCTGAATCGGTAATGGCTTGGGAGACTAGTACTAAAATTGCATTAGGTACTGCTACTATACCTAATACATCTCAGTTTATGATATCTTCTGCTTTAGATGCAGGTTATTGGAGGTTTATTAGAGGCGTTGCATCATTGGCTAGCCCTAAAGTTAGAGAAGCTATTAGAAAATCTGGTGCTACAGAGTATAGTATGCTAACAGAGTTACTTGGCACAAAATCTAGGAGTGCGATAGGAGGTAAGACTGCTGATTTCTTAGCAACATACTCCGGATTTAAGGGTATAAATTTAATAAATCAGTACACTGCTGCCGCTACAGCTAGGGTATTTATGAAAGACCTACATAAAATTGCTAATAAGTCTCCTATTAAACAAAGAAGAGAGTGGGCTAATGATAAGTTAAACAGGATGGGTTTAAAATCAAACAAGCCTTTAAGTGAAAAAGATATTATCAGCGGGACTAATAGATATGCTAGAGATATGAATCTCCAAAAAGATGTAATTAAAGACCCATTAATAATGAATAATCCTAGGGCACAATGGTTTTTTCAATTTAAAAGATTTGGATATAGGCAGGCTAAATTAATAGATGATATAATAAGACAAGATTTAAAAAATGGTAATGTATTATCTGTGCTTAGGTTAGGTGTAGCAGGTTATGCAGGAGGTACTGCAGTATCTGTAGCTAAAAAATACTTCAAAGAATTTCTAAGTGGAGAACCATCATTTGACCCTAGGGCTGAACTACCAGAAGATTTTGAAGATTTAATTGAGGGTATATCAGCTGTCGGTGCTTTAGGTATGTTTGGAGATATGCTATCATCTGCTGTTGATGTTGCCGAGAGCCCAACAAAGGCTATGGCTTTTATGATTAGCCCTCCAGTATTATCTAGTGCTGAAAATATCATGAATTTTTTTGTTAAACTAGAAAAAGATGCTCAGACATATGGCCCTGATATGATATCTAGAATGCCATCAAGAGTAGCTAGCTTATTAGGAACTGTGCCTACAGAGATATTAAAAAGAATAGAGCCAGAGGGAATGTCAGAAGAAAGACTTGAGGGTAGGAAGTCTTTTATAGTTAAGAAAATTAATAAATACTTAGATGCAGGACAATTTGATAAGGCTTATGGTGTTGCTGAAGGATGGAATACTACTCACCCTGACAGCCCGATTAGTCCTAGAAGTATCAGTATGAGAAACGTATTTAAACGTATGATGGAAAGAGAGATTAAAAAATCTAAGAATAAAATCAGGCTGCCAGAGTTTTTAGACGAGCTACTATAGCAAAACTTTTATCCTATCCATAATTAGCTTAGCTATCTGTGGAACTATTGCGTTTCCGAGTCCTTTAATTCTGTCCACCCAATCGGGAACCCCATCAGCCATTCTACCCACCGAGGGTTCAAACGCCCAGTAGTCTGCTCCTTCTCTTGGATGACAGCATCCAAATATCTCCTCTTCAATCTGTGATTGTGACTCTTGCTCCCTAGAGGCCCCACTCCTTTGTATGCGCTCGCTTGTGGCGTCGGATACAGATCTTTGTGTGTCGTTACTGCTTGACTGAGACTCACTGAGTGTTTCGATTTCTTTGTTCTCTGCTTGCTTTTTAGCTGACCCACGAACACGTCTGACTTTGTCGGTGTCGGAAAGTTCACCCTCTCTACGTGATTTACTGCGTCCTTTAACTTGACTCCCCATCTCTGTCCCTTCTTGTTTACCCTGGAGAACGACCCGTTCCGATAGCTTACGTTCTTTACTACTCCGCCCTCCGTGTCGCTCACTCTCGGGGTAGGCCACAATCCAAATTCTTTTTCTCGTGTGCCAAGCTCCAATGTCGTTTGCTCCGATAACAACCCACTCTGCATTGTACCCGATTTCGGCAAGACCTTCAATGACTCTTGTTCCTCCTCGAAGAGTGAGCATTGGGACATTTTCAATGATTGCGTATCTCGGTCGTACCTCGCTAATGATTCTAAGCATTTCAAACCAAAGACCTGACCTAGTTTCTTTTCCAATTCCTGCTCCTTTTCCTGCTTGTGATATATCTTGACATGGGAAACCTCCTGTTATCAAGTCTATATCGTTAAATAAATTACCATCTAGCTCACTTATGTCGTCGTATATAGGGACATTAGGAAAGTTTTTCTCTAATACCTTCTTGCAATACTCTTCTATTTCACAGAAGCCTACTACATCTAAGTCTTCTTCCCATGTCCACCTTGCCGCTAGAGCAAAGCCTCCTATACCACTAAACAAGTCTAGCATTCTCATTAATCAAATAACTCCATTTTTCTTATCTCTTCTCCTCTTCCTCTTATTGATTGCATAGCACGCTCTTCATTATCATATACAGTACATCTATTACCATCATAACCTACTTTACATAGGTTTGTATTGCCATATCTATTCTTAGCTACTATAAGTTCTAGGTAACATTCGCTATTACCATCTTCACCATACCTAGTAACCCAAGGATAGTGGCTAAATAATACCATCTCTGCATCCTGCTCTAAGTTTCCAGACTCTGCTAAGTCGGATAACCTAGGAACTCTGTCGTTTCTATGCTCCATGTTTCTATTCATTTGAGATACTAGTAGTACACACATGTCTTCAGATTTTGCTAACCATTTGTATTTCCTAGTCGTATCCCCTATCTTATGTCTCAAGTCTCTATTATCATTAGATGGGTACTCTATTAAACCTATATGGTCATCAATAACTACATCAGGACTAATAGCTTTTATCTCACGAAACGAACCATCTAAGTCCCTTATGTCATCAAACATAAATAAGTTATCTTCATACTTTTCTCTAATCATGTTAGAAACTTCTTCTATCGTATCACTATCTATATCTACATTATGCCTAAGGTTTCTATAAGGTAAATCTTTAGACTCCATAGCCATAAACTTCTTCATCATCTCCACATTAGGCATCTCCCTGTTAAACATAACTACTTTCTTACCATCATTAACTAGGTTTCTAGCTATGTTGGCAGCTATTGTAGTCTTGGCATTTCCAGGTCTACCCGCTATTATGCTTAGCTCACCTCTAGTCATTCCAGATATAACACTATCAAGTATAGGTATACCAGTATTAATTAGATTGGACTGTTCAAATATAGATTTACTAGTATTTTTTAACAGTTCATCGAGGCTAAAATTTCTACTAGGTTGCAGTCTTATCAAGTTACCTATAGTAGTGTGAGCATCTTCAAGTAATACTTGAGTCTCTATCGAATCGTCCTCTGTAAATTGTTCTATGTGTTGAACTTGATTCTTAAGCTTTCTCCGTAAGTAACTGCTATGTAATAACTTAGCATAGTCTTCTACCTTCGATGCTGAGACAACTAAATCTAGATAACCTGTTATAGTATAGCTTAAACCATTGTCAGAACTAACTCTTTCTATAGAATTGGAAACAGTATTAACATCTATATCGTGTCCTCTATCGCTTAGTTTTAACATAGTTTTCCAGATTCTTCTATTTAAATTAGTATAGAAAAACTCCTCATCAATAACCCACGGTCTAACTACATCTAACTTTGAAGAGTCTGACATTATACATCCAAGTAGTGCGTCTTCTAGTCTAGGCTCAATCATTCTTCCTCCTCTATTTCTTTTACTGGAGGTAGTCTATCTAAAGTATTCTTCTCATACTCTTCTCTTAATGCGTGACTAGAGTTCTCTCCTTTTATCATACCAATTAAATAGTGAATGCCATGCCCTCTATCTGCGTGGTTTTTCTCCTTAAACTTCTGTATGGATTTTCTAACAACGATACCTATTATATCACTTGTTTCTTTTAAAAGCATATAGTATTGAGATTCGTTAATTATATTATTTGGCATAGCCTCATTAATAATTCTAACCACATCATCTATAGCTTCTATAGTCTTTACAGACCTAGAAAGAGTAAGATTTTTTATACCTGGTTTATAGTTTCTCACATCCATAAGTTTATTGCAATAAGGACATTTCTCTTTATCACTCACAGTTACCACATACTCCATCCTCTAATGGCATATTAGCAAATACTTCAGTGTTTATATATGCAAATTTACCCTTATGAGGAGTTGGTATTATCCTTTGAAATGGTCTACGACATTCTACACATCTCTGAGGAGTTATAGCACTCCCTCTACTTCTATTTAATTCTATAAAAGACTCTCTTCTTTTATAGACGTGATGGAATGTCTGCTTATTCTCATTATCAAACCAATCGCTATCAAAATAATATCTCATAGTTTGGATTGCTGCTAAATCAGAATTGTTAGATGATTCACTTACTGCTGAGAAGTTTCTTTCAGAGCCTTTACTATCTCCAAAAACATTTCCATTCTCATCACTGTATATATCTCGCCTCTGTCCTCTTTTACTAATTGAACGTGGTTTGGCAAGTCCATTGGTTTTAGCCATTTTGCTACTCTCTTTCTCACTTTACATTGTATTGTAAAGTTCTCTATTATTAAGTCAACTTCACTATCTAGTCCAAGAGAGCGACCATCAGAACCCCATGCTCTCTTAGAATCTAGACCTTTTTCTAGTGCTTTATTTACGCACTCTCTTTCGAACCGATTTCCTTTTGCTTTGCTTCGACTTGGCATTAAACGGACTCTCCAGAAATTTTAGAGTCCCGATTATCACTTTCTCTAGAAAGCTCTTCGGCTTTTTTCCCATCGGATAGGGCATCTTCTTTCTCCTTACTTCTATTTTCTACATAGTTTACGACCTTTTCAACATCTCCATTCATTTCCATATAGCCATAGAACATAGATGATACTAGGTCAAGATTGTTTCTTAAGTATGATATCCACTCTTGTTGTCGAACTATTACGGCTTCTAGTTCATTCACTTTGATATCCATACTTCTTATCGTTGGTTTTGTTTTTTTCTTTTTCATAATTCTGTGGGCAGTAAGAGGCGCCAACCTGTCAGCTCTAGATTTATACACATACCAAAAGAATCCTTTCTATTAGTTTGATGTTGTTCTAAAAAACTACTGCCCATCTTAGAAGCCACGGCAGGTAGCGAACCTGCAAAAACTCTACAGTTTCGTGGCTTGTTTCGGTTACTCTACTACGACATTAACTTATATGTAGCAAA